>JADHEF010000267.1_pt1:12500-62418 | contig 62418 bp, 57 predicted proteins | sample 8952391 | NCBI WGS metagenome assembly JADHEF01 (sample SAMN16124439, study PRJNA663245) | bioreactor sludge metagenome | isolation source: sludge (nitrite) | place: India:Bengaluru | collected 2019-02-28 | reverse complement strand
ATGGGATCGGGTCTTCACCAGAAGGATAGATTCAACATCCTCCTCCAGTTTTCCCTCCCACCAGTAAATAGATCCCATATTAGATATTATATTAGCACAGGCCACTAGTTTCTCTTCTAACAGGACTCTGGCTATTTTTTTAGATTCTTCCTCTCCAGAAGTAGTGATATAAACCATAGAATACATTTTTACATCTCTTGATTTATCTCCTCGTTTTTAAATCTTAAATTCTCATTCTGGTAAAACAAGAACATTATCGGATTATTTTAGGTATGGGAGGCATTTTTGATTTGTGTTCAGCAGCACGCATCATGGAATTAACCCTAACTACTTCGTCCAGTTTTATCTGAAGTTTTTGAGCTACTTCTTCCTCTCCCATGCCCTGCTCAGTCATCAAGTACAGAATCTGGTCTAGAAGGTCATATTTAATCCCTAATTCTTCTTCATCAGTCTGCCCGGGCCATAAACCAGCAGTAGGGGCCTTGTGTAAGATACTGCCGCTGAGGCCCAGATATTCAGCCACTTTCTGAACATCAGTTTTGTACAGGCCACCGATAGGGAGAATGTCCACCCCACCATCACCGTACTTGGTGAAATAACCCACTAAAAGTTCGGTGCGATTACCAGTACCAACCACCAGCCGGTTCAGGGCATTGGCATGGTAATAAAGAATTAACATCCTCATTCGTGCCTTAAGATTTGCCCCCGCAAGTTGGTATTGCTCTGTGTCCGGAGAAGAGCGGCAAATATTTTCCACAGGCTCCATAAGAGGATCTATGGGAATTACCCTGTGTTTTATGCCAATTTCCTCGGCCAGAGCCACGGCATCATCCACATCTTCCTGATTGGTGGTCTGACTGGGCAGGATCAATCCCAGTATTTTATCAGCATTCACCACTTGTGCACATAGTTTAACTGTGGCCGATGAATCTAACCCGCCACTAAGACCTACAACCAGTCCTTGCACCTTAGATTCTATCAAAGAACTTTCTATGAAACCCGATATCTCCCGGGATACTTTTTCCACATCCAAAACTGGTAAGATCTCCTTATTTTTGTCCATGTCATACACCGCATAATTTATTTATTGATAAACCTTATTAACGAGTTAATACCATATCAACGGCAACCAACACAACTAAAATCATGTTTAAGCTTTAAAATGGGATTTTGTCCCTTTTCTGACCTTTAACTGGTTTTTAAATTATTCTGTTATTTTATATGGGTCTTTCTTACATATGGATTTTACACAATTTTTATATAACCCCATGGTTTAAGTAAGATAATCTCATAGAAACATTTAACTTGGAAAGATGGAGATTTAAATATTTAAGTTTATTTTAGGCTTTTTGCGATCCTAGAATAAATAATGGAGGCAAGTATAATGGCAATTAAAGACCTTTTCCATTTTAATAAAGGAAAAACAACATTCGTATTTATCGGAGGGAAAGGAGGAGTGGGTAAAACTACCGTGTCCGCCTCAACCGCTTTATGGTTGGCTGATCAAGGTAAAAAAACCCTGGTAATCTCAACAGATCCTGCACACTCCCTTTCTGACTCTTTAGAAAGACACTTGGAACATGACCCCATCCCCATCGGTGAAAATCTGTGGGCAGCTGAAATTGATCCCGAAGTAGCCATGCAGGACTATCAGGTCAAAATGAAGGAACAACAGGCCCTTAACCCTGGTATGGATATGGGAATGATGGAGGACCAGATGGAAATGGCCACCATGTCCCCCGGAATTGACGAAGCAGCGGCCTTTGACAAGTTCCTACAGTACATGACCACCGATGAGTATGATGTGGTGGTTTTTGACACCGCACCAACCGGTCACACCCTGAGACTTCTCTCTTTCCCGGAAATGATGGATAGCTGGGTAGGGAAGATGATCAAGGTCAGGAGACAGATCGGAAGCATGGCCAAGGCCTTCAAGAACATCATGCCCTTCATGGGAGATGAAGAAGAAGAGGACAAAGCCCTGGAAGATATGGAAGCAACTAAAAAACAGATACGCGCTGCCAGGGAAGTTATGGCCGATCCGGAACGAACATCCTTTAAGATGGTGGTTATTCCGGAGGAAATGTCCATCTACGAATCTGAAAGAGCCATGGAAGCACTGGAAAAGAATAACATGAACACTGATGCCGTTATTGTTAACCAGATCCAGCCAGAAGAAGCAGACTGTGATTTCTGCCGTGCACGACGTCAGATTCAGCAAAAAAGGATGGAAAGTATCCGCCAGAAATTTGGTAATCAGGTGGTGGCGGAGATACCCCTGTTCCGTGAGGAAATCAAGGGTACGGATAAACTGCGTGAAGTAGGTAAAATTTTATACGGGGAGTCTTAAAAAGCTTCCTAAATCTTTTATTTTTAAAAACATACTCTTTTTCCCCATTAAGTCCACTATTCTTAAATTTATGTTCTACCAATGAACTTTGAATTGAAAAATCAGTTAAAACTTATTTTAAGTAATAAATGTGTCGAAAAGAGTTTGATGCTTTATTAAAGTGGACACTTTATTTAATATAGGATATTCCTATTAAAAAGGGATATAAAAATGGATATTCTTTCTTATTTAAAAGTAATTTAGGACTCTAGAGTTATATTCGACTCTAGAGTGAAAAAATTTTAAAGGCATTCTGAATGAACCCGGAGAGAGCCCGTTCATAGTTAAACCAGCCCTGTTCATAATGTTTGGTCTGGGTGATCATGAAGGTGTAGGAATATATGGAGAGCCCGAATGCCCGGTAGCTAATATCCCTTCCCGGGAGGTGTTTTTCCATACATTTACTCAGGTATTCCACAAATACTTCCCGCATGGGGTCATCTTTCTGGGTACTGGATAACAGTATGAATTCATAGTTTTTTTCGGCAATCCCCGCCATATCTGTAATTAAAGTGGTTAAAAATACCTCTTCATCGGTAGATATATTGGCTTCCAGGGCTTTAGTCATGTCGGCTTTAACTTTTTCAATATTATGGATTAAAACACTGTTAAAAAGATTTTCTTTTGTTTTAAACTTTCTAAATAACGTTAATTCACTGAAACCTGCTTTCTGTGCTATAAGCCTAGTTGTAGCACCTTTATAACCTTTTTCAGCAAATATTTCCAGAGCGGCATCTAAAAATTTCTGTTCTGTTTTACTAACCATGTTCACATGCAACCATCAAATTCATCTAAACTTCTAGGGCATTTCCATCTTGACAGAAGTGTTTTTTTAGTTGAAGAGCATGCTATTTCAACACATCCATCTTTTAGATGATAAACATCCCTTAAAAAGATTTTAACTAATAATTATAGGAATTTCTGGACTTTTAACTAACCCTATCCAGTTTTTAAATGTTCTTTTTAGGTAACTATTAACTTATACCTTTAAAAATAATTTCCCAAAAATCAATTTTAACCATGTTTATATATGGCTGGAATCAAAGTTATTAGTCTTATAAATTAATTGGGAAATTTATTAAAGAGTTTAATTAATCATCATCATGAAACAGCATTATTCACTGCCAGATAAGATAAATCAGCGGCTTTATTCAAGCATTGCTGTATATCTTCATTATCACCAGTTTTTAACCAGTCCTCCCATGAATTCCCACTCATCTGACTGCACACTGCCAATTCACCATTCACATCACCGGTTTTTGTGAGGTGGGGTGTTAAAAATATGGCCTGTAACTCCAATTTGGTGTGCTGGTAACCGGAGTGTCCCCCTCCCGAGTGGGGCGGGCACACACTATCAGAAATGTAATGGGTTGCCACCCCAAAACAGTAGCTGGCCTGATTGTAATCCTCATTTAGATAATACTCCCTGCCTTTTCCAAGCCAATAATTTATTTTTTCCTGACTATCAGGGTAATGATGATACTCATAGTCCATGAACTTGTAATCAGGGTCATCCGCCCCGTCAAGCATTTTATCCAGGTCTAAATTCTTCTGTGCATCTGCGGGAAGGGTGTTATAAACTTCTTCAACTATAGCATAATGGTTGGGTGCTCCCCAAGCAGACACTGGTTGGAGTACTGCTAAAAATGTTAAAGAAGTGAGAATTAACATTATCAGGTTTTTATTCATAGTTCCTCGGACACCGATGATTATGGTGATAGATTAAACTCCCAAGAAAAGGGCTAAAGTGATGTGTAGTAAGTACCCATATTTAAATATGTGTGTGGATCTGGTTACTTAATATAGTACCCTATCCCCTATTAAATGTAATAAAACAAATTAATCAAATCGCCGTCACCGGTGGAACTAAAATGCATGGAAAATCTTGTCCAGTACATCAAAATCACATCCCCGCCTGGAAAAGATATATTAGAGGTTTTTTACGTGTAATTATCCTCATCAATGCACTGTACCAGGTTCTTTTTGGTGAGGTTTTCTTCGGGTTTCTAGCACTGGCAGCCCTTACCATCCTGCTAATTCCCCGGTTTTTTACTAAAAACCGGGTTTGTGTCGTTCCTGTTGATATCGAGATACTGTTTCTAATTGTAATATTTTTTGAGCTGATTGTGGCGGATGCATATAATTTCTACAGCTTAATACCTTACTATGATAAGTTCATGCATTTATTAGTCTCCTTCATTGTGGGAATTGTGGGCATGATGATTATTTACACCTTCTACGCCCTGGGAAAGCTCCAGGCCAGCACCGGAGTGATGTTCTCCTTAATTGTTTTAATAACTATGGGACTGGGGGCTGGTCTGGAAATGGCTGAATACTTCTACGATCAAATTCTTTACCCATTAATTGGCCCATATTTACCCACTGGACTTACACAGGGGTCCATGATTGCTTCACCGCTGGTAGATACCATGGAAGACTTGTACGTAGACACCCTGGGAGGTATACTGGGGGCGGCAATGGGAATTATCCTGATAAAAAGAGAAGAAATGAAAGGCAAAGAATTGGAAGTTATAGATGAATTGGAAGCCCTTGCCTCGGAAAAAGATGAACCATAGAAAGCTATAGTGTTTATTCACGAGAATTACCCGAAAAAAAGAATAGCCAGGAATGGAGTAGATTAGTGGAAAATAGGAGAAAATCGTGGAAAAGTACTGAATAACTTAGTGGAATATTACAGGATAAAGCCGAGTTAGATAAAATGAATTACAAAGAAATTCGAAACTTTTTAGTGGCTCTAGTGGTGTTCCTGGTTATCGTACTGACATTCCGATTGATAGCCGATCTTATGGGTGAAACTTCACCCACAGGACCCATTAAAATTTTTTCCTGGATTGCTGGTTCACTGGTTGCCCTGGAAGTATGGGAAATGATATCCAGATAGAACCTGAATTACTGGTAATTGGTATAAAATAAGTGATATCCTCAAAATGAAATCTAACTAAAAATAGTAAGTTATGGTGATGTAAATGTTAATAAAATCCCTTAATAAATGTAATTACACCCAGGTAGTGGATAAAACCGTGCTGTGTGAGCTTCTGCATCCTAAAAATCAAAATATTGAAATGGGTTGCAGCATTGCCCATGCCATCATAGAACCAGGTAAAGCCTCCTTACCCCACAAACTGAATAAATCGGTGGAAATTTATTATATGCTGGAGGGGGAAGGCGAAATGCACATTGATAGTGAATCCGCCTTAGTTAAACCGGGTGACGCTATTTACATCCCTCCAGGATCGTCTCAGTGGATTGAGAACCACGGTGATGATCCTTTGAAGTTTCTGTGCGTGGTAACTCCACCCTGGCAGGAAAATGACGAAGAAATATGTGATTAACTGGAAAGCTCTTGTGAACGAGTGGAAAAACCTAGTAAACCACCATCACGCAGAGGTAACTGAACTCCCTATTAGCTACTTCTCTTAAATCCCCAGTAAATATTCTTTCATCAGGATAACTGAGACGTTCACACACTGAAACCTTCCTTTCAGGGTTTGTTCCTTCATCAATTAAAAACTGTGCCAGTTTCTCCACCCTAAAATCAGGTAAAACCATGGTTGGCTTTCCATTATCCACATAATCCAATATTACCTGTGAGTTTCCCTTACCGTGGAGGGTGAGCAGGTTTATCTCATCCCATGGTAACTGGAGCCGGGCCGCGGCCAGTTGCAGCGAACTGATACCGGGAATTACCTCCAGATCCAGGTCTTCCTGTAGTTTCAGTATGGGTTTTAGAACTCCCGAGAATCCCGGGTCTCCGGTGGAAAGGATGGCTACGTTTCTACCTTCATCCACCAGGGAAATTGATTTTTTCATCATTTCATCCATATTCCGTGCCCGGAGTACCAGTGTTTCCCCTGCAAATCCCGGGAACAAATCCAGGGCCCTTTGACTCCCCACCAGCACATCAACAGAGTTTGCGCATTCTATGGCTGCCTTGGTTAAGTAATCACTGGATCCTGGCCCTATTCCCACCAAATAAAGTTTTGACATGTGAATTGCTCCTTAACATTAAACATAAACCGCTAATATAATGTACAATTTATGTTTAATCCTGATTATAAATAGAATATGATATTATGCGCATGAGTTTTTGATGTCAATAAATTTTGTGATGTACCCTTAAAGTTCTCCCCATAAATCTTTAAACTGGTGAGGTAAAAGAGACTAGTAGTGATTATTATGCTCCAGATTGCAGTTACCGGAAAGCCCAACGTGGGCAAATCATCTTTTTTCAACGCAGCCACCTTATCAGAGGCCGAAGTAGCCAGTTACCCATTTACCACCATCGATGTCAACAAAGCAGTGACCCACGTGGTTAAACCATGTCCCTGCCAGGAACTGGAGGTGGAATGTAACCCAAGAAACTCCCAGTGCCTAGAAGGCCAGCGCCTAATACCAGTGGAGTTGTTAGATGTGGCCGGACTGGTACCCGGAGCCCATGAAGGCCGGGGATTGGGTAACAAATTTCTGGATGACCTGCGCCAGGCCAGAGTGTTCATCCATGTCATTGATGCCTCGGGATCCACTGATGAAGAGGGCCGGCCCTGTGAGGCAGGTAGCCATGACCCCCTGGAGGATGTGGATTTCCTGCAGCACGAGATAACCATGTGGCTCTTTGGAATACTCCATAAAAACTGGAACCGCCTGGTGAGAAAGGCCCTGTCAGAGAAACTGGACATTGCCAAAGTAATAGCTGAACAGCTCAGTGGTGCCGGTATCATGGCGGAAGATGTGCTGGAAGCTAAAAGGGCAATCACTAAGGAGTATAAGGACTGGGAAGATGAAGATATGATCCTTCTCCTGGACAATCTCCTTAAAATCGCCAAACCCATGATGATCGTGGCCAACAAGGCCGATCTTCCCCACGCCGAGGAGAACATCCAGAGACTTAAAGAAAAATATGATAACGTGGTGCCCGCATCAGCCGAGGCAGAACTGGCCCTGAGCAGAGCGGCAGAAGCAGGATTAATCAAATACACCTCGGGAGAAGATGACTTTGAAATATTGCAGGCAGATAAGCTGAGTCCGCAGCAGTTAAAGGCCCTGGAGTACATTCGGGAAAATGTTCTCCAGAAATACGGGGGCACTGGAGTCCAGGAAGCCCTTAACCAGGCCATTTTCAACCTTCTGGATATGATCGTGGTTTACCCGGTAGAAGATGAACACAAACTCTCTGATCAGAAGGGAAACGTACTACCGGATGCACTGCTCATACCTCGTGGTTCTAAACCAAGGGATATGGCATTCCTAATTCACACCGATATTGGTGAGGGTTTCATGCACGCCATTGACGCCCGGAGCTGCCGTAGGGTGTCTAGTGACCATGAACTCCAGGATGGGGATATAATTAGTATAATTACACGCTAGAAATGACATAATAAAGTTTTGTATCCCCCGTGGACTTGAATTCGGTTATAGTTTACTACCACCCTTCTATTTTTTTTACTTCTTCCAGTAATCCAATACACTCTGTTATTTCCTTAGTAGGTTCTAACCCCTCCAGTATAGATATAACTTGGTTAATTCTGGCTATACTTCCAATATTCATCATTTCTTCTTTTTCTAATTCAATATTTTCAAAACCCTTGAGTTTTACCATGCTGTCCCCTCTTTTTTAATTATATAACCTGAAATTCATTTTTATTCCCTATAATTCTCAGAAGCTCCAATACTCCTATTGATCACGTTATTACCTGGAACTTATGCATCGGGCTACTAAAATTCCGTATTGAAAAAGAATATGTGGAGGATGAGGTCTTAAAAAGCTCCTCCCCCACCTCCAATATCCCCTCCACCTATGTCACCCACTCCTCCGAAGTCTCCACCAGAACCGGATGTGGCCGTGGTGATGCCGGTATCCAGGGATGAGGAGAGGAGAGCATATCCCCCGTAGTAATGGAACAGGTAGATGTCACTGCCTTCCAGCTGGTCACTGGGGAGGTACAGTTCCATGGCCTTTTTGACAGCCTCCGCTGCTCCCAGGGCTGTGGCGTAGACCAGGTACTTGTTCCAGATGGCCACTGACTCCGGAGGGTATTCCTTTATCAGGCTGAAATCCTGGATATACTTCTTGAAATTGTGCCATTTGGCATCGTATTCTTCGCCGTAGGTGGTCCACTGCCCCCCTACCTTCTGGGGCAGGAGCAGGGAAATGATGGAAACTAGTCCCAGCACTATGGATGCTACTAAAGCATAGCTAGCCGCGGGTAGAGGGTCAGTTATGGTGAAGAAGAACACAATACCCGCCACTACAATCCCCACTATTCCGAAGATCTTCAGGTAGGTGTCGCCCTTCTTATTGAATATCTTACCCAACTGGTCATCAGTGAGGTATTCATCTTTTATACCTGCTCTCCAGTCCATATAAGTTTCTCGGAAGGATTTAGCAGTTTCTCGGTTCGATAAATCTGCAGATATCTGATCTAGAGATATAAGGCCTTCGTCCGCAAATTCTTCCAGGAAATTCAAAACATCCTGCTCAAATCCTTTGAGTGTGGATTTATCCTTTCCTGGGTTGACCTTCAGGAACAGGGAATCATCGAATCCATATCCTTCCTGGGATGAGGGTTCTTTTTCTATTAAAAGATATTTCCGGTCAATGAGATCCATTATGGTGGCTTTAAATCCATCCATATCCGGTTCTCCTATTTTTTTGGAGAACCCCGGACCACATATGGCATTCACCAGAGCCGGCGGATCATCCGTAGGGATATCCCGCTCGTATTCGGCCTGATAATCTATTTTTGGTTCTCTTCCATAACGGAAATAGATAATCACAGGTATGAAAATACCCAGTAACATTAAAAGGGCTAGAATTGAGTATAGAGTGCCTTTGAAGTTTAGCTGGTTCTGGTAGTTATTCTGTATCTGTTCTATCTGGTTCAGGGCATCCTGGTTTAGGATGGTACCGTTGGTGGGATTGGAAGAGAACTGACCTTTGGGTAGGGCCATCCTCACTTCGAAATAATCTCCAGAAGGGACCGTCTTACTGGTTACCTCCAGAGTGTTGCCCTGCCAACTGGAATTTTTGGCATAGTAGGGTGGATTTAGCCAGTATTTCACACCATCACTGGAAGGGGCATGAATTCTGGCATTAAGCTGACCTATATCCACGTCCCAGTTTTCTCCCACCAGCTTATACTGTAATTCAACTATATCATTGTAAAAACGGAGCACATGGGATAAATCATATTCCAGGGTGACATCCACATCTTTACTGGTAATGGGAGTAGTTTTTGCCGCATCAGAGTAGAGATATATTTTGATCCGTTTGCTGGTGCCCTGATCAATGATTTCCGGACTGGAATAAGCACCATTCGTGGAAACTTTCAAATTCTGTAGAATTTGTCCATTTTTTAAGGGTATATCCCGGTACACTCCATTGTAGGTTCCTGAAAATGAGTAATGGATGGTTTCCTTAACATGGATGGAACCATCGTTCTGCAGGAAGAGGTCCATGTCCAGGGAAGGTATGGAATAACTCCGATCTTCGGCAAAGGCCAATCCTGAAAAGGAAATTAAAATAAGGGATATAAGGACTGTCCGGATAATGAAGTTCTTTTTATCCAATGGCAATTCCTCCCCAATTTTAGAATTCTACTTTAGGGACTTCCCTTTTGGTCTCTTCGATTTCAAAGAACTCTTCTTCCTGGAAGTTGAAGAGAGAGGCAATGATGTTACTGGGCACCATCTGGCATTTGTTGTTGTACATCAGGACGGTGTCGTTGTAAAACTGCCGGGAATAGGCTATCTTGTTTTCAGTTTCCTCCAGCTGACCTTGGAGCTCCCGGAAGTTTTCACTGGCCTTTAGATCAGGATAGTTCTCAGCCACAGCAAAGAGGCTTTTCAGAGTTTCAGTTAATACATTGTTGGCCTCTGCTGTTTCCTGGACTGTTTTAGCATTCATCAATCCAGCCCGGGCCGCAGTTACGTTTTCGAATACGGTTTTCTCGTGTTTAGCATATCCTTTGACTGTTTCGACCAGGTTGGGAATGAGGTCTGCCCTCCGGTTCAGTTGGACATCGATCTGAGACCAGGCATTTTTAACCCGGTTTCTAAGTTTAACCAAGCTGTTGTAAAGGTATACAAACACTACCACTATTAAAATTATTATAACTAAAATTATTAGTTCGATTATCATTTCATTCACCATGTAGCTTCAGTTGTTCTTAACTCGTGTGTAATTGTCCTTAATATAATTTTGGTAAAACACCGATGTGAGGAGTAAGGGAAAAATAGAACTCGGATGGTTTCACCAGTCCCAGTAAATCATACCCATTCTACTTTTTTAACAAAATATGTTATTAGGCTCTATTAAATTCTTTTTAAAAAGTTATTTGACCTTTTGATTGGGATTTATATTCTTTTAACCCCTTAAAAATGCTCAAATTTTATATCACTCCAGTGACATAATGATACACCGTACTAGAAATGTTACCAGACAGAGAGGTAAGTTTCAAGTGTAAAAATGACAATCAATGAACTCCCTCCTGAAGATGTATTTGGAGAATTAAACTCTTATAAGAAGGGATTATCTACTGATGAGGCCCAAAAGAGGCTTGAAAAATATGGGCCCAATCAGATTGAGGAAATTAAGAAAAAACCGGTTATTTTTAAGTTTTTAGCCAATCTTTATCAGCTTCTGGCTCTGTTGTTATGGGCTGCCAGTGGGCTGGCTTTTTTAAGTGGTACTCCCCAGTTGGGGTTGGCCATTATCGCCGTCATTATCATCAATGCTGTTTTTAGTTTCTGGCAGGAATACAAGGCTGAACAGGCACTGGAAGCCCTTAAGAATATACTCCCATCCACAGCCAAGGTGATCCGGGATAATGAGAAAAAGGAGATATTATCTGCCCAGCTGGTTCCCGGTGATCTGCTGGTGCTGGAGGAGGGAGATAACATCTCGGCCGATGCTCGTCTGGTGGAGGCCAACCAGATGAAGGTGGATATTTCCACCTTAACCGGTGAATCCAAACCAGTACGGAAATTCTCCCACGAAACCAGGGCCGGCGATCATGCCTTTGTGGAGATGGGTAATCTGGTATTTGCCGGAACCAGTGTGGTTTCTGGCTCGGGAAAGGCGGTGCTATTTGCTACTGGCCGAGATACCGAGTTCAACCAGATAGCCAGTTTAACCCAGGAGGTCAACCCGGAAGCCAGCCCCTTGCAGAAGGAACTGGCCAGAGTAACCCGCATCATAGCTTCCGTGGCCATATTGCTGGGAGTTATTCTCTTTGCCGTGAATCTGTGGGTGGTTAAACTCCCCCTTTCCGTGGCCTTCATATTTGCCATTGGCCTGACCGTGGCCAATGTTCCAGAAGGATTGCTCCCCACAGTCACCCTGGCCCTGGCGGCCTCGGTGCAAAAGATGGTTCGCAAAAATGCCCTTATAAAACGTTTATCCAGTGTGGAAACCCTGGGATCCACCAATATCATCTGTACTGATAAAACCGGGACGTTGACCAAGAATGAGATGACAGTGCGTAAGATCTGGTTACCCTGCCAGATAATCGAGGTTACAGGGGCCGGATATTCCCCGGAAGGGGAGTTTTTACACCACGAAAATCCGATAAACCATGATGAAATCCGGGAACTCAAACTTCTCATGCGATCGGCCACCTTCTGCAATGATTCCAGACTGGTGGAACCAGAGCAGGAGGGAGGAAAATGGAAGATCATTGGTGATCCCACGGAAGCTTCCCTGCTGGTAGCTGCCCGTAAAAGTGGTTTTAACTGGGAAGAGGAGATGAAAGAGAAACCAAGAATACTGGAGCTACCCTTCGATTCTCAACGGAAATCCATGACCAGTATCCACCAGGAGGAAAGTAAACAGGTGGCCTATGTTAAGGGAGCCCCTAAAAAAATAATCAAACTTTCACCCCTGATCTCTGATGATGGTACGGTAAGGCCCTTCACTGACCGGGAAAAGGAGAAAGTATTTAAAATACACGATAAGCTGGCTGCTTCTGGGCTGCGTATTCTGGCCATGGCTTACCGTGACCTTCCACCTGGTTTTGATGATTACCAGACTGGTAGTGTTGAACAGGAGCTGGTATTTCTGGGTATGATGGCCATGCAGGATCCACCCCGTCCTGAAGTTAAACCCGCGGTCGAGGATTGTCATAAAGCAGGCATCAGTATCATCATGATCACCGGGGATTATGGTTTAACTGCCCAGGCCATTGCCCAGGAAGTGGGAATTGTAAGTCAGGCCTGCCGTATTGTCAAGGGGAAAGAATTGGACCAGATGAGTGATGATGAAGTCCAGGAAATTCTGCAGGGGGATTGTAACGTGATCTTTGCCCGGGCAGTACCCGAGCATAAAATGCGCATAGCCAGTATACTGGAGGGAATGGATGAAATTGTGGCCATGACTGGTGATGGGGTGAATGATGCTCCGGCCCTTCGCAAGGCAGATATAGGGGTGGCCATGGGGATTACTGGTACTGATGTGGCCAAGGAAGCTGCGGATATGATACTCACCGATGATAATTTCGCCACCATTGTGGAGGCCATTAAGGAGGGCCGTACCATCTATGAAAATATCCGCAAATTTATCACCTATATTTTCTCCCACGAAACAGCGGAGATAGCTCCCTTCGTTATGATGGTCCTCTTCAGGATTCCTTTACCAATTACCGTCATGCAGATCCTAGCCATCGACCTGGGAACAGACACTGTGCCTGCCCTAGCTCTGGGTGTGGGTCCTTCTGAGTCCGATGTCATGGATCGGCCACCACGACCCCGCAGCGAACGTCTACTGAACCTGGGAGTCATATTCAGAGGTTATGTTTTTCTGGGGGTGATTGAGGCTGCCCTGGTGATGTCTGGATTTTTCTGGGTTCTGCTGAGCAGTGGCTGGGCCTGGGGCCAACAACTCTCATTCACTGACCCAGTTTACCTTAAAGCCACCAGCATGGTCTTTGCCGGAATAGTTCTGGCCCAGATGGGAAACCTCCTTGCCTGCCAGACCAACCGGACTTCGGTACTGGAAGTTGGAATCTTCAAAAACCGGTGGATTCTAAGGGGAATAGCCTTTTCAGTGGCAATTCTCCTGGCTATTATTTATATTCCTCCATTTCAGGAATTATTTGGAACAACAGCCCTGGGATTGACCGAATGGATTTACTTACTTACCTTTGTACCGGTAATGTTCCTGGCGGACGAACTACGCAAGTATATAGTTAGAAAAAGGGTTTAAGTGTATTATAACCTGAATTAAAGGCACTTACATTAATAAAAACTATTATATTGGTTAAACTTTCAATTTGCACATGCAGTATAGTAACGTTCTATGATAAACCATATTAGGTAGAAATAAAAAAAATCGAATACAAGCGTGGCCTTTGTTAAACCATGCACATAACATATACCAATAATTGCGGGGAGGAGAAAATAATGAAAGGGCGAATTATTCTTATATCAATTTTAGTATTTGTTTTTATGTCATTTCCAGTTGTTTGGGCCAATGAAGATTCCGTTGGAGAATCCAATTCTCAGATAAGCTCACAAAATGTGGCCAGCCTGGCACCACTATTGAAAAGTAGCAGCAGCGGCAGTAAGAGCAGTAGTTCCAGTTCTTCCAGTAAGACCAAGGTGAAGGATGGGGATGACGATGATACCACAGCCACTAACGAAACCGACGACTCTAACGGAGGTTTTCCATGGTGGATAATAGCAATCATAGTGATAGTTATCCTGGGAATCATAGGATTCATAGTATGGTATCTTTTCCTACGCTGAAAACCCTGATAAACCAACTGGAGACCTAAATGTTCGTACTTCTAAGGGTACTCAGAAAAAGCATACCACTGGTAGCAAAACAACGGTTAACCTGGATTTTAATTCTGGTTCTCTGCATAATTGCCTACGGAACCCTGGGCTTTCATTTCATCGAAGGACAATCATGGACTGTGTCTTTATACTGGACCTTTGTAACCATAGGAACCGTAGGATATGGAGATTACAGTCCCAAAACTTCTCTGGGAATGTTTTTCGCCATTAGTCTGATTGTTCTGGGTATAGGAACCTTTGCCCTGGCAGTAGAGTCCCTGGTAAACCTGATCTTCAAAAGACAACAAATGAGAATTATGGGGCTGATAAGTGTGGAACGATCTAAACACATAGTTATATGCGGATGGACCGAAAGTACAGAGGAATGTATTAAAGAAATAGGGAAAAGTGGGGAAATATTTGTACTGGATGAAGATGAACAGGTCCGTAAAAACGCGTTGAAAAACGGGGCCAACTTCGTTCACGGTGATCCCACCCGTATCAAGGATCTGGAAAAAGCTAACGTTAAAGGTGCCCAGGCCGTTATCGTGGACATGGAATCGGATTCAAAGACTATCCACTGCATTTTGAGCATCCGCAAAGTGGATAAGAAGGTGAGGGTGGTGGCTGAAGCCCAGCGCTATGAAAATATTGAACAGATTAAACTGGCCGGGGCCAGTCAGGTGATCTCACCATTCGTAATATCCGGGCGCCTTATGTACAAGAGCATTGACGATGGTTACGAGGCCATGTTCGTACAGGATGTTCTGGCTGAACACAGTAGCCGGGAGATGAAGGAAGTTAAAATAAGTCCAGAAAGCCAGTTCAACGGTTTAACCCTGTTAGAGGCTGATATTCACGAGAGAACCGGAGTAGTGGTGGTGGGAGTGGGTCGTGACGGAGACCTGATCATTGACCCGCCCCGTGATTACACTCTTGAAACCGGGGATGTGGTTCTGGGTATTGGTAAAGTGGAAGAATTCGAAAAATTGGACAATATTAAGGTAACTTGAGTAAGGAGAATGAATAAAAGGAGAATGAATAAAAGGAGAATGAATAAAAGGAGAATGAATAAAATAAGGTTTAACCCTTATTAGGCTTAACCCTTATTTTTACCTTTTTTAATGGTTCTAATTCCAGTTCTTTTTTCTGATAGGTTAAGGTAAAGGAATAGGCAATTATCAGCACATTTGCCTGTTCTGCTTGGTGCAGGGCCTGGGAAAAACCAGGGTCCATCTCCCAGTTGGGTGAAAATATCCGGGCATCCTCACGGGGAATTAAAAATAACACCGCAGAGTTTATACCCTCTTTTTTGGCTTTAATAAGCTCCTCCAAGTGTCTTTTTCCCCGGGTGGTGGGTGCATCCGGGAACCGGGCCCACCCCTCCTCAACCAGGGTGCAGCCCTTCACTTCCAGTAGCATCTTATTTTTTGCATTTACCTCAACATCCTGTGTTTCTCCGTCATGTGCCGGAATTTCTTTAATGGTTGGGCGGGTAAGTAAAAAATCAATACGGCTCTGGCCAAAGGTGTATTCACTTTTTTCCACACTGTAATCTGATAATTCTGGTATCTTCCCTAATTCTATTAATTCTCCAGCCAGGTCACTGTGGAAACCGGAGTTAATTAACACCCATATTCCCTCGCTCCAGACAGCGATAACATCGTACTTGGTTTTGCGTGACTCCGGGTTTAGAGCTGGCCGTAAAAGTAGTTTAACCCCCGGGATTAAGAGCTCTTTTAACCTTCCAGGGTCTCTTAAATGGGCTTTATCCTCGGTTGAAGATGTTTGGAAGGTTACGGTGAAACGATTGGGTCGGTCTTTGAATGTTCCTTCCATTATATTCGATATTTTCATCTTATCCCTATTTTTTGTGTCTTAATCCTAAATCTGACCATTATATCCAATGTATCCTGTAATTTAGTGAGTAATCAAAGGGAATCCTCCCCCACTACCCTTAATGATAGCCCCCTACTAACTTAAAGGGATAAACCATCCACTGTCCTCAAGAATTCAGTGGCGTGGTCCAGTGTTTCATTGAAGGAAGCATAAGTGTAAGTTTCATAAACCATGGCCGGTGTTCCGGAGTTAATGATAGGAATGGTCACGTAAGGACCACTGGTAGGGCCACCGTCAAAGGGAGGGCGGTAAAAAACCAGCCAGGGTATTTTACTCACAATAAGATGGGCCAATAGTAAAGAACGGCTGTCATCGGCAGGCACTGAAATAAACCTGGTTTCGGGGTAATCCCCTCGGGTGGAGTGTACATCAACCACCAAGTCATAGTCCTCCTTTATAATATCCGGCACAGCATAATCCCGGGCTAGTTCCTGACCATGAATTCTACCCTGATTGTAGTCATCCCGATCCCGGGTTACGGTGATCTGATAAATGTAGTAAGCATGCTTAAGTGACTGTTCGTTGGTTACCGCAGTCATCATGGCCTGGTGGGCCTGAACTTCCATGGGGTGAACCCCCATCACATAGGCCACCTTTACCGGTGATTTGGTATTGCCATAAGGACCATAACGGACCACAAAACCATCGTCACGCTCCCCTAAAAATTTGACCTTGGATACACTACTCCCTGCAGTGTAATTATCCGCATCAGAAATGTTGTAATTGTAAGAAATCCCACTTAAACTGGTTGTTGTTCCCACAACCATTACTATTAGCATTATAAAAATTAAAAACCATTGTTCTCTGCCCATATCGCGTCCCCCATAACAAATGCCCATTAATCAGTGAATATAAATGTTCATTGTATGAATGATTCTATTTAGATGTGTTTAATTCCGTTAATATGGATTATACTCCATATTTATCTGTGGTTATCCCGGCATTGTGTCTGAGATTTAACTTTATTATAGTGGCATTAGTTATATGGTTAATGTTAATGAAAATGTGTGACCAGTCAAACTGTGATTAATCTGACTGGAATCTTAAAAATTATAGAGGTGATTTACTTGCATCCCCGACCTAGCCCCATTGCCGCATCCCTTTACACTCTCCGAGATTTGAACGCCGATGTTATCATTCTACACGGCCCCCATGGTTGTTGTTTCCGTACAGGCCGCCTTCTGGAAAATGATGGAGTGAGGGTGGTGACCACCGCCATGTCGGAAAACGATTTCATATTTGGTGCAGCGGAAAAACTGGAAGAAACACTCCACGAAGTGGAAGAACTTTTCCACCCCCAGCTGGTGGGGGTGGTGGGTACCTGTGCCAGTATGATCATTGGGGAAGACATGCAGGAAGCAGTGAACAACGCCGGGACCCCGGCCAAAGTCCTTACTGTTGAGTCCCACGGTGGTTTAAGTGAAGGAGATAACACGGAAGGTGCCATTGCTGTCCTGGAAGCTGCTCAGCGAGAAGGAGTGATTCCCGCCGAGGAAACGAAAAGGCAAACCCGGATGCTGAAAAAGGCCACTGAAATTGAAAAAACCAGGGGCATGGCTCAGGGCAAGTATATCGCCCCATCCTATGGTGATGACAAAGAAGAAGTGGCCAGTATACTTTTAGAGGCCCTGGAAAGAGGGGATAAAATTGCCCTGGTGCTCAACGCCAAGAAAGAAACCTCCTATCTCTTCGCCGACCTTCTGAAAATACCCTTTAAAGAGGTTTGCCCCGGGAACAAACCAGCCATAATTGCCAATTTAGACCCCGCGGTTGGTCTTCCCCGCATCCGGCAACACGCCCAGAACATCCACCAGGAACTGGGAGAAACAGGTCAGAAAGTCGAATCAATAACTGGAGGACTGGATGAATATCCAGTAACTGGAGAACGTGCCGTTGAATTTTTAGAAAAAGAAGACTTCGATCTGGTGGTAGTCGCCGGAGTGCCCCACGCCCTTCCCATCGAAAAATTAGACATCCCCTCTATTGCCATTACTGATGGTCCCCGTTTAGTAGAGCCACTTAAAAAATTAGGATACACTTGGGTGGTCACTGAACTCGATGCCCACGCCAAAACACTGGGAACTGATAAGATAGTTGAATCTGATTTTGGAAGTGTTTTAAGGGCGAAAATTAGCGATAAAAAATCTCCTAACCCGACCTGATCATGGTGGTGATGGTCAGTTGGTGAATTTTATATATAACTGCGTAGTAATATAGCCCATAAATAAATGATTAGACTGTGATTAAAAATCGTGATTATGATTCAGAGATAAATTTGATTAAAAGATAACAGATTAAAAACTGTGGTGATGATTATGACCAGTACAGTAGGTATGATACTCTGCGGAGGATTTGGGAAACGTTTAAGGCCCCTCACGGAAAGAGTGCCCAAACCCCTCATTGAAATTAAGGATGATTACACTATTCTAGATAAACAACTCTTCGACTTCAAAAACGCTGGTGTTAACCAGGTTTACCTCTTGACCGGTTTTTTAAGTGATAAAATTCAAGAGAGATTTGGTGAAGACTACATGGGCGTTAAAATAGAGTATGTGGAAGAAGATAAACCACTGGGAACTCTTAATGCCATAAGGTTAGGAATGGAAGCTGTTGGTCCTGGAAAACAATGCATTATACGCAACGGAGATGTAGTGGCTGATCTTAACATTAAAAAAATGATTGAAACTGGTGAAAAATCCGACCACCCCCTATCCATATTTATCACCCGCATGGTTTCCCCCTACGGCATAGTGGAAATCAGCGGCGATCGATTAGTATCTTTCAAGGAAAAACCAGTTTTAGATTACTACATAAATGGAGGAGTGTACTTCTCCAAGGGAGAAATTAACTTTGGGGACTTTGATGTAGGGGATATTGAAAAAACGGTTTTCCCCATGTACGCCAAAAGTAACCAGTTGGGTTACTACCAGGAAGATGGCCTGTTCTGGATGGCCATAGACACCTCCAAGGAACTGGAGGAAATCCGTAAAGAGTACAAAAACCGTGAAGATAAACCATGGGGATACGAAAAAATCCTGATAAACACTGAAAAATACTTAACCAAGGAGTTATTCATCAGGGAAGGTTATCAGACCTCTTACCACCACCACCCCCACAAGGATGAAACCATGTACATCCTCAGTGGAGCAGGATACATAGAATTTGAAGACCGTAAAGAGTATTTCGGTAAAAACGACACCATTCGGATCAAGCCCCTGGAAAACCACACCATAGTGGCCATGGAGAATACAGTTCTCCACGAAATATCAACCCCCCACCCTGACGACACCGTTCGAGTTAAGGACTACTACGACGTCAGGTAATATCTTATTTTTTTTAAAAAGATGGGAGAATAAACGGATTATCCATGAAATAATCCGGAATAACTCTATTAAGAAGTATTAGCTTAGAAAAACGTGTTTTAATCACTGGTAATCATGATAACTATTATCGATTATGGTAGCGGAAACCTGAAAAGTATTCGTAACGGATTCCGCCGCATCGGGGCAGATGCACTGGTAACTAATGATAAAAAGGATTTAGAACAGGCTGAGGTGCTGATCCTCCCTGGTGTGGGGGCCTTCGGAACAGCCATGAAAAACCTTCAAAAATACCAGGACATCATCCATCAACACATTCAAGAAGGTAAACCCTTTTTAGGTGTTTGTCTGGGTTTGCAAGTGTTATTCAGTGAGAGCGAGGAAAGTCCTGGAGTTAAAGGGCTGGATGTGTTCCCCGGTAAGGTGGTTCGCTTTCCAGAGACGCTACCCCCTCAAGGCCTTAAAATTCCCCACATGGGATGGAACAATCTTAATACCCTCCGATATTCCCCTTTAATGGAAGGGATAGACCAGGATTACATGTACTTTGTTCACTCCTATTATGTGCAGCCAGAGGACCCGGAAATAGTTGTGGCCACCGTGGACTATGGAGTGGAAGTGCCAGCGGTTGTGGCCCAGGACAATGTATTCGCCACCCAGTTCCACCCTGAAAAAAGTGGACCAGTAGGTCTGGAAATATTGAAGAACTTCCTTAAACAAGCCCTATAATACTAAACCGGCCCGATGATATTGTTTCTTTAATCCCATAGTAGGAAAAATTTAAATATAAGTAATACTAAAGAAGGTGTTAGTGTGGACATAGAAGGTTTCGCCAGGCGCACCCTGGTAGATCATGACGAAGAATCTGTTCAAAAAAGCCTCCAGGATAAGATCCTGGAATTCAAAGACATCAACCCAGAACAGGCCAGCCAAATGGCACAGGCAGTCCTGGATGAAGTCAAATGCACCCTTAAAATAGAAGAACACCCTGATGAATCCCTTAAAAGACTCATAAAATATCCAAAATCAGGAATAGGAATGGGTCAAATGGGTGTAGGTTCCCGGGGAGCAGGAGACTTTTTCGTTCACCGTCAAATCGCCCAAATCGTTAAAAGCAGCCACACCAATGCCTTCATCAATCCCACAGCCCAGGATGACGGAGGAGTGGTTAAAGCAACTGCTGGAGCCGATGAAGTATACATCACCACCGCTGTAGATGGAATACACTCCCGTTTAAGCGAATACCCCTTTTTGGGAGGTTTCCATGTGGCAAGGGCATCAATGCGAGATGTTTGCGTCATGGGCTCCCAGCCAGTTGCTCTTTTGAGCGACCTTCACTTGGCCGATGATGGAGAGGTGGCCAAACTATTTGATTACACTGCCGGAGTATGTGCGGTATCCGAGCTCACCGGAGTTCCCCTGGTGGCCGGCAGCACCCTCCGGGTAGGCGGAGACATGGTATTGGGAGACCGGCTGGTTAGTGCTGTCGGTTCTGTGGGAATATCACCCCACCCCCCTACTGCCCGTAAACGGGCTGAAGCAGGTGATGTAATACTTTTAACCGAAGGATCCGGGGGTGGTACCATAACCACCACCGCCCTGTACCACGGACTCTTCGATGTGGTATGGGAAACCATGGATATAAGCTTTATAGAGGCTTCTGAAGCCATATTAAATGCAGGATTACTTCCAAAAGTCCATGCCATGACTGATGTTACCAACGGAGGACTCCGAGGAGATGCCCATGAAATATCCCAAACCACGGGAGTGGGACTGGCATTCTGGGAAGAGGAGATCAGGAAACTGGTCAACCCCAAGGTTCTGGAAATGCTGGAAAGCCTGGACATCGATCATCTGGGTGTTTCTGTGGATTCCCTCATGATCATAGCCCCTGAAGACATTGCCATTGAGGTGGAAAAGGCGGTCTCCAGTGCAGGAGTTCAGATTGGTAGGATAGGTGAAGTAGATAATACCGGGATCCCCCGTCTCCTCACGGAATCTGGAGGGGAAGAAGAACTCCGACCACTATTCCGGGAAGCAGCTTACACCAAGATCAAAAAGATCGTGGGCGACCTTCACCCGGAAGACTTCGAGGAAATGAAGCAGAAGGTGGAAAGATCAGCCCTGGAAGCCATTGCCAAGAAAGATGAAGTGGTAGCTCGAATAAAAGAAAAACACGAAAACCAATAATTCCAGGTTCCCACCCCATCTTTTTAACTGGATTCCAGTTAACTTCCTTGAAGTTACTGTAAGATGGGGTAAAAACACTTTATGGGAATTTTATGGATGATAAAGGATTAGCTTACACATTAGATGCAGTTTTAGCCCTGATACCAGTTATTATTGTTATTTTTGGAGTTTCTAATTTCATGGCATCGGTTGAACCAGCCCACCCTGTCCATTCATCCCAGAATGCCCAGGATATCCTGGAACTTATGTCCTATTCCGAAGTAAACCATATATCTCTTCTGGAAAAAATATCCTTAATCTTATCCTCAGGGAACAACAGCCGAGCCAGTATAACTGATGCCCAAAAAATTGCCTCCAGTTTCCTTGATGAAAAATTAGCCGGAAATGACTATCTTTTAACTGAAGAAAATCAGTTGCGCGGGGAAATACTGGCCGGAAAAATGGATTTAAAAAAAGAAGATAATTTGGCCACTGCCTCCAGGAATTGTGGGAACTACACCTTCCGTATTTACATTAAATAAGTTTATTCTACTCTGTCCTTAAAGAAAGGTTTTATTAGCTATTAATTTTAAAGAAGAACAGTATACAATAACCATGCATCACCCTTTTTTATGGTACCGGAGGAACTAGATGACCCCTTCTACAGAGAACAAATCATTTAACACTAGTCTGGCCAGTTTCATATCCACAGTAAGCAACCCTCCCCTGGTGGCTATCCCTGTTTTTCTGGTTATAAATTACACTCTACTTTACAATGGGAACTGGGCATGGTTTTCATTCCTTAGCATATTTTTCGTGAGTATTTTACCCATAATTACTAGTTCTCTGTGGATACTAAGAAACAATCTGGAAGTGGACATGCCACGTCGAGAAGACAGGATCTATCCCCTGTTACTGGTTATTCTGTCCTACGTGGTGGGGGTAATTGTACTCTTCGCTGCTGGGGCTCCCTCACTTACCTCGGCATTGATGGTCTGCTACTTGAACAATACCCTTATCGTGCTCTTGTTCAGTTTGTTCTGGAAGATCAGCATACACGCCATGGGTATTGCTGGTCCAGCCACTGCACTTATCTACCTTTTCGGCTGGCCCGGGCTGGCGTTTAGTTTAGTGGTGCCCCTGGTAGTGTGGAGCAGACTGCACCTTAAAAGACACACCCCGGCCCAGCTAATTACCGGGACGACCTTGGGTTATTTGTTAACTGCATTGCAGCTTTACCTGTTACTGGGATTCTAATAACCCAAAAATTATTCAGCTAAACAACCCCATAAGTTATCATTGGTTAATGATTTACTCTAAGAATTAAGTCTAAAAGATTAAAATCATCCCCAATAGTTACCAGACCTAAATTCAAAAATTACACAGGAGGGATCTCCCTGGAATGTGAGTACTTTGAAAGATTGAAGACCCACCAGTTTGGTGAATTAGTGGCTGAAACTGAACACTGGCTTATCATCCTGGCCCCGGATCAGAGGAATCTGGGAACCTGTGTCGTGGCCCTTAAAAGGGATGAAACAGAGCTTTCCGGGTTAAAGGATGAAGAATGGGAAGACCTTGCCCTGGTGGTTAAAAAACTGGAATCAACAATTCGAAAAGCTTTTAACGCCACCCTGTTCAACTGGGGATGTTTGATGAACTCTTCCTACCTGGAAGACCCACCCTGCCCCCATTTGCACTGGCATTTCATTCCCCGTTACAAGAATCCGATTGAATTCAATGGAAAAACATTTTATGACCCTTGTTTTGGTAAAAGTACCATGTATAATCGGGACCCTGCAGTTCAACTATCACCTCAGTTTAAAAGGGAAATAAAAAATCATATATTGAAGTATCTTAAATTATAATCCAGTCCAGACATTAAATCTACCTGAAATTGGCTGCCAGCAGGATTTGTAAAGTAGTGATCAGAACCCATCAGGTAAAGAACCATCAGGCAATGGACACTGTTTTTAACCTTTTCTTAATAATCAGTCTACTGGACATCAAAACTTTAAATAGGAAAAAATCCAATGAAGAATATACCCTACCATGAGTTTTCTGGTGTGGTGAAAACTGTTATTTTGTTGGCCCTGATAGTGTAGTGGATATCACTTAGGATTGCGGATCCTATAACCCGGGTTCAAGTCCCGGTCAGGGCATATACTATCTTTTCTGATTTTTTAAAATGCCATATAATAATACTATAATAACCTCTTTAACTAAAATTTGCGATTATTATTGAATAAACCTTGAAAAAATCCTTTTATAATAATATAAACTCTTTAAAATATGCATAAAGACTATTTTAATAAGTTTATCCAATAATATCTCTTCATATCGTTTATATAATTTGTATATTTAGTTTTGTATGGTTAACTCTTTTAAATTGATCTTATTAATTTTTTAATGGAACAAACAATAAATCGAAAGCTTTAAATGCTGTTAAATTTTAGTATGATTATATTAAGATAATAAATTATCTATCATCATTATCATGGGGCGGGCTAAACTTGACTAGATTAAATAAAAAATTATCAATCTTAATTTTATCTTCTATTTTCGCCCTGATCATTTGTGGAACAACCGCTGGTGCTGATCTCAACCAGAACTATACCAATAATTCTGATTTTGACAATGGAACTCTGGTAAATCTGGAACATGAGACGGTAAATGACCAGTTACAACTTTCAAACAGTTCAGACTCCACATTTTCGTATATTTGGGTACCTAATAGCAATGATGGGACAGTTTCCAAGTTAAATACACTAACTGGTAAAGAATTGGGCCGTTACAAAGTGTGTCCCGATAATGTGTCTACCTATGCCAATCCCTCCCGAACTACAGTAGACTTGGTTGGCAACTGTTGGGTGGGAAATAGACAAATAGGAACCGCTGTTAAAATCGGACTCTATGAAAACGGCCAGTATCAGGATAGAAATGGTAATGGATTTATAGAAACCTCCAGGGATAGGGATGGAAATGGGGTGATTGACGCCGATGAAATACTCCCCTGGGGTCAGGATGAATGCGTGTTTTATGAAGTGATCCTAATACCAGAACATGAAGGAACCTACATTCCCGGAAATTACATCGGAATTTACGCAAATAACTATAACAATCCAGGCCCAAGAGGTTTAGCAGTTGATTCAAAAAATAACGTGTGGATCGGGACTTTTGGTACCAAATTATATTATTATATCAATGGAAGTACAGGTGAGATATTAAAATGCATCAACATTACTTCAACAGGACACACACCTTACGGAGCAGTGATAGATGGTAACGGGATATTATGGTCATCTGGAAATAATGGTAACAACGTTCTCCGTTTAGATCCATCAAATGATTCATTTATTAAAATAAATCTCCCCCATATGGCTTATGGGCTTGCGTTAGATCAGAATAATCATTTGTTTGTTTCTGGACTGAACTTTCTCAAAACTTCCTGCATTAACACCCTCACTGGAGAGATATTATGGACAAAAGACGCATCATATGGCCAGGGAATAGCAGTCACCCCTGACGGAGATATCTGGACAGCTAACAATGTTTATAACAGCGTGAGCAGGTTTTCAAATGATGGAACATTAAAAATTACCATTCCCGTGGGAAACACCCCCACTGGGGTTGCAGTGGACAGAGAGGGTAAAGTGTGGGTGGTGGATGTAGGTGATGAATTCATCCACCGCATAAACCCTACCACCAATCAGGTGGAACTATCCAAAAGAATCCCTGGAAGCCTTCACTATGGTTACAGTGACATGACCGGACTGGTTTCAAGCACTATAACCACCAGCAGAGGGAGCTGGACCGTTATTCACGACTCTGGAATTACCGATGCCCCGTGGGGTATAATTTCATGGAACAGTTCCCAGCCTACTGGAACTTCAGTTAAAGTTAGAGTGCACAGCTCAAATGATCAAAATTACTGGTCTGCATGGGAGTCTGTAACTAGTGGAGTTAACCTGGTTTCAACACCACCCGGCAGATACCTGCAAGTTGAAACCACCCTGGAAAGACTACAGGGTAGTGTTTCACCGATACTGTATGATCTGACTGTGGGGGTGCCACTGGCAGATCTTTCCATTTCTCTAAATGCAGATAATATTCACCCTGAAAAAGGAAAAGAAGTAGTTCTTACTCTTACTGCAAATAACCATGGACCCAGTGATAGTAGGGATGTTTCTGTGAGTTTCCGCCTGCCAAAAGGACTTCACTTTGTGTCTTCTGAAGGTGGTAGTTATGATTCTAGTAGAGGATTGTGGAATATTGGAAATCTTGCATCTGGTTCTACTAATTCACTTATTATCCATGCTATTATGGAAATGGGAGGTTCCCTCTTTGGAGGTGCTTTAATATCTGGAAGAGAACAGGACCCCCTGATTTCCAATAATTTAGCACTGCTGGGCATTAGCACCAGAGCCCTAACACCCCCTTTAGTTAATCCTAATCCTTCTTTGCCTGTAATATCTCCACCTTCTGTGTTACAACCAGACACATCCCAAATTACAGTGAATGCAGCTAGCAACAATGTTTATTCTCCTTTGAGAAAAAACACATCTAACTCTGTGCCCATGGAGAACACTGGAATGAGCTTCAGTTTCCTGGAAATGGCCATGTTACTGGTTTTCTTAGGGGCTTACATCCGTAAAAAAGGCCTTGGAATGTTTAAAAACCCCTATTTACTCATACCTATGGCCTTCATTGTTACCATGGTCCTGTGTGGAGCGGTTGGAGCTGCGGATAACACCACCAATCTGGTGAGTGTTCCATTTGATGGTGGGACTGATGATTACAGTCGGAGTGATGAACCAGTCATAAGCGCAGATGGACGCTACGTGGCTTTTACCAGTTCTTCCAGCCACCTGGTACCAGGTGAAAACAACTATTACCAGGATATTTTTGTCCGTGACCTGCAAACCCAGATAACTGAAAGAGTCAGTGTTTCCAATAATGGTGCCGAAGGAAATGGAGATAGCAGCCAGCCCAACATAAGTGCCGACGGTCGTTATGTGGTTTTCACCTCCTATGCCAGTAACCTGGTTCTGGGTGACAATAATTCCTGTCAGGATATTTTCATAAGAGACAGACTTTCAGGAACCACCCAAATCATTACTAAGTCATTTGAAGGAGGAGGGACAATCGATCAGAGTTTCGATCCCTCAATTAATGCTGATGGAAGATATGTTGTATTTACCAGTTACGCCAGTAATCTAGTACCCAATGATGTTAATGAACGTGCTGACATCTTCCTCTGGGATAGAGCTACAAGTAGCATTTCCAGGGTAAGTGTTACCCCCAGTGGGGGTGAAGCCAATGGCGACAGTAGTCAGCCCAGCATAAGTGCAGATGGTCGTTATCTTGTATTCTCCAGCAGTGCAGATAATCTAGTTTCCAGTGATACCAATGGAAATCAGGATATTTTCCTGCGTGATCTTGCCTCTGGAATTACACAAAGGATAAGTCTCGGCCCAAATGGAGAAGAAAGTGGAGGGCATAGCGATTCACCTTTTATAAGTGGAGATGGCCGGTTTGTGACCTTCTGTTCTGGTCCCCTAATCTTTGACCCTGATGATGAGGGTGGGAACCGGATTTATGTCTACGACCGAATATCCGGTGCTCTTGAGAAAATAAAATTGCCCGGAGCTTTACGAAACCTGGATGAATACGAACCCTCTTTAAGTGCAGATGGCAGATACGTTGCTTTCACCTGTGGCCGTCAGTGGCAATCTGCTGCCTGGGCATATGACCCTGTGACCGGGACTTTCGGATGGATTGGTCCTGGTAACGAACCTGATTACTACAAATACAGAATTGTAATGCTCTATGACCGCCAATTAAAGACCTTAACTCCTGTGAGCCTTTCTATAAGTGGAAAATGGCCTAATGACGATAGTGAAGAGCCCAGTATAAGTGCGGATGGGAGAATAGTGGTTTTCAGTTCCCAGGCAGATAACCTGATCCCTGGCTCACCATCTGGTGTTAATGTATTTGTAAGAGGATCAGACACTATCTTACCAGGATTACAGGGGAAAATAACCCCAAATCCAACCACAAGTGGTACTGTGACCACCATAACTGCTTACACCACCCCTGGAATTTTGAGTGTTACTGCAGAGGTTCAGGAAGTAACCAGTCCTCTGATCAAACAGAGTGATGGCAGATGGATTGCTCCCTACACCGTGCCATCTCTTGCTGATGGAGTTTATCCAGTGATTTTAAAGGCATTTGATGGTGAAAATCACGAAAGTAACACAACCATCTTTTTAACCGTAGATAACACCCCACCTTCCATCACTGGAGTGATTAGTCCATCAAAAGTTTATATTGGCGGAGCTAATAGTTTTGAAACCACATTCACCCTTAGTGCCACCACTGTTGGAGATGCAAACAGTGCGACTGCTGATTTGCTGGGTACCACGGTGGGACTGTATGGTTACAGTGCTAACCAGTGGCATTTCCGTGGTGATTTAAACATTGATGATGAGGGTGTTTTCCCGGTGGTTTTAACTGCCCGGGATCGGGCAGGAAACACTGGCACATGCACTTTAAATTTAACTTCCCAGCGCAGCTCCCCTACAATTAATGCCTGGCTTAATGAGACTCTGGTGGAGCCCGGGGATGTGATAAGGGTTACTGTTACCTCAGATCCTGATGCTGAATGGGTAAGGGTGCTGGCACCAGAGGAAACATTCATGCCAACCAAAAATGGAATTGGGGAATGGGTTTATGATTATGTGGTTCCATCCATTGCTGATGGAGATTATTCTATGCGGGTTTACCTGCGATATGGCCTCGGCCTTAATGGAAGAGGTTATAGCTATTTTGTGGGCCAAAGTGTCAATCTACCCTTCAGGGTGGACACACCACCCACACTCACTGGTAACTTAACACCTTCCACCGGACAAAAAGGGGATCTAATAACTATTAACGCTAAAACAGAATTGGATGTTGAAAAAGTATCTGTACATGTTTTAAATGAATCATTTAACTTAACAAAACAAGCAGGAGGGAAGTGGACCCGGAATTATGTTATTCCTCGGGTTTTGGATGGTTCTTATCCGGTTACTTTAACCGCCAGTGACCGATCTGGATACATAACCACTATCCAACTACTCCTCACTGTAGATAGTGCTGAACCTACAATAGTAGGAAACTTAACTCCAACACTGGTAAGGTCCGGGTCCACAGTTAACTTAACTGCCCAAACAGACCCTGAAACTGTGAAAGTCACAGCCCAACTCTTGGGGGACAACATACCCCTCACCAAACAAGCTGACGGAACCTGGAAATCCACCTACAACATACCCCCAACTACCGATGGTAAACACACAGTTTACTTCATAGCCGAAGATACCGGTGGAAATCAGGGCACAGACTGCCAGACCTTCACCGTGGACAACACACCACCCACCATATCCGGCAGCCTAACACCCAACGGACTCTACGCCGGAGAAAACATAGACGTGGATGCCTACACCTCAAACGACGCCAAAACAGTAACTGCATCCTTTGGAAGTGAACAAAAAACACTCCACGACACATCCACAGCAGCATGGAGCGCAAGCTACACCACCACAACCACCACCACAACCGGCGAATACCAGATGAACCTACAAACCTCAGACGCACTAGGAAACACAGCCACCATGACCCTACCCTACACCATATACCCCACAGGAGAACCAAACACCCCCACACAACCCACAACACCAGAAACCACCGGAAATCCAACACCCGGAACATCACAAGAAAATTCACCTAGTTCTAGTTCACAAATTCAACCCAGCTCAACATCACAGAGTTTTGGTTCAGCTAAGAAGAGTGACAGTTCAACATCAAGTAACAAGTCAGAAAATGGTAGTGAATCTAAAGATGAAGGTTCTAAAAATGAGAGATCCCAATCTAATTTAGACTTCATTAAATTTCTTTTAGAAATGATTCTTTTCATATTAGCCGCAGCAGAAATGATATTCGCAATCTATATTATATATTATCTCATATTAGCTCTAATTTTAGCTGGAGGAGGACCATTTGCTTTTTTCGCTATTGCACTATTTATAATTGCACTCGGTATTGTATTATATTTTGACAAAGATACAATAATCGATTTCTTTAAAAAATATGGATGATCAAATGCGTTCAGAAACAAAACATTACAAAAACATTAAAGGGTTAAATGTTTATATAATGGAGTTAGACTCGTTCAGATCCCCAGGAATTAGCATATTAGATTATAACATTATTACTGCAATCTTTAAATTATATAAAAACATACCTAAAACGTTTTTTATCAAAAATAATGAAGAAATTCATGGAAAAACTGTTAAAAAAATAGAAAATTACCTGAAAAACAGAGAAATAGAACAAAAAGAACAAAAAATAATTAAATACTCTTTATTTCTGATACTGGCTTTTGTGTGGGGAGTACCTATTATCTTAAGAGAGATATTTTCTCTAACTCTTTTTCAAGAAATTTTGATTTTATTGATCATAGGTTTACCTAGTCTAAATTTATATTTCGCATGGTTAATTACGAGACGCAAAAATTATCTTGGTAAAAAATACGATGCTGATCTAAAAATAGCAGTACAGAGACTTATTGATTATGGAATAATATTTATTAATCAAAAAAATTTAAATCCTAATAATTTTCCAATCAAACTCCGACATGACGATTATAATGGCTTGAATTATGAAGTGAAAGGTATAAATAAATATGTGGGCTTTTTTATAAAATGAACACCAAAAACCCTCTCATAACCCTATTAGTACTATTTTATTTAATCACTTTTTCAAAAACAATTCTATTGTATTATACTCAGATATATTTCCCTGATCTTAATTATATGGTATCCCTCATTACCATTAGCCAAGAATTCGCCCCTTACGCCCAAATTATTAAAATTATAATGATTTTAATAGTTTTCAGCATAATTCCATGTTTATTTTTAATTAAAAAGAATATCCAAGAAAATTATTCTCATAAAAATATTCCTCTTGCTTTCATTGCCATGTTCGCTTTAGCACCACCATTATTAGTTTTAATTAATAACTTCATGACAGCTGATTTCCTGTTTTCAATAGCTTTATTAATTTATGGAGTAGTTTTTACCATCTTAGCGTTTAAATATAGATGATTCAAAGGCAAATGAAAGTTAATGCCAAAATAAGCAGATATTATAGTTTTCATTGTAAGCCGATCCTCATTAATTTTATTGGCCCCCTCACTGTTCCCCATAATCTGCATTTTATAAAGAGATGTTCTATGCCATCAAAAGATGACCCGATAACAAAAAACATAGAAGGCCTATGTGCATATATAACCGAACTAGAAGTATTCAGACCCCCTGCACCCTTAGGTATTAATCCATATTCTATAAGAACAACATTATACCTCTTATCTAAACAATCTAAACGCTATTTTTTCGTAAAAACCAACCCAGAGTTACATGGGAAAACTCGTAACTTGCAAAAACCCTATTCAAAAAAATTCTCACAATTTAATCCAAAAGAAATCCTAAAACTTTTCTTCAGCTTAATAACCGTGATTTTAATAGTTGTAGGCTTGTGTTTTAGTATATTTGTAATTTATTTAAATTTTAGTCTGTTTAATACAATTTTAGGTACGGTAATAGTTTCAATTCCGAGTTTTTACCTATATCTTGTCTGGATTATTACTAAACGTAGGAAAACTGCAGGAGAAGAATATAATAATGATTTAAAAATATTAATTCAAGAAATTATCGATCATGGAGCAGAATTAATCTATGAAAAAAATTTGGATCCTCAAAAATTTCCCCTCAAACTTAGACATAACGATTATAAAGGCTTAAAATATGATACAAAAGGAAAAAATAATTACGTGGGGTACTTTACAAAATGAAGTTAAATAAGAAAATTTTCTAGTTATCTTGATAATATTTTACCTTTTGGTGATTCAAAAAATAATAAGCATATTTTTGTTCCCAAACAACGATTTTGTTTACTTGCATTGCAAAAAGATTCAAAGTAAGATGTGAGTTAAACAAAAAAAATTATCTCTTTATGAACTTCACATCCTCATTCTCATTCAAAACAATACTCTTCTTACACTCATCCCTGGTTTCTGGGAAATCGGCACGGTAATGTGCTCCCCTGCTCTCCTCACGGATAATTGCAGATCTGGTAACTAATTCAGCAATTAAAACCATATTCTCCAGTTCCAGAGCATCTAAAAGGTGCTGATTATAGCCACGTACCTCCGGCAGCTTCATTCGGGCCATTTTATCTTTAATAACATGGATGTCGTTTAAAGCTGATTTAAGACCTTCTTCCCAGCGGATTATGGCTACATTATTCCACATGACTTCCTGCAGTTCTTCTTTAAGCTGGAAGGGATAGTAATCCCCTTCCCGGAATAGTTTCCCAATTCGCTCTTCCTCCATTTCCAGAGAGGCAGGGTTCGATTTGAAATTGGATTTTGGTGCGTTTTTTGCGGCTGCTTCGCCAGCCCGTCTTCCGAATACCTGGGTTTCTGCCAGTGCATTTCCACCAAGCCGGTTGGCACCATGAACTCCGCCCGCAGCTTCACCTGCTGCGTAGAGGTTGGGTATGTTGGTTTCACACTTTAGATTTATCCGGGCTCCTCCCATGAAGTGGTGGGCAGTGGGTGCTACTTCCATTGGTTTTTCCCGGATGTCCACCCCTACATCCTGGAATTGCAGGAGCATGGTTTCCAGTTTTTCCTCTATGACCTCTGCCGGGAGGTGGGTTACATCCAGATAGACTCCCCCGTTTTCAGTGCCCCTTCCTTCCATTATCTCGTTGTAGATAGCCCGGGCTACCACGTCCCGTGTGGCCAGCTCTCCACGTGAGTCATAGTTGGTCATGAAACGTTTCCCCTGGGAGTTTATGAGTCTTCCTCCCTCCCCACGAACCGCCTCGGTCACCAGAACTCCCCGGCGGGAGTCAGGGTACAGCATGCCAGTGGGGTGGAACTGAACCTGTTCCATATCCAATAGATCTGCCCCGGCATTCCAGGCCAGGGCATAGCCATCCCCGGTTTTTTGCAGGGCATTGGAGGTTACCGGGTAGATCCAGCCCGCCCCTCCAGTGGCGATGATGGTGGATTTAGCATGGAACACCACAAATTCAGTACTCTGTAGGGACACTCCACAGGCACCTCCCACCCGTCCATCCTCATCCTGGATAAGTGAGGTGATCATGACCTCGTCCACAGTCTGAATATCCTGGCGGATAACCTCCTCCTTGAGGGCGGTCATCATCTCGTGACCGGTACGGTCCCCCTGGAAACAGGTTCTCCGGTAGGTCTGACCCCCGAATGGTCGCTGGTTCAATTCGCCTGATTCCTGCCGGTCAAAGAGGGCCCCGTAGCTTTCCAGTTCGGTGAGTCGGTCTGGTGCTTCTTCCACCAGTATACGTGCCAGTTCAGGGTCGTTGAGGTAGCCCCCTCCTTTGAGGGTGTCCTCCAGGTGTGCCTGTACACTGTCCTCGGCATCCACATAGGCGAAAGCGGCGTTGTAGCCCCCCTCTGCCAGGGTGGTGCATCCTGATTTGTATGATAATCCCTTGGACACTATGATAACATCTAGATCATGCTTTTTTGCTTCGATGGCTGCTCTGCATCCGGCCCCCCCGGATCCAATGACCAGTACATCGGTGTGGTAAGTCTCCCTTTCCATATTATGAAATTGCACCCGGTTTTATTTAAGTTTTTTAAGTAGAGTGGAGAGAAGTTTAAGGGTATGATTAGATATAAAAATATGTTAAAAACAATTTTCAATATTATCTTTAAACTAAGGGAGGATGTGCAGTGAAGAAAAAGGAGATATTAAAGTTAGCGAAGAGGGATTTTGAAAAGGCCTGGGTGGAAACAGGTAAAAATCTTAAAAATCCCCATCACGATGAGGAATATCCCCGTCTGCACTTCAAACCCGGCAGGACCCATCCACTCTCGGATACCATGGCCCAGCTCCGGCAGGCCTACTTACTTCTTGGTTTCCAGGAAACCATCAACCCCCTCTTCATTGAAGAGGACCATGTTTACCGCCAGTTCGGACCAGAAGCCCCTGCAGTTTTAGACCGTTGCTTCTACCTGGCAGGGCTACCCCGACCAGATATAGGGATCAGCATGGATAAAATAGCCCAGATCGAAGGAATGGATGTTCCACTTGATGAAGATAAGATCCAGGGACTTAAAGAAGTGTTCCGGAGCTATAAAAAAGGTGACACCAGCGGGGATGACCTGGTCCACGATGTGTCCATTGCCCTGGAAGTAGCCGATGCCACCGGGCTACGAGTTATGGAAAGGGTTTTCCCCGAACTTAAGGAGTTAACCCCCATCTCCAGCAAAACCACTTTACGTTCACATATGACCTCCGGATGGTTCATAACCCTGAATGCCCTGAACCAAAACAGCCCCCTGCCTGTTAAACTATTTTCAATTGACCGCTGCTTCCGTCGGGAGCAAAGAGAAGATTCAAGCCATCTTATGACCTATCACTCCGCTTCCTGTGTTTGGATGGATGATGAGGTTTCCCTGGATATGGGAATGGCTGTCTCGGAGAGCCTTTTAGAGTACTTTGGATTCCAGAAGTTTAAATTCATGCCTGATGAGAAAAAATCCAAGTACTACATCCCTGGAACTCAGACCGAGGTCTACGGTTACCATCCCAAACTCAAAGAATGGGTGGAAGTGGCTACCTTTGGTTTGTACTCCCCCATTGCCCTGGCCAAGTATGGTATTGACCAGGAGGTAATGAACCTGGGTGTGGGCGCCGAGAGGATTGCCATGATCCTCGGTGACCACGAGGACATTCGGGAGATGGTTTATCCCCATACCTATGGTAAGTGGGGCCTCAGTGACCGGGAAATGGCCTCCATGCTCCGCCTGAACCTGTATCCAGTGACGGATGATGGCCGCAAATTGATGGAAGCCCTGGTAAACACTGCCCAGGAATATGGAGATACAGTATCACCCTGTGAATTCACTGCCTTTAAAGGAGAGTTTATGGGAAAATCCCTGGAAGTCAAGATCACCGAACCGGAAGCAGGCACCAAGCTCCTGGGACCTGCCAGCTGGAATCGGGTGTACGTGTACGATGGTAATATCGTGGGTGTGCCCCAGCCAGCCCGGATGGAACGATTCCCCACCCCAAATAATGCTGAAAATATTCTGCAAAATCTGGGAAAGGAAATAGCCGATGACCTGGCTATTGCCGCCGTGGAAAAGGGTATCCCCACAGGTATCAGCTACATGGGCGGAGTTGCTGCCCAGGCCGCCTACCACATAGAGGAGATGGTGGTCAGTGGAGAAGAACAGGTTAATCTGAGGGCCACCATAGCCAAGTCTCCTTCAGATATCAACCTCAAACTGGATAAACTGGCCATGCGTTACATTAACAGTAGGAATAAGGTAATTGACATTAGAGGACCTATATTCTGCACTATAACCGCTGAAATTAAGGAATGATGAATAAATGGTTTAATTCAAGAATTTAATCAAAGCAAACTCCTCATTCAGAAGAGAATGTGTTTCGGTAACCTCACCCCCCAACTAGCCAGTATACAGTACTCCCTGGCGGATAAAGTAACAGAAAGTGACGATTTCAGGAGGTTGGAAAGGGTGGGCGGGGTGGACATTTCATTTTCAGTGGATAATAAAGCTGTGGCAGCAGCCGTGGTCCTGGAACTGAAAGGACTGGAAGTAATTGAAACTAAAACCCTGGAGACAGAACTATTTTTCCCATATATCCCAGGTTTTCTGGGTATAAGGGAGGTTGAACCATCTTTATCTGTTTTAAATACCTTAAAACATGATTTTGATGTTTTAATGGTTAACGGTAATGGTATTATGCATCCCCGTGGTTTTGGACTGGCTTCCCATGTGGGTGTACTTCGGGACTGTCCCACCATTGGTGTGGCCAAAAGGTTAATTGATGAAAGGTATATAAACGTAGCCACCCAAAGACACCACGCTGAGGACCAATTCCTAATATCAAAAAATGGCCGCGTAATTGGGGCCTTTTTTAGGGGAAAGTACGTGAGTGTTGGTCATAGAATATCCTTAAAGACTGCTTTAAATGTTGTAGAAAGGACCAGTATCTTCAAAACCCCCGAACCAATTAGACAAGCCCACCTACTGGCCACCGAAACTTTCAAAAATATTTTGGAAGAAAGGGGATAATTGGAAGGAATAGAATAAATCAAGAAAATTGAAGGATCGAACCATGGAAATCAAAGGGAAAGTTATCTCCGGAACCCATAAAGGCACTTATTTCATGTCTTTAGATGTTTATCAGGACGAATTTAGGGAAAAACTTAAATTCAAACCATACCCCGGGACTCTTAACCTGGAAATATCAGAAGAATGTGCCCGGGAAATATCCAAAATGCAGGATAAGATGGGAGTAATTGAAGGGACTGACAATTATGGGGATGTGAAGTTTCTCCCGGCTAAACTCAGTGAAGTTGTAGATGGAGCTATTTTATTCCCGGTTAGGACTCAACATGCTCCAGAAATTTTGGAATTTGTTGCCCAGAAAAATCTTCGCTCTAAACTTAAACTTAATGATGGAGATGAAGTTATCTTAGAAATAAACTGATTAAATTTTGTTTTTTTAATTTACTGAACCGGTTAAAGGTAATTGTAAATTGTTAACTTATTAACTGTGAGGTACTATACCTAAACTAAAATTTACTATAACTAAAAAAATCCAATACCCACGAACACTCAAAAAAAATCTGTGATCACATGATAAAAAAAGCCATTGAATCATTTAAAAAGGGAGAAATAGTTCTAATATTTGACGATGATAACCGGGAGAGGGAAACCGATATGATCATCGCTGCGGAGTTCATGACCCCCCAGCACATGACCACCATCCGAAATGATGCCGGAGGTCTGGTCTGTGTCCCCATATCCGCAGAAAACTCTGACAAACTGGGAATACCATTCATGACTGATGTGATGGATGCAGCCAGTGGAGAATATCCAGTTTTAGGCGAATTAACACCTAATGACATACCATACGATGAAAAATCTGCCTTTTCCATAACTGTCAACCACCGGAAAACCTTCACTGGAATAACTGACAATGACCGGGCCTGCACCATCAAGGAACTGGGACTCATGTGTAAAAACGGGAACTTTCAGGATTTCGGTAAGTATTTCCGTGCTCCAGGACATGTCACCCTCCTGCGATCCACTGAAGGCCATGTTCTGAAAAGGAAGGGTCACACCGAGATGAGTATTGCCCTGGCAGAGATGGCCGGCACCACCCAGGTAGCAGTTTGCTGTGAAATGATGGACGATGAAACTGGCGGTTCCATGAACACCGATAAAGTAGCTGAATATGCCAAAAAGAATGATCTGGTGTTTTTAAGCGGAGCAGAACTCATAGAAGCCTACCATAAGTTTAAAGGAATTTAAATTTAGGGAATTTTTTAATCCCTAAATAATTTACTATAAACCTTGAAATTAAGTTATTTTTTTTGCTTTAATTCTTTTTCAAAGCTTAATAATCGAATTTTTTTAAAAATAAAGCTCTTATTGTAAAAAAATTTTAGGATAAATAAATATCCAAAATATCACTGTAAGGCCGGTAACCCGTAAATTCAGGTTTTTTAGCCATTTTCATTATTTCTTCAACATCCAAGTGTTGTTCCACTGTTTCCATGGCCTTCTGGCAGAAATCTTCCAGTTTTATCTCCACCTCCGGAGTTCCACCACGGGCTGCCAGATGGGCCTTGGGTACCCGGGCCACCCAGTCCAGCCCAGTGCTTTTTTTAATGTAGCGGGAGGCGTTTTCTGCTATTTCTTCATGATAAACCTTGTTTAAAATAGCTCCAACTGTTTTTATGCCCAGTTTCTCCATCATTTCCAGATGAGAAGCCAGATCCAGTGCCGCGGTTTCTATGCCTCCCTTGTTACATCCGGTTACCATGATGGTGGGGATGTTCCCGGCCAGAGCTATTTCCGCAGCAGAGAAGGGTGTTTTTTCATTTAAAAGGCCAGTGAAAACACTCATAACTCCCTCAATCAATATCAAATCATATTTTTTACCTTTTAAAGTGTTGATTATCTCTTTCAAATCTTTCCAGCCCAGTCCACCGATTTTAATGGATGAAAAATTGACCATTCTTTCCTTGTTGAGGTAGAGGGCTGGCACCAGGTCCCGGGTATCCGGGCCCACCTTTAAAACTCCCACCCGGTAGCCTTTCCTGCGCAGGGCTCCCACCATTCCCGTGGTGAGGAATGTTTTCCCTGAATCAGACCCGGTGCTGGCTATCATGAGGAAAGGAGGTATTTCTACATTTTCAGGGTTATTTCCAGAGATTGGTTGGTGCAATCCATCCATGTTGGAGGATAACCGATAATCAGCGTAAATATCCAGACCGATTCCTATTTCTCCCTTGATTTTCTTTAGAAGTTCCTGGTTAGCCTGATAGATTTGTTTTGTTTCTTCTTCATCCGTATCCAGGTAATTCAGGATGTTATTAACCAGGGAGGGGTTTTCATCCAGAGAACCGTGAATCATGGTCCCCACCACGTTTCCTTCATCATTACGAACCCCTGCAAGTATTTTACGTGGATTATCCGTGTAATCGGTTCTTTTAACCTGTGAAAATAGTACTGGTGGTGCATCTCCCCTTATATCCCCGTAGGTGTGGCAATGGAATCCAGTGACACTTTTTCCCTTCATTCCCGTGGTGAGGAAGGAGTCATCAGCCACTTCTGCTTCCACCCGGTCGGTGCCAATAAGGGGATGGAAGGTGACATCCAGTATTCCCAGTCCCTCACGTTCCACTGGACAGGGAGATTTACGCCCTATATCTGTTTTATGGGCCAGTACCTGAAATCCAGAGCACATCCCCAGTATGAACTTCCCCTGAGCATCCATTTTCCGGATAACCCTTTCTACCTCCGGAGTGATAGTTTCTGACTCTACGATACTGCCCCCGGGTATTATGAGACCATTCAGAACCTGGTGTGCCTTTTGGCCACCTACCAACCCATTGTCATTTAACAAATGGGTGGGAAGTTTTCCAAAGTCCTCGAAATTGGGCAGAGACCCTTTAACATTGAGGATGCCTATTCTTTTCATGGAATCCACAGCTGGTTTTTTAATTTATAAGTCCTGTTTTTTTAATTTGATAACTGGTTAGTTGAATTAGAATTCTATTTGTCATTAATGGCTGAAAATAAAAATAAAGATAGGGAAGAAATATTTTAATCCAATCTTTCCTGTGCAGCCATCAACTGCAATATCTTCTCATCATCCAGTGGTTTGGCCTGGAACTGCATTCCCACTGGTACTCCCTTAACATCTCCGGCCGGTGTGCTGGCTGCAGGTATACCAGCCAGGTTGGCTATAACAGTCAGGATGTCGTAGGCGTACATTTCCATTGGTTCCAGGGAGGTGCCCAGTTTATGAGGTAGTTTGGGTACGGTGGGACCAACCAGCACATCCACATCTTTCAGTAGTCGGGTTATTTCTCTCCGTATGAGGGAACGGGCCTGTAAGGCCTTCTTGTAGTACTTGCCACTGAATTCTTTCTGGCTGATGTAGGATCCCATCTGTATCCTGCGGAGTACTTCCTCTCCACACACTTCTTCAATTCGTTCCCCGTACTTTCGGCCATCGTACTTTCGGGTGGCAGAGAAGAATTCCACATAGTTTATGAGGTAGTAGGTAGGTAGGCATAATTTGAGATGATCGAAACTTAATTCCACCACTTCTGCCCCAGCCTCCTGCATCTGGTTGATGCGATCTTCAATAATATTGACGATAGCCTCATCTGATACATGGAAGAATTCCTTTACTACCCCCAGCTTCATGCCTTTAAGTGCATTTTCTGGATCAGTGCTGGAAGAGGTGAATTCTGGGACTTTCCAGTCAATGGTGGTACACTCCCGGCGGTCTTCCCCGGCAATAACCTCCAGCATTAAAGCTATACCACTGGCATCCGTAGCGAAGGGTCCGATCTGGTCGAAGCTCATGGCCAGATCCAGCAGGCCCTGTCTGCTCACTGCACCGTAAGTTGGCTTGAATCCCATCACTCCACAGTGGGAGGCTGGATTACGTATGGATCCACCGGTATCTGAACCCAGGGCCAGGTCGCACATTCCTGCAGCGATTGCTGCGGCACTGCCCCCACTGGATCCCCCCGGTATGCGTCCCGGGGCGGCAGGGTTGTCAGTATGGCCCAAACACGATGTTTCAGTGGAGCTTCCCGCTGCAAACTCATCCATATTGGTCATTCCGATTATGATTCCATCTTCGGCTTTTATTCGCCGGGTGACTGTGGCATCGTAGCTCCCCAGATAAGTTTTCAGGGTGGGGGAGGCTGCGGTGATGTGAAAATCCTCCACATTAATGTTACTTTTAATTCCTACTACCATACCAGCCAGTTTTCCCACTTTCTGGCCATTTTTAATCTTATCATCAATTTCTTTGGCTTTTTCACGGGCTTCATCAACTTTAAGCTCAACAAATGCCCTTATAGCAGAGTTATCCTTTTCGATTCCTTTAATGAATGTTTCCAGATTCTCTTCGGAGGTTAATTCATGATTCCTGATTGATTGTGATTTTTCCAAAATACTCATATTCCCACCTAATACGTGAGTAGTCAAATGTGGTTAGCAATTAATCATTATACATCCTTTTGATTTAGAAAATGAATCTTATTATATTTACCATTGAAGGAATATTTACCATTTCGGTAGTGACCCCTGGTGTAGAAAAACCATATAAATTCGGTTTAATACTTTAATATCCTCACATCTCCTTTAGACCATTTCTAGTTTAGAAAATAAAATAAATTCCCCAGATCCAGTACTCCCAGGAGGTACAGTACCAGTATGATAAGTGGTTGGTGCAGGAGATAGATCAGCAGGGAATGTCGTCCCAGGAAACTGAACAGCAGGGTGAAATGGTTTTTTGAAAGGTCTGGCAGGCGAAATTTCCTTTTATAACCTTGGTAAAGTGTTTTTCCCGCGAATAATCCCAGGGAAACTACACCCAACCAGGGGAGTAGGGGGAAGTAATCCACAGTGATGAATCCCAGGGGTTTCAAGCCCAACCATAAAAGCCAGGGGTAGCTAACCGTGAACTGGGCCAATATTAAGCCTAAAATTATGAAGAGAATTCCCAGGATTAAATTAAGGTATTTTTTGTTTAAAAATGGATATTCCAGGATTATGGCTATTCCAATGAAATGCAGGACTCCAAAAACTATAAAATCTTGGGGTATGAATATCCAGGTTACCATGGTGATTAAAATCCCCAATAAAAATATTTTAACCCCCCTTTTTAGATATTTGAAGAAAAACCCACTTCTTTCCTGGTTTTGTCCCTTGAGCTCGGCACGGGTGTGACTCAGGACCAGGGAAACTCCCACCAGGAACAGGAACATGAAGGCGGTTAGTCGGGCCAACCACCACAGAATTCCTGTGGAAACATCCAGGGTGTAAACTCCAAAAAAAGCCATATCAAAGAGTAGATGATAGGTCACCATCATCACTATGGCCAGGCCACGTATGACATCTATTTCCCAGAAACGTTGGTTAAGATCCATTTTCTCTCACGGGCACCATTATTTTAGTTCCAATTTATAGGTGAGCTATGCTTCCCACAAGCCACATGCCCCGATAGTTCACCTTATATTAATTTCAGTTTATAGAGAAGGGGTACTTATTTGAATTGGTAGGTGATAATTAATAATAAATATTGATTTTATCATTGGGGAATTAAATTTAAAAGGTGCAAATCATGTCAGGAACCCTTTTATTAAAGCAAAGCGAAATTAAAGAACTTATTAGTATGAAAGAAGTTGTTGATTCTGTTGAAACCGCTTTTAAGGCTTATGCTCAGCGTGATGTGCAGATGCCACCTAAAGAGTACTTATTTTTCCAGGAAGGGGATCTGCGCATAATGCCCTGTTACGTGCGGAGTACTGAGGAAGCAGGAGTCAAGTGCGTCAATGTTCATCCCCACAACCCCTTAGAAAAGCAATTACCCACAGTAATGGCCGTCATAGAACTGGTAAACCCTGAAACCGGTTTTCCAATGGCAGTAATGGACGGAACCCTGGTAACTGATCTGCGAACCGGTGCCGCGGCAGGAGTAGCCACCAAGTACTTGGCCCGCCCAGACGCAGAAACATTAGGAATAATTGGCGCTGGAAAACAGGCCTGCACCCAGTTAATGGCCTTGAATGAGGTTATGGACATTAAAGAGGCCAAGGTTTTCTGCCGGACCTGCAGCACCCGTACCAACTTCGCCAAGAAAGCCACTGAAACCTATGGTTTTAAGGTGGAAGCCGTGGAAACTGCTGAGGAAGCAGTTAAAAATGCAGATGTAGTGGTTACTACCACTCCTTCCCGAAAACCATTGATAAAGGCCGACTGGATCAGCCCAGGAACCCATATCAACGCCATGGGTGCTGATGCCCCCAGTAAGCAGGAGTTAGAAACCAAATTACTCTTAAAATCAAAGATCATTATTGACTCCTGGGAGCAGGCCAGCCATAGTGGTGAAATAAATGTGCCCGTTGCCCAGAAGGTTTTAAAACGAAAAGACATCCATGCCAAGCTAGGGGATGTTATCGTTGGAAATGAAACTGGCCGAGAAGGAGATGAAATCACCATCTTCGACTCCACGGGCCTGGCAGTTCAGGATGTAGTCACTGCAGGACTCATCTACCGGCGTGCCCGTGAAAAAGGCATAGGAACAGATTTTGACTTTATAAGTTAGTTGAAATCTCTTATTTACTTTTGGTAACGGTTGCTGACGACAACCCATCCAATTTAGGTAAGATATATAGGTTGGGAAGTTCAATCTAGTTCTGGTGATGTGAATGTACCAGAAAGTAATTCGAAGCGAAGTCCTCCATAAAATGGGCCATGTATACGAACGCTTCCAGTTCTTATCCCGGACCAGGTCCCTGAGTGATGACCAGGTAGAAGCCATAGACCAGCATCTATCCCAGATCATGGAAGTGCTTAACCAGCCTAAAAGTTAACCTATAGTCAGATCGTTACTTTATAGCCTCCCCCTGAAGTTTGTTGGATTTTTTTATACTGGGGAACAGATACTATCCCGGGATCTTCAGTTTAGAACACCTATCTTTTCACCCCTGTTTTAATAGTGGTTCTAACTGGACAGGTACTTATTTTACTGATTGATACATATTGTGGAAACAGTTAATTAAAGAAAGAATTAATAATTACCATCTCTAGGATTAATGATTTAAATGTGGATAGAGATTATTTTATTTGCTGCAGCCTCCTTTTGGGTGGGCTTTTCTGGTGCCATGGTTCCCGGACCCATGTTAACCGTTACCATATCAGATTCACTGAAAAAAGGGTTCCGAGCTGGCCCACTGGTAGTTTTAGGGCATGTTATTGCTGAAACAGCCTTGATAATACTCCTGATAATGGGTTTGGGATGGGTTATTGGATCTCCAACTGTGACCATGATAATTGGAGGCATAGGCGGAGCTATGTTGATTTACATTGGATATAGCATTGCCCGGTCCCCGGTGCCCGATGAACTTCCGGGAGATGGAGAACCAATAGAAAAAAGGGGGTCAATTATAAGTGGGATAGTCACCAGTGTTACCAATCCTTACTTCTATATCTGGTGGGCTACGGTAGGCTGGGCTTTCATGCTTAAGGGAATAGAATTAGCCGGCATTATAGGGGTTTTAAGTTTCCTGGTGGGCCACTGGAGCTCAGATCTTAGCTGGTACAGTTTGGTGTCATTTTTCACCAGTAAGGGGAGACATGTACTCCCGGGTAAACGTTACCGTGTCATGATGATGGTATGTGGAGTTTTCCTAGTGTTTTTAGGACTTTATTTTATTTACTCCACCCTGATAGTGTGAACTAGAAACCATAGACAAACACAAATAGATGAACCGCCTAAATTGAATGGGAAAGATCAAATACACTACTTTCAAGGAGGAACCATCAAAACATGAAAGCAGTTGTTTTCGATAACTCAGGGACACTTATATCCCGCTACAGGGCTATCAAAGACTTAGATAGTGGACGAATCTATGATCATGTCAGTTCCATTGATCTAGTGGATAAACATCCCCATCGAGCACTGGTAGTTCTTCAAACAGACCCTTCCACCTGTCTGATTAATGCCAGACCAGACCAGACCATTTTCCAGTTTATAACCCGGAACAAGGTACCCTTTGATATCAGTTACTCTTCTTCCTCTCTCAACAAAAAGGACATATTAACCCTTATTAAAGATGAAAAGGCAATGATCAGTGATATTCAGGACACTATACAGGCCGTGGTTGATAAGGAATACAACGTACAGATATGCAGTGGATCTGGATTCATTATGAACACCCGGACGGGTCATATTGAATTTACCATCACTGCCGGGGGCAAAATATTTCCAGAAGTGCCTCGGGTGGTGGAAGAATTGAAGAGAAGATCGTTCCATATTTACGTGGCCTCGGGAGACCGGATGAAATCTCTGGAAGAGTTGGCCAGTTTCATCAACATTCCCTCAGAAAACGTATTCGGCACTGCAGATTCCAAGAGAAAAAGGGAGATCGTATCCGGGCTCAAAGGAACCTACCGGGTGATGATGGTGGGTAACAGTGCCAACGATATCCTGGCACTTAAAGAAGCAGATTTAGGTGTTTTAACCACTCAACAGGAAGAAGAAACACCTGATAAAGTGTTTGAAGCTGCGGATGTGGTGGTGAGTAATATTAAGGAGATCCTGGATATTGAATTTTAAATGATTTGAATTTTAATATAGATGATAATGTTAGATAATAATGTTTTATTTTACTCAACAGTTATTTTATTCAACTGATTTACTGGGATCCAGAAAACTATCTTAAAAAATTATCTAAAGTTCACTGGAACTGCTTTATTACCGGGATCAAAAGGTAGGCCAGACTGGACCATCCGTAGCCATACTCCTTAATAAATGGTAGAAAAGTTAAGGCCAGAGCCAGGATGGAAATAGCCGGTAACATTAAATTGATTCTTAAACTTGATTTTTTCACTTCTTCATCCATTTCATCAGTGAGGCCACTGTTAAGTGCGTGACGCCAATTGAGAAATAACAGGAAACCTATGGCCAAAAGATTCAAGTCGAAGAATATGTTGGGTAACTGGAAATTCCCATACTCTCCCACGAAGAATGCCGAAAAAGGAACTAAAGCCACGAAAAGGAGCCAGACCACGGTTATCCACAGTAAAGTGGCATCTGCCCGCTGAATACGGTTGAATTGAAGGTGATTTATCCTCCAGAAAATTGCCAGAAGCATGAAACTGATGGCGTAACTGTAGAAATTTGGTATGAGATTATAAATAGCCTGGTAAAGTGCTGCTTCAGTGGGATTGGCAATGGATGGTACCGCAATCCCCAATACAAGCAGGGTCATGGCAATGGCAAATATACCATCAACCAGGGTCTCTATGCGTTTGGCATTGACTCCTGAAGAATTTTCTTTGTCAGGCACCCCTTTATCCTGCAAAATCTGCCCCCACTACAGTGATCTTTCCAAACTCTTTATGGCACTGCGCACTGCCCTTTCTTCCAAGATCTTGTAGGCTACCAGGAGACCGATCAACAGTAAAGGAACCAGTATATCCAGAACCAGAACCGCCCCGGCATTTCCAGTGGCATAATTACCTGTAACCAGAATGTTACTGATATGTCCTATGGCATCCCCCAGGAGGAAAATTGAAACTCCTATTACTGTAGCTGTCCAAAAATTGCCTCTGATCCAGATACACAGTATCCCCAGAACTCCAAATGCCAGATTGGCAAAGGCAACCTCCTGTTGAAAGGGACTTCCTGGAGCCCAGCCTATGGTGGAAGCTACTTGGTTGGCGAACAATGAATGGCCAATGGAGGCCCAGATAGAACCTAAACCTACGGTAACAACCAGCAATGATAAAAGAGTTGTTCCGATAATTCTTTTTAGGGTCAAAGCTCGTTTGGAATAAAATTGAACTCCCAGCATTACCAATGCAATGATTATCCCCAATACCAGCCAGATGTAAGCTGTATCCATTTAAACCCCTCTCTTATCTAATTTACTTCCTATAGAAAATTAACACATTACTATTTGCCTTTTATTATCCTTTATTTAATACCTTGTTCTGGGACGCAAATGGAAACACTTATAAACGATTTTCTTTACCCGGCTAAATAGGGAATATGACCGCTTATAATGAGAAAAGAGGATTATAGGTTTATTAAATGGTATTCCTTACTACCCATCCCCACTTCCTCGGCATATTCCAGTAGTAACCGACCATCAACTTCTTCCCAAACCCCTCTGAATTTATCACCGCCCTTCTGGTGGTGATGTTCCAGTAGTGAGTTTTCCAATCCCACTTGATGGTTTACCAAGTCATAGCTGGCCGTATCCAGGGCAACTGGATCCTTGGAGGCCAGTATCCCTATGTCCGGGACTATGGGAGCATCACTGAAAGCTTCACAGTCACAGTCCGGGGTGATATCCATCAGGAAGTTCAGGTAGCCCACCTTCCCTTTTTTGTTTTTAACTGCCCCATAAGCGTATTCCACCATACGTTCCATGAATTCAGGTAAGGCATCAAAATCAAGGCTCACCGCAGATTCGGGGCATACTGCCAGACAGTTGTTGCAGGCTACACATTCTTCCAGTTCAATGATGGCCTTACCATCAGAAAGAGACATAACCGACAGGGGGCAGGAGTTTATACAGGTCCCACAGCCGGTACAATTATCACTTATAACTGGTTTGGCGCATTGGTGCTGTTCCACCTTACCCGGGGCTGAGGCACAGCCCATGGCCAGATTTTTTATGGCCCCTCCAAAACCACACATCCCGTGTCCCTTGAAATGAGATAAAACCAGCATACTGTCCGCACTAATGATATCTCCGGCGATTTTCACCTGCTGGAAATGTTTCAAACCCACCTCCACTGGAATCCAATTATCTCCACGAAGTCCATCGGCAATAATAACCGGTGCCCCGGTTACTGCATAGGCAAATCCATTTTTTATGGCCGTCTCCAGGTGCTGGGTAGCATTGTGGCGGCTACCAAAGTAAAGAGTGTTAGTATCAGTTAAAAATGGTTTTCCATTTGAATTTAAAGTTTTTTCAACAACTGCATTTACCAGAACTGGTTTAAGGAAAGCATCATTCCCGCGCTCTCCAAAATGAAGTTTTATGGCGGTTAAATCCTCTTCCTGGATTAAATCACCGAATTTTGCCCCATCAAATAACTGTTTTATCTTACTGTTCTTGTTCTCTTTCTGGCCCCGGGATCGTAGATTGGAAAAATACACTTCACTAGACATTTTTTACCCCAATATAAGGTTTTTTTAATTTATTTTCGTGTTTGAACCGTTATAAATATTATAAGTAACTTATTCCCTATTGATCTGTATTATAGCTCCTAGTTGTATCAATGGCCTTTATTATGCCTGATTCACTTGGCGAGTTGAAGGAGAAGATTTCGGCTTTTTAGGACATCCTCATAATTATTCAATTCAATTATCCCCCTTTCAATACCATTAATCAAATTCAGATCAAGTGTGCCCTCGCCTAAGGCTCGGTGCTGGTCTTTATTACCATTGTTATCACTTAGATGATAATAGTAGATTCTTTCCAGTTCTAAAAATGAATCGGGATGATTGGTGGTGTTGGCATGACCTAAATCTACGGTACCGTGGCAACCACATTGTTCCAGGAAGTAAGAATGTTCAGGGGCAGTGTTACAGAAATAAGCGTAGCGACCGGGCATGTTCTCCACCGACAGGATAACCCCCAAATCTTCTGCATAGTTATTTGCTTCTTTTAGAGTTTCAATGGCAAAATATTTACCCATTTCCCTGACTCTGTCTTCCAATCTATGAATCATTCCAGGATGAGTGGTTATGGCCTTTGCCCCTATTATCGAAGCCAGTTCTAATGTTTCATTAATCTGGCGCATAGTTTCCTCGCGGATACCGGGGTTCAGGCTGGCCGGGTTGAGATCAATGGTGGGAGCATGCAGGAAAACATCCACATCATAGGAGGAAAATACCTCCAAACCTTCACCCTGAGTTAAAATGTTTCGCGGCCAGTAGGGACCTTCACAGAGTATTTCCACCAGTTGGAAGCCATCGGCAGTGGCCATATCCAGGAAGTCTTCGAAGGACTTCATAAACAGCGCCAGAGTGGAGAATCCAATTTTCATGTTTCACTTTTTGTGCCCGTAATTGTGATATATTTTTCGAATAGAAGGGTTCCTGCCAATTGTTGATCCTATTTTCACTCTACAGGGCGAACCCCAACCTTTATATGGAAAGTGGATATATCTATTTAAACTATGTCGAAAATTGATATATCGATTACTATAATAGAGGTGTAAAGTGGATGGATGATGATTTAATCAGAGACAACCCCGGCAAAGAATCTACTGAAATTTCAGAAGAAGACGCTGAAAACCTTGAAATTCCGCGAGGGTACTACACAAAGGCTTTGGAAGATAATAGACTATTCTATAACCTGGATAATTACGAAAAAAAACTGGTTAAAGGAATTATGAGGGGTTCGGGCCCCATAGTGATGCTCTGGCTCATCAACATGAAAGGCCAGCACGGCTACGAGATCATGACCAAACTACATGAATCTTCCCCCTTTAAGGATAAAATTAAAATGCCCAGTGCCAGCATCATCTATCCCAAATTACACCAACTGGAAGAGGAAGGCCTTATAAAGGGAACCTGGGAAAATCACGGGAAAAGAAAAGTTAAATACTATGAAATAACCCCTAAAGGTTCAAAAACCCTTGAAAATATAAGGAATTTCTTTAAAAAAAGTGAGAATAATCTTTACGAAGATTTTCTAATAGATATGATGTCCATAAAAAATAACAGGAGTTAAAGGTATGAAATATGCCATTGAAACCTCTGATCTTACCAAAATATACAAAGACTTCACCGCAGTGGATGCTTTGAATTTGAAGGTTAAAAATAAAAGTATTTTCGGATTTTTAGGCCCAAATGGGGCTGGAAAAACTACTACCATTAAAATGCTTACTTGTCTTATCCCCCCCACATCTGGTACAGCCGCGGTGGCCGGATACGACGTAGTTAAATCACCAGATGAAGTACGTCAAAAAATAGGAATGGTACCCCAACTGGTAAGTTTATACGGCGACCTAACTGCCCGTGAAAACGCAGAACTATGTGCTGATTATTATGGGATGCCCCGGGACCTTAAGGAACAGAGAATTGACGACCTAATGGAACTGGTGGACATAAAATATGCGGAAAATAAGATGGTTAAACAGATGTCTGGAGGACAGAAACAAAAGGTATCGGTGGTAGCCAGCCTGGTGCATCAGCCCGATATCCTCTTCCTGGATGAACCCACCATCGGACTGGACCCCACTACCAAGAGTGTCCTATGGGATTTGATCGATGAATTGAACCAGAAAGGTCACACTATCATACTCTGCTCCCACGATATGTACGAAGTGGATATGCTCTGCGACCATGTGGGCATAATCAACTTGGGTAAGCTGGCTGCATTTGACACTCCTCAGGGCCTGAAAGATACGGTGCTTGTTCAGGAAGAATGTACGGAAAGCAACATAGGAGAAATTGTACGTGAAATGGAGGAATCCGATTCCAGTGCCAGTGCCAGTGCCCCATTTTGCAAGTTGAAGGAAGTTGCCCGAGAATCTGAAATTGATAAAGCAAGAGAAATGAGTTTAATGATAACTAACACTGATCAGGAACTTATTAATAAATTAAGCCAAATCCCATGTGTTCTGGATATTGAAACCCATGCCTCGGGCCGGCTTGCTTTTAAATTATCCAACACCGAAACCGCGGTCACCCAGGTAATATCAACCATTATGGAAACCGGAGGGAATATTACCTCCATTTCAACTAAAGACCCCTCCCTAGAAGATGTTTTCATGAAGGTCACTGCAAAGAAGGTTAAAAAAGATACGGAGGGAGGTGATTAGGAATGGTGGAAACTAAAAAAATCTGGTGGATGCTTAAAAAGGATTTAATAGTCCTCTGGAGACACAAACCCCGGCTAATGTCCATCATTATTTTCCCCATACTCATGATCGCACTTTTCGGTTACGGAATGGGGGGAACTATTGAAAATGTTCCGGTGGTGATAGTGAAACAGAGTGATGGTCCGGTAACTGACGCCACCCTCAACGCCATCAAGGACATGTCCTTTTACAATGTGAAGGATATCATCGGCGATCCCCAACGGGGAAAGGAGATGGTTGAATCAGGCCAGGTAAAGGCAGCAATTATACTTCCATCCGATTATGAGGATTTAAACAGTTCTAATGCTA
>JADHEF010000267.1_pt1:0-10000 | contig 62418 bp, 57 predicted proteins | sample 8952391 | NCBI WGS metagenome assembly JADHEF01 (sample SAMN16124439, study PRJNA663245) | bioreactor sludge metagenome | isolation source: sludge (nitrite) | place: India:Bengaluru | collected 2019-02-28 | reverse complement strand
CCCTCATTGTTCATAATTTCTTCTGTGCAGATGTCGATACTTCCGATACTCACGTCAGTAATGAATCTGTTTCTGACAATCTCTGCTACGTCAACTGCTCGGGAAATGGCTCTTCCCCTGGCTTTTAGTATTACTTCCGGAGTACCGCCGTTCATTTGTGTTACTACAGCCAATACATAGTTCATTACCGGTTTGTTTCCAATGTACACCACATTTTCCTCTGACATTCGCTTAACCTCCATTGATATACTATGATTCTAAACTTTATCTTGGTATTATATATATTTTGTGATGGGAGCTTTTTAAGGAAATTACGGTGTTAAAAACGGTTATGGCAATAAATATTACTTTAAACTCCATATTTTTTCAGGAATGATCCTACGACGGAGATCTAACCTAGAAGAAATTCTTGCTAATCCTTCTCCTTTCAAAATAAGTGAATTTTAGATTTTACTAAGGTTAACCGGGCGGAATACTATCACTAAACCATCAACGTTGCCTTCCATATCTTTAATAACAGTTACACTACCATCTACGGTTAATTTCTCCCCCTCTTCTAATTTTAAAACTGTATTTTTAAGATAGGACACTTCACGGGACATGTCATCTTCCAGGGGGAGTTTGTAACCAACCGGATCAAATATCTCCCGAACATCATGGCCCAGAGCATCTTCTTCCAGCCAGCCAGTTAACTCTTCGGCCATGGAATTCATGAATCGTACCTGGCCATTGAGATCGGTGGCAATTACCCCATCACTGATACTTTTAAGCATGGCCCCCAACCATTTGTCATGTTTGCGGAGTCTTTTCTCCAGCCGGTCCCGGTAGAGAGTTATTTCAATGGTGGTGTTAAGTTCACTCTCTTCAAAGGGTTTGCGCAAAAATCCGTAGGGTTGTTTAAGAATAAATCCAGAAGGCTCAGTGATTTTGGCCCTTTGAACTGTTTTTTCATCAGAATAAGCAGTAAGATAGATGATGGGTATTCCCAGCTTGGAACGTATCTGTTCTGCGGCCTGAATACCATCCATTTCCCCCTCCAACTTGATATCCATAATCACCAGATCAGGTTTAAGCTCTTCAGCAGCCTTAATAGCTTCTTCACCAGACGGTACAATGGCTGGAACCTCATACCCCACACTATTTAAGGCTTTTTTAATATCTTCAGCGGTTATCCTCTCATCTTCCACTATTATGATATTTATTTTAGCCATAACAACCTCCCCATCACCAAAAAATTACTTTAGTTAAATATCATCATTAACAACTTTAAAAGATATCACCATACCGTTATTTTTTTGTTTGTAATCTTTTATAGGAGTTACTGTACCTTTAACCGTGAATTTGGCCCCGTTACGGGAGATTATTTCCGGTTCCCCCTCAACCAGAACATCTTCTAAAGGAGATTCATTATTTATTTTGGATAGGGGCAGGAATACCTCTTCCAGTTTCTTACCCAGGACCTCTTTTTTAGGCCAACCAGTTATGGTCTCGGCCAGGGAGTTGATGTACCTGATCTGGCCCGTGGAATTAGTGGCAATCACCGCCTCACTGGTTCTAAGCAAAATCGCCGCGGAGATCTGGTCATGCTCCCTTTCCATCTCGTGCCGATAAAGTGTTATTTCTATGGCCGCGTGGAGTTCGTTCTCATCAAAGGGTTTGCTTAGCATTCCCTGCCCTTTAACCAGAAATCCAGATGGTTCAGTTAGTTTAGCTCTTTCCACAGTTTTTTCATCAGAATAAGCAGTTAGGTAGATTACTGGTATGTCATAAGATTTTCTTATCTGGGCAGCAGCTTCTATACCATCCATTTCACCCTCTAACTTAATGTCCATCAGCACTAAATCTGGTTCCAGTCTTCCTGCCTGTCTAACGGCATCTTCACCGGTAGAGCATATTACTGGTACTTTGTAACCAGCAAATTCCAGTCCGGCCCGGATATCTTCTGCGGTGATTCTTTCATCTTCCACCACTAGAATAGTAGCTTTGGCCATGGTATAGTAGCTCCTGAATTGTTTGGTATTATGTTATGAGACTTGATATTTGATTATTATATCCTTTCCCTCTTATAATGATCACCAGTGGGATTAATCACGGCAACTGATCCATATCTCGGGCCAGGAGGATCTTATTTATGGAATCTAAAACCGCCTCAACACTGGCCATAACTATATCTTCCACAGTAGAACGACCAGTGGCACTGTGCCCCTCTCCATCAGCCATTATTACAAATACCTCGGCCAGTGCATTGGTACCACCAGTTATGGCTTCAATATGATATTCTTTAAGTTCTATATCGGCAGTTTCCCGGACCAGATCCTGTATTACGTTAATGGACGCGTCAACTGGCCCCACACCGGTTTTGGCAGCGGTTTTTATCTTACCATCAATGTTGAGTTTAACCGTGGCCGTGGGGAGGACATTATCCCCAGTCATCACCGTGAATCCTTCCAATTTAACCTTTTCTTCCTTAGGTTTACCTAAAACTGTTTCGGCCAGGGCCTGGAGGTCGGCGTCAGTGACCATTTTACCCTTATCACCCAGTTTCTTCACCTGGTCGTACAGGGTGCAGAACTGGTCTTCGTTCATTTCAATTCCATAGTCATCCAGTTTGGACTTGATGGCCCGGGCTCCAGTATGTTTTCCCATTACAATCCGACGGGTGTGACCTACCATCTCCGGTTTAAGGGGCTCATAGGTTTCTGCCTTCTGCAGGACTCCGTGGACGTGTATCCCGGCCTCATGGGCAAAGGCATTTTCCCCTACAATGGCCTTGTTAGGGGGCATTTTCACCCCGGTTATTCTGGAAACCAGTTCCGATGTGCCCACTAAAAGTTCGGTTGTTATGTTGGTTTTAATACCATAAGTGGCCATTAGAGCCATTACCACCTCTTCTAAGGAGGTGTTACCTGCCCTTTCTCCCAGGCCGTTGATGGTGGCGTGAACCTGCAGAGCTCCGGCTTCCACTGCAGCCAGGCTGTTGGCCACGGCCAGTCCAAAATCATCGTGGCAGTGCACACTGATGGGTATACTCACCACTTCTTTAAGGTCCCCCACTAATTGGCGCATGGAAGCTGGTACCATGACTCCCACGGTGTCCGGGACATTGATCACATCGGCCCCGGCATCTTCCACTGCCGTGTAAATATTTTTCAAAAATTCGAACTCTGTCCGGGTGGCATCTTCGGCTGAGAACTCGGCTATGATACCGTGGTCTTTGATGTACTCCACGGCATCCACGGCCTTGGTGAGTATTTCTTCCTGGTCCATGTGCAGCTTGTACTCCCGGTGTAGAGGAGAGGTTCCAATGAAAGTGTGAATGTAATCCACATCTGAATCCAGGGCTGCGTCCAAGTCTTCCTGCAGTACCCTTGCCAAACCACAGACCTTTGCATTCAGACCCAGACCCTTAATTTCCTGGGCTGCCTTCCGTTCACCCAGGGATGCTGCTGGAAACCCTACTTCTATAACATCCACTCCCAGGTTGTCCAGCCTCTTGGCTATTCTTATCTTTTCTTCCGGCGTTATAGCCACCCCTGGTGTTTGTTCACCGTCACGGAGGGTGGTATCGAATATTCGCACCTTTTCAGGTATTTTCATTTCTTGCTTTACTTTATCTATGTACATTGGGAAGACCCCTGTGGTTTGACATTTTAATAGTAGACTTATTGGGTGGTACTTAATTAAAAAAATTGTGTTAAAAACAGTTCCCCTCTAAAGAACCATGGGAGGATCAGGTGCCCATAGCCAGGCTCAGGAAGTTCCTGATACCCGGTGCCAATCCTAAGATAAATATGGCGAGTTTTAACATGTTCCGGATGGTTTTATCCTCCACATAAGTGTCTATTATGTAGAGGGCCGGAAGTATAACTGCAATTTTAAGGGGGTACATTATAATGGCACTGTCTGCCAGCTGGGTGAGTGCGTTGGGTAGAACATGCTGCTCACCGTAACCATAGTAATCCACGGCGATGAAGGTGGAACTGGCATCGAGCAGGTGGGCTGACAGTATACTCAAATTGAATTTATCCTTTAGAAGACTCCATTTTCTACCGATTAAAACGAAGACTGCAGTCAACAGGGCCCATGGAGCCAGGACCTGGAAAACTACCACGGGGTTTATGTGTTGGGCATAGTATATGTTGGGAACACACATGGCCGCCCCCACTGCAAATATTACGTAGCGGTAGTCCCAGCCGATTTTTCGTTCGATTAGAACTGATGCCAGCAGGGTGAAAATAGCGGTTAGTCCCGTTAAAATGTATATCCCTGGAGTCACCAGGGCGTAGGTGAGGGGATATATTCCATTATCCACCAGGGCCCGGGCACTGGATCCAAAGAATATGAAGGGAATTAAGGGTATGAAAAGGTCCTTAGGGTCTTTATCAATCCATCTGAACATCCGAATGATTAAGAGAATTACTAAACCCAAAATAATACCGAAAACAATGGTATTATATGTGGTGTAACCCGGATGCAGGTAGACAAAGTTCTCCTGGATGTACTGTATTATAGAGTCGATACCCATGAATTAAATCCCCATATTTGATTATTTTTATTATAAAAATACTTTATAATTCCTTTTTCATTATAAATCTATGTTCACCTGGACCATAATAATCTTTAATGGCTAATTTTCCATTTACAGTTACAGTTTCAAAGCCAAGTTCTCCTTCAGCTATTTTAAACCCTAAACTTTTATACAGACATAGTGCTGGTTTATTCCCTGGCTCGACAGACAAACCAACATAACGCACTCCCCTCATACTCTTAAAAGCCTCGATACACAATTTTTGTAACGTTTTTGCTATCCCCCTCCCCTCATATTTCTTTAAAACTGCAATTTGCCTAATCCAACCTTCTTCAGGATTATTCTGACTCCTCATTCCAAAAACGTAGCCCACTGCTTTATCCCTATCTTCTGCCAGGAAAATAGTATTTTTATGGAGTCTTTCCCCTACTTTAAATGTTGTTAAGGAAGTTTTATTAATAAAACGTTCCTGGTTGATTTCATGAAGTTTAATAAAGTCCCCGTTATTACATTTTCTGTACCTAATTCCTTCTTTAAACATCAAATCTACTCCTGCAAGTGTTAGGTCAAATCTAGGCTATTTCACTGGGGAAATTCAGATTAGGGAAAAAAGAGGATTATTGAATCTTCCTGATCTTTTTGTTAATAACTTCCTTGAGTATCAGGGGGAGAGGGGTTCGGTCTCCGAATACATTGGTCTTCCCAGAGAGGATACCCTGAATGATGCCGTCCACCGTGAAATCTGCTTCCAGTTCCGTGACACAGCTACCAATGGCTCCCAAAAAATGGGCATCACTGGCACCGATCTGGGGGATGTTTTTCTCCTTGGCCAGGTTTTTAGCCCGCCAGTTGGAGTATCCAAATATGTAACGGGAGTTAAGGGTTTCCATGGCATCCACATCCACGAATTTCACCTGAGTGAAGAGTCCTTCCCGGTAAGATACAAATGGATGGGCAGCTATGGCAATTCCACCCTGAATCCGGATTAAATCCACAGTATCCTCCGGTGAGAGTCCCTGGGGAATTTCTTCACTTATACCCAGGGCCACGATGTGTCCCTTGCTGGAGGAGACTTCCATGGCCGGGATGATCACCAGATCCTCCAGGGGGCCAAACTCCTTTAAAGCTGCCTCCGAACCCTTGAGAGAGTTGTGATCAGCAATGGCAATGGCATCCAGACCAATCTTCCGGGAGTGTTTGACTATGTCCCGAACTGAGGCAGTGGCGTCTCCTGAATAGGTACTGTGAATATGGGGGTCAATAATCATCGCATATCTCCTATCTTATTTTGAAATTTGGACAGTGTACAGTATTGTGTCAGACCAATAAATATTTTTACAGGGATTTAATGGATTTTATAAGGCCTGCCGGCCCAGTCATCATCACATCCCCTCCAGGGGCAGCGTTGTGCACCTTTAAATCTGTTTTCGCCAGTATGGCCCGTTTCGGTCCGGTGGCAACCAGGCACTCGTAGGAATCAATGGCATCGATAACCCATGCCCCGTGCCCATGCTCCTCATGGACCTCCTCATGGGTAATGGTACCTGCCGCTAACTTGTTTACCAATTCTTCTATCCGTTTAGGAGTTAGAATACCAGTATGGTGCTCGAAAACTCCGTGTATCTTACCATCCATGAAGGATGCAGCCAGTGTATGCCCATTTCCCACATCCATGGCTATGAACCGGTCCATCTCCCCCACCAGGGGATCCATGGTTGCTCCACAGATGGATGCGAATTTAGAATCCATTATTAAGGGGTTGTAATCTTTGAGTGTCCTCTGCACGGCCTGCATACGGGTGAAGTACGGTGGGACTTCCCCATAATAGGCAAACTCTTCCGGTGCCCGGGGAACATCGAGTTTCTCTCTTATCTTCTGGAAGCGGAAATTACGGTCCCCCATGCCCTCCTGATAACCGTGATCCTGCACGGCCACGCCTATGCGGTCAAAGTCCAGTTCCACATCAAAATTTGAAAGGGCTTCCTTAATGGCAACCAGTTCAACATCGTTCAGTTCTAACTCGGCGATTTCTGGATGTTTTTCATTTAAAGGGACAATTTCCACCCCGGTGGATCTAACCCGTTCCAGGTCGTCACGTACTGTTCGGGCCGAGTGTTCGTTCATTAGCACCCGGTACCCTTTATCCAGGTGGCTTTTTATTGCTTTATTTACCGGACCCCCACCCATGGTTTCTCCACTTAAAAAAAGGTCATGGTGATGTTGTCTTATCCGATGGGCCATTATTTTGGTGGGAGAGGGGAGAACCATTTTCACTGCATTCTCCATGGAGTCATAAGAGTCATACAGCATTATATCCTGGGTCCCGGTACCCACATCTATTGCCAGTATTTTCATGATTTATTGTATGGATCCCTTTACAATAAGAATACATTTATAATGTACAGATGTATACAACAAAGATTTAAATAGTACTCTAAGTATATTATGGTGTCAAGACAACTAGGGAAATTTTATTAATTCCCCAATTTAATTCATAAAAATACATTTTTAGGATCTCCGGTGTATTAGAATTAAATTAAGATCAAGGTATGAATTTTTAAAAAAATCTGAAATTTAAACTCATAATATGAATTTCAGAGGTGAAATCCATGTACAGTATAAGATTAACAGAAGATGAAATTCCCAAAAAATGGTATAACATTGCTGCGGATCTCCCAGTGGAATTCCCAGCCTATGACCAGACTGAAGAAGGAAAACAACTGGAAAATCTGCCAAAAATATTCTCCAAAGGAGTACTGGAACAGGAATTATCCACAGAACGCTACATAAAGATTCCCAAGGAAGTAAGAGAAGCCTACAAACAGATGGGTCGACCTACCCCTCTCGTAAGGGCCAAAGCCCTAGAGGACCATCTGGACACTCCCGCCAAGATATTCTACAAAAGGGAAGATACCTCACCCACCGGTAGTCACAAGCTAAACACCGCAATCGCTCAAGCATATTACGCTAAAAAGGACGGTATTGAACGTTTAACCACCGAAACTGGTGCTGGACAATGGGGAACTGCCCTTTCACTGGCCTGTAATCTTATGGATATGGACTGCACAGTTTACATGGTTAAAGTATCATTCAACCAGAAACCCTACCGTAAAACCATCATGCAGCTTTATAACGGAGAAGTATTAGCATCTCCAACCACTCAAACTGAATTCGGTAGAAAAGTACTGGCAGAAAATCCAGACCACCCCGGAACTCTGGGAGTGGCCATATCTGAAGCTATCGAAGATGCATTAAACGATGAAAAGGTTTACTACTCACTGGGAAGTGTTTTAAACCACGTAATGTTACATCAAACTGTAATTGGGCAGGAAACACAGAAACAACTGGAAATTGCCGGTGAAACACCCGACGTCATGGTGGCCTGTGTTGGTGGAGGTAGTAACTTCGCCGGAGCAGTGTTCCCCTTCATGAAAGACCAGTTAGATGAAAAGATCAACTGTAAATTCATTGCTGCTGAACCTTCCCACTGCCCGACCCTGACCCAGGGTGATTACTGTTACGACTTCGGAGACACCGCCGGACTCACCCCACTCATTAAAATGTACACCATGGGACACGACTACATACCCCCATCCGACCATGCCGGAGGTCTACGTTACCACGGTATGTCACCTTTAGTGGCCCTACTGGTACACGAAGGACTGGTAGAACCTCGTGCCGTTGAACAAAACGACATCTTCAAGAGTGGAGTGACCTTCGCCCGGACTGAGGGAATAGTTCCTGCCCCTGAAACCTGTCACGCCATAAAAGTAGGAATAGACGAAGCACTTGAATGTAAGAAGACTGGTGAGGAAAAAACCATTGTGGTGAACTTCTCAGGACACGGCCTTCTGGACCTCAAGGGCTACGATGATTATCTGGCTGGAAAACTGGATTAATCATCCTTTATCTATTTTTTTAACCTGGAAAAATCTCTATTTTTATTTTTAAACCGCTTGTTTTTGATTAAATTTCCCAGTATCCCGGGTCGGCCATCAACCCCTACCTGGAACCAGCAGATAAATCTATTTATAATCTATCATGCATAGAATTAATGTATAAATTTAGACTTAAATGGAGGATCATAATTATGTACCAAATAGGGGAAGCCTTAATTGGAAATGGAAATGAACTTGCTCACATTGATCTAGTAATTGGAGATAAAAACGGACCAGTAGGTACAGCCTTTGTGAATAACATGTCAAATCTTTCACTGGGGCACACCCCGTTGCTTTCCGTCATCCGACCTAACCTGATGACCAAACCGGCAACTCTCATTGTACCTAAAGTCAGTGTACGAGATCTAGATGATGCCAACAAAATCTTTGGACCAGCCCAAACCGCAGTAGGCCGAGCAGTGGCTGATGCTGTGGAAGAAGGCATATTACCAGCTGAAGAAGCTGAAAACATGGTTCTGATTGTCAGTGTGTTTATTCACCCTGAAGCATCTGATTTTAGAAAAATCTACCAGTACAACTATGGAGCAACCAAACTAGCCCTTAGAAGAGCAATGGAAGGATATCCATCTGTAAACAAAGTATTAGCAGAAAAAGACAGAGGAGCGCATCCAGTAATGGGTTTCAAAGTCAACCGACTGTGGAGTCCCCCATACCTGCAGGTGGCCCTTGACCTGGACAACATGCAGGATATGGAACGCATCATTGACAGTCTACCGGACCGGGAAAGAATCCTGATAGAAGCCGGAACACCCCTGGTTAAGAAATTCGGAGTGGGAATTGTCAGTAAAATCCGGGAACTCAAGAAAGATGCCTTCATCATCGCTGACCTTAAAACTCTGGATGTAGGACGTATTGAAGTTAAAATGGCTGCTGATGAGACTGCTGATGCCGTGGCTATCTCTGGCCTCGGAACCCAGGAATCCATTGAAAAAGCCATCCACGAAGCCCAGAAACAGGGGATCTACTCCATACTGGACATGATGAACGTGGACAACTTCACCGAAAAACTGGAAAACCTCAACTTCAAGCCAGATATTGTCCTTTTACACCGTAACGTGGACCTGGAAACCCTGAAAGCCGAACGTGGCGAAGAACAGGCTGACATGACTGAATGGGGTAACATCAACCAGATCAAAGAGATAATAGGTAAAAATGGACGGGTGGCAGTTGCCGGAGGTATTGTGCCTAAGAAGATGGACCAGGCCCTGGACAGCGGTGCTGATGTCATCGTGGTCGGCCGTTACATCATCGGTTCCAGAGATGTGCGCCGTGCAGCCGAAGACTTCCTGGAAAAAATGCCCCAGGACCCGGACACCATGCGATTGGCTCTGGATGAAGATGAATCTATCTAATGAGCATAAACAATATGCTCATCCCTTTTTTTATTTTTCAGAAATGTTTTAGTAATTTTGCCATTATTATTGAATCCCATATTTTCTCGATCTATCCCTTACTACCGGGTAGTGTAAACTACAATCCCCTATCTAAATCATCTAAATGTAAATAAGAAAAA
>JADHEF010000263.1_pt1 | contig 62934 bp, 44 predicted proteins | sample 8952391 | NCBI WGS metagenome assembly JADHEF01 (sample SAMN16124439, study PRJNA663245) | bioreactor sludge metagenome | isolation source: sludge (nitrite) | place: India:Bengaluru | collected 2019-02-28 | reverse complement strand
CTCTTACTAATGATGGTGTTGATCAATTACCTTATTTTGTAATTAATGGCACTTTTAATGGACAAGAGTTTTCAGTTAATAATACTAGTAATTTTACTGGCGAATTTAATATTGATAATGTTGGTGTGCAACTGATTGATGGGACTTTGGATAATCAAAATGTAAACTTTGAGTTTTCTGCAAATAAAGTAGTCACAAATAGTAGTATCATTGTTTCTAATGCTACTTTTGGTGAAAATGTTGCTATTTATGGTCAATTAGCTAATTATACAGGTATTAATTTTGTTAATGTCACTATTGATGGTGTTAATTATTTTGTACCGGTTAATGTTACTGGTGGTTGGAATTTAACTTATTTTGCTAATCGCACTGGTGATATTCCAGTGATTGTTAGTTTTATGAGTAATGACAATTACACTGCATTTAGTAATCATACAAACTTTAATGTGTCTAAATTAGCTACTAATTCTAGTATTATTATTTTAAATGCTACTGCTGGAAAAACTACAATTATTCGCGGTGTTCTTGTAGATAAAAATGGTAAACCTATAAATAAAGCTTCTCTTAATGTTATTATTGGGGGTAAGTCATATAATGTGTTTACTTCTACTAATGGAAATTGGAATTTATCTTACACTCCATCTAAAGAAGGTAAATTTATAGCTGAAGTAAAATATTCGGGTAAAAGCAATTATTTGGGATTTACTAATACTATGAATTACACAGTTTCTAAAGGTTCTGATGTTCCTACTAAGCAGGATGTTCGACTTGTTAAAAAGAAGTATAGTAAGGCTATTAGATATGGAAATATTGTTTATATGAAATGGCTGACTTTTAAAAACTATGGATATTCTGGTTCAGATATTGTAAATGCTCATGTAATTTATAAAAACTTGAAATATAATTTATGGAAAGTTTACAATAAAAAACTAAAATATAAGTATGTGGATAATAAGATAAAGTTTAAGATTAATTTAAAATCTGGCAAAACTTTCAAAATAAAAATAAAAGTATATAGACCAATAAGATAAATGAAAAAATAAACCATTTTTTGGAAGAAAAATATCATAAAATAATATTAAACTAATTATATAGTATATTATTTATAAAAAGCAATTATATTTCTTCCTTTAATTTTTTATAATAAAATATTTTCCTTAATTTTTTATAAAACTGATTTTAGTTAATTATTTTATAATAATACTAATTTTAATTCATTATTTTTAATTAAATCTTTTTCATTAAACTCTTTTTCATTATATTCTTATAAATATATATTAAAATTATATTATTTATTATAAAAATAATATTTATTAATTTTATAGGATATTATTAATTATCTCTGCCTTAAATGTTAAATGATAATTTATCTGTTCGAAATTTTAATTTTAAAATTTTAAAATTTTAAAAAATTTGTATTTGGCTTTTTTATCAAATATTTTAAAATGTATATTTGACATTATTTTTAAATAATTTACTAGATAATATTTTATAATGTCTAAAATTACTTTTTAATGATTTAATAATTATTTAAATCATTTTTTAATGAAAAATTAAGAAAATGAATAAAATAATAACAAAATTTATTTTTTATATACTACACACCTTACCAAAATACTTAAGTACTTGATAATATAATAATATACTTGATAGTATAATTAAAGACTTGTTAAATTAATAGTCTACTTTACTGAATAATTAAAAAACTTGACTAAAAAGAAGGTAGTATCATGACTAATAAAAGAAAAAAATTAGCAACTGAATTTATGGAGCTAATGCATTTATATGGTCATTTATATATGGATCAAATGGATCAAAAATATAAAAATAAAGATATTAATCCATATAAAGGACAAGGAAGAGTATTAACTCTTTTAAAAATGCAACCAGAAATAATGCAAAAAGAACTTGGATACTTACTTGATATAAGTACACAAGCATTAGCTGAACTTCTAAATAAACTTGAAAAAAAAGGTTACATTATTCGAGAACAATCAGAAAAAGATCGTCGTTCATTTGTTATAAAATTAACTGATGCTGGGCGTGAAGCTACTCCTAATGAGGAGGATGATATGGAATATAATTATTTAGAAGAGCTTTTTGACTGTTTGAATGATGAAGAACAGGATAATCTTCTAAATTACATAGAAAGAATAATTGAAAACATTGAAAAAGAAGTAGATGTGGATGATTATATTGCATTTTTCAGAAAACGTTTCTTTGAAAAACATGAAAATCAAAATAATTTTTCCAGAAGATTTTGGGAGTTTCATAATAGGGATTCTTCCCATCATCATCACCATCACCATAAATTTAAAGGTTTTGGAGGTAAGAGAAATGACTGATAATGTAATAGAAGTAAAAAATTTAGTTAAAAGTTATAAAGGTTCTAAAAAATTATCAATTGATAATATAAGTTTTTCAGTTAAAAAAGGAGAATTTTTCGCTTTTTTAGGTCCTAATGGGGCTGGAAAAACCACAACAATTTCAATATTAACTACTACACTCGGAAAAACATCTGGAGAAGTTAAAATTGCGGGGTTTGATATAGATAAAGAAGATAGAGAAGTTCGAAAAAAGATAGGAATTATATTTCAAAAACCTAGCCTCGACAAACAACTTACAGCTGAAGAAAACATTAGATTTCATGCATGTCTTTATGGTATGTTTACATACAGGCCAACTTTTAATCTAATGCCAGAAAACTATCGTGAAAAAGTAATGGAACTTGCTAAAGTGGTTGATATTGACATTGATGCATTATTTAATCCTGTAAAAAATTTATCTGGAGGAATGCAAAGAAAACTTGAAATTATGCGTAGCTTAATTCATACACCAGATGTTTTATTCCTTGATGAACCAACACAAGGATTAGATGCAGAAAGTCGTAGAAGTTTATGGAAATATATTAATGAAATCCGTGATAAATATGGCATTACTATTTTTCTAACAACTCATTATATTGATGAAGCCGAAAATGCAGATAATGTTTGTATTATAAATAAAGGCAAAATTGCTACCTGCTCTTCTCCAGAAAAATTGAAAGAAAGTTTACTTAAAACCCAACTAATCATTGATGCTGAAAATCGTGATGAATTGATACAAGAACTATCAGAACTTGATATACCTTTCATTATAGACAAACATATAATTGTTCCTTATACAAAATCACCACAAAAGATTTTCGCACAATTAAAAACAGAACTAAGTGTAATAAAAATTCATGAACCAATGTTAGAAGATGCATATATTGAATTTTTAAATAAAAAAAATGAAGTAGAGGCATGAAGAATATGAACGAAAATTTAAATCAAAGAAAGTCAGATATTTCAAGAGAATTAAATTCAATCATTGCAGTAGTAGCAAGAGATATCACAGTATTTTTTAAATCGCCATCTATGCTAATTGTTACACTTGTTATGCCTCTCTTTATGATGGGTATGATTGGTGGAAATATGATGGGCATAGTGGGAGGTGCAAATCTTGGTGAATTTATGCTTGTGGGAATGCTTGTTACTATGTTGTTTATGGTGACAATTTTAGGGATGACCTCACTTGTAGATGACCATGAAACAGACTTTACTCAAGAAATGTTAGTATCTCCTATTTCTCGTTATTCATTAGTCATAGGAAAAATAATAGGATCTACCTTTGTAGCTATAGTCAGCATGATAGGAACACTCATTGTTGGCTTGGTTATGAATATTTACCTTCCATTAGATCAATTGTTATTGATTTTGGCACTTTCGCCACTTATATGTTTTGCAGCTGGGGCATTGTCAATGATTTTAATGGGATTAATTAAAAATCCAAAAACTGCAAATTTCGCAATGATGATAATAATAATGCCTCAAATATTTTTATCAGGAGCAATTATTCCTGTAAATGATTCTAATATGCTATTACTTGCTTTGAGTCGTATTATGCCAATGACTTATTGTATTGATTTGGTAAGGGGTGTTACTGGTGTTCAAACACCAATTTTTAATCCATTGATTAACTTTGCTGCAATACTTTTATTGACAGTAATCTGTCTAGTAATAGGGACATTCTTTTTTGCAAAATCTGAAAAAAATAGATAAATAATGTTTGAAATATTATTTATTTGAATTTGATTGCATTAAATTTTATTTGTATATTATTTTTTAATTTTTTTAAATTAGTTATTATTAAATTAAATTAAAATTATAATATTAATAAAAATGAAATCATGGTTTTGTTATTTATGAAAATTGGTTTAATTTCAGATACATTTATTCCCGATAAAGTGGATAAATTACCTTTAGAAGTATTTAAATTATTTGAAGATGTTGAACTTATTATACATGCAGGTAATCTGACTTCTCTTGATGTAAAATATGATTTAGAAAAAATAGCTCCTGTTTTAATTGTTCAAGGAGAAAGAGATAGGGAATATGGAAATGATTTTCCTGAAAGTATTGTAAAAACTATTGAAGGAGTTAAAATTGGAGTTAAACATGGAGAAGTTAATCCAAAAGGAGATACTCAACAATTGTATTATATTGCAAAGGAACTCGATGTTGATGTTTTGATAAGTGGACATACTCATCAGCCACTTATAGAAGAAATGGGGGAAGTTATTCTTTTAAATCCTGGAAGTCCAACTGCTCCAATTTTTAGTGAAGCTACAGTAATGATATTATCCTTAGAAAATGGTAAAATAAGTGTTGATGTTAAAAAAATAAATTAAAATGACAAAATAGCTAATTTTTGTAATTATTATTTATTTAATTATAAAAAACAGCATTTTTCAATGATTCTTATTATTTAATGATAAAAAGTATTATTTTTAAATGATTTTTATTTATTTAATGATAAGAAATCATATATTATTTTAGATCCAGTTACTGCAGTTGAATCTCCAAGTTTACTTGTAGCTACCTCAACTAAGTCAAAACCAACTATATTTTTTTTTGCTAAAGTTTTTAGTATATCTTCAATTATATCTATTGAAATTCCATTTGGTATTGGATTTCCAACTTCTGGAGCGTATAAAGGGTCTAAAACATCCATATCAATGCTTAAATAAACAGGTTCATCTACATTAATTTGATTAAGTTTTTTATTAATATTTTCAAATTTTTCTCTTGTATCTTTTGCAGTAAATATGGTTATATTCTCTTTATTCTCAACAAAATCTTTTTCTTCAAGGCTTGCTGATCTAATTCCTATTTCAATTATCTCTTTTGGATTTAAATCATACGCTCTTTTCATTATTGTTGCATGGGAACATTTTTCACCTTGATATTCATCAATAATATCCATATGTGCATCAAGATGTATGATTGTCATTTTTTCAATATTATATTTTTTTGAAAGTGCTTTTATTGGAGCTATACTAATACTATGTTCTCCACCAATAGTTATTGGTTTTATTCCATGTTCTAGAAGTTCTAATATTGTTTCTTCAAGAATTTTAACAGTTTCTCTACAATTTCCATATATAACATTTATATTTCCAAAATCGTAGAAAACTGTATCTAAATTACTTTTAAATGTTATATTATATTTTTCAAAGCTATATGATGCTTCTCTAACAGTTGTTGGGCCAAATCTTGATCCTGGGCCATATGAACTAGTGCTATCAAATGGTACACCAATTATTCCCCAACTATTTTCTTTAGCTTCATCTAAATCCTCAGTTTCTTGCGAAAAAGCAAACTTCCATGGTTTATAAGTGTTAAAAAGCATAATAACAATGACCTTTTAATATTTTAAAATAAATATATTTTTAAATTTATTATTTTTAAATTTGCAAATTTAAAATTTTCTATCAATTTATAATATTGATATAACTTGTTTATAATAGTGTTTAAAAATATTAATATATATTTTATTATTAATAAATCTTAAATTATTAGTATAAATGATATAAATTATTTTATAATCAATATAAAAGATTTTTTTGTTAGATTTTGAATTAAATATATAATTTACTATATAATTTACTATATTATTTAAAATAAAAAAATTAGCTAGAATTAAGTATTTTATTTATTTTATCATTAATTTAGAAATAGTATTTAAAATAAAGGAATTAGTTAGAATTAAGTATTTTATTTATTTTATTATTAATTTAGAAATAGTATTTAAAATAAAGGAATTAGTTAGAATTAAGTATTTTATTTATTTTATTATTAATTTAGAAATAGTATTTAAAATAAAGGAATTAGTTAGATAAATTTAAACATTTATCTATTTAACTCTCATTATTTTCATGTTTCCTAAAGCAGTAATGTAATCCACTTCTGCACCTTCGACAATTTGGTCTTTTATCTCTTCAGGTATAGGAAGTTCGAGAGTTTCATAATTTTCCATATCCATTAATTGAACATCAGTACCCATGATAGATAATACTTGTCCAACTCTTTTATCAATAATTGGGATATCAATTTTAGTATCTACTGGTTTAACAATACTTCTTTTTTGTCCATCAAAAATACCAACAGCTTCAAGTCTTGCTTTAGCTGCTCCGTGTTTTCCAGGAGATGAAGTTGATAAACTAGTTATTTTAGAAGCTTCTCCACCCAATACTACATATTTTCCTATTTTTAAAGTTTTCACTTCAACAACTTTCTTTGACATTATTTTTCCTCCACATATAGGATATAATCTTTGTTAAAATAATTTTAAGGTCATATATTTATTAAAAAAATATTTTCCCCTTATAAAATCTAATATTAATTAATAATACTGTGTATTTACACATATTTATTATGAACTTTATATAAACTTCAATATGCAAAAATGTAGTTAATATAAGCAATATAATTAGATTAATATTATATTTAATCAAGTTTTATATAAAGTATTCTATTGAATTTAATTATTATAAAAAAATTAAAAATAAGAATTAAAATTAAAATAATAATTATTATAAATAAATTTAATGCTTTTGTAATTAATAAATTAAATATTAATTATCATAAATTAATATAAATATAATAAACACAAATAAATTAGATTTTAATTAAAAATTATTTAAAATATGATAAATTGAATTTTATTTAAAATTTAAACTAATAAATTTTAAACTAATATTAATTTTAAAATAATATTAATTTTAACTTAAAATAAAAAATTTATTCAAGTTAATAAAATTCAATTAAAAATTTATTAAATTACTAAATTTAAACTAATTAAAAATATATTTAATAAAATATCTTTACTAAAAAATATCTTTACTAAAAAATATCTTTACTAAAAAATATCTTTACTAAAAATTTTTCTACTAATAACATATCTTTAATACTTATTAAATTTACAATGTGATAAAATGAAAGTAGCTATTGTATCAGGAAAGGCAGAAGGTCCAACTCAACTTAATTCATTTGATAATGCATTACTCGAAGCAGGAATAGGTGATGTTAATTTAATTAAAGTTTCAAGTATGCTTGAAAAAGAAACAGAAACATGTTTACTCCCAAAATTGAAAGCTGGAGCTATGGTAAATTGTGTATTAGCAACAATAAGCTCAGATAAAAAAGGGGATTTAATTTCTTCTGCTGTAGCAATAGCTATTGGAGATAACCTTGGTTGTGTTGTTGAAAATTCAGGGATCAATAAGACTTCTGAAGAAATCAAAAAGGGTGCTGAGGAAATGGTTAAATATATGATGAAAGTTCGTAATGAAAAAATTAATGAATTAGTAATTGAAGAAATTAATCATGTTGTTGAAGAATTGGGGACTGTTGTTGCTTCAGTTATTTATATAAATGATGAAATTATTGATAAAAATTAAAATCAATAAGTATATATTAAAAAAAGCAATGGATTTATATTTTATACTTTATATAATTATTATATGATAATATAATAATATATGTTCAAAAGTATATTCATAGATAATTATAATTCATATAATAACTATAACTAATATTAGATATAATTAGTATTAATATGGTCTATATTTATTATAATTGGTATTAAGTTAATATATATTCATTATAATTCATATTAATTATATTTTTATTTTTTGCTATTATTACTTGAGGCTATAAAAATGAAAAACAAAGACATTGATTTATGTAAAAATATTTCCAATAAAATAATTGAGAATGTTGAAAAAAAGATTAAGAGACATTTTGGAAATAATGAATCTGGTGAATTTGTTAAAATGGGGGCTGATGGAACTCCAACATCTTATATTGATTTAATAGCTGAAAAAGAGGTTATAAAAGTTTTGAGAGATACTAATTTTACTTCTATTTTGATAAGTGAAGAAATAGGGGAATTAAAAATTGGTAGAGGTGTTGTAAAAAATATTAATGTCTCTGATGAATTAAAAGATATCTACAACTCCGAACAGAATAATTCAAATGATTCTAATAGTATAGATAATAAAGATAAACCTAGATTTTTGTTTTTAGTTGATCCTCTTGATGGAACTAGTAATGCTATAAAAAATATATCTGCTTATGGAATTTCTATAGCTGTTGCTGAGGTTAATAAAGAATATATTTCTCTTGATGATGTAGAATTAGGTTTTATAAAAAATTTTGCTAGTGGAGATTATTATCATGCAGTTAAAGGTCAAGGGGCATGGTTAAATAATAAAAAAATGATGCCTAATACCGAAACTAATATTAATAATTTATCTATAGGTGCATTTCTTAAGAATAATAGTTATGGAGTATTTAACTTAATAAAAAAAGTAAGAAGGATGAGAATATTAGGTTCTGTTGTTTTAGAACTAACTTATATAGCTAATGGTAAATATGATGTTTTTATTGATATGAGGGGAAGTAGAATAATAGATATTGCTGCTTCAATGTTAATAGCTATTGAGTCTGGTGCAATTATCACTGATGAAAATGGTAATAAACTAAAAAACAGGTTAAGCATATCAGAAAAAGCTATTGTTATTGGATCAAGTAATCCTAAACTTCATAAAAAAATAATAAACACTATAAATAATAATAAGTCATTTGATATTAAAAAAGTTGGGATTGTAAGTAGGTTAGATAAGATAGAAGCTATTTTATTCTCAGCTAAACTTATAAAATTCTTAGATGATCAAGGTATTGATATTTCAATTGAAGAATCACTAGCTAAAAAACTATCTAGAGTTAAAAAGGATAATCTAGACATCCCTGACTTAATATATAATATATCTCAGCATAATGAAGATGTAGCTAATGAACTGAATGGGTTGGATATTCAAGATGATTATTCGGAATATGTAAAAGATATTAATGAGTTTGATACAGATATGGTTATAACTCTTGGTGGAGATGGGACTCTTTTAAGAGGCCAAACTAAACTTAGCACTGGCGAAATTCCTATTTTGGGAATAAATTTAGGGACTGTTGGATTTTTAACCGAATTAGATATTAAAGATTCCTTTAAAAAGATTGAAACTATTCTTAAAGGAGAGTATTTTAAGGAAAAAAGAACTCAACTAAGAGTTTCCCATGGTAAAGAACTTTTCACTGCCTTAAATGAAGTTGTGATAATGACTGAAAAACCAGCTAAAATGCTAAATTTTGAAGTAAGTGTGGATGGAGAGATTGTAGAGGAATTTAGGGCCGATGGTCTTATATTATCTACTCCTAGTGGTTCAACTGCTTATTCTATGTCTGCTGGAGGACCTATTGTAGATCCAAAAGTTGGTGCATTTATTATAATTCCTATATGTCCTTATAAATTAGGATTAAGGCCTTTTGTTGTTTCAGATAAAAGTGAAATTAAAGTTAAATTACTTAAAAAGGGTAAAAAAGCGGTTCTTGTTATGGATGGTCAAGTTAGTCAGGAAATTGATGATTCAGAAGAATTAAGATTTATAAGATCTCAAAATGATGTTTGTTTTATTAGAACAACAGATAAATACTTCTATCAAAAAGTTAAAGAAAAGTTAACTGAAGGTGGATTAGGTTCAGATAGAGCTTGTTTTTAATTAATTCTTGATATAAATTTTTTATATTAATTCGTTAATATTAATTTTTTATATTAAATTTTCAGTATTAACTCTTTTAAATAAAAAATCTATTATAAAATTGGTTTGTTGAATATGGATGCACTGGTTATTGATTTAACTCATGGTGGAGTTAAAATCGCTGTTGGGCTTAAAAAATTAGGTAAATTTGATAATATATATGCCTATGATATTTATAATACTATAAAAAATGAAGATAGTGATTTACTTAGTTTTCATAATATACCTATTCTAAAGAATGAAGTTGATTTAAAAAATTATTTAGATAATCTTGTTGATTTAGATATATTAATAGTTAATCCTATTCATTCTCCTTTTAATTTTTATAATATTCTTAATAATTCTAAATTTAATAGTGGGAAGATTAGTGTTGAGAATATTACTAGTGGGAAGATTAATATTGAGAAAATTAATAGTGGGAAGATTAGTGTTGAGAATATTACTATTAATCATAGTAATAATGCTAATAGTACTAATATTAATCAAAATTTTAATCCCTATTAATCATAGTAATAATGCTAATAGTACTAATATTAATCAAAATTTTAATCCCCAAATTGATATAACTGAAATAACTCATCATAAAGCAATTAAACTAATTTTAAATAAATGGAAAAATGATATAGCTAATAAAAACATCCCGGTTGTTGAAGTTACAGGGGTTAAAGGTAAAACTAGTGTAGTATCTATGCTTAAAGAGATTTTGCTTTATCAGAGTCCTCTTGTTTTAAGTAGTCTTGGGGCTTGTTATTATAAAAAAGGTAAAAAATTAATTTTAAAAAAGAATATTAGTATAACTCCTGCAAGTATATTGGAAACTATAGATATAGCTAAAAAAATTGATAACCCTAATTGTATCAATATTGATGATTTAATTAGGATAGATGAATCTCCCAATAACTCTCCTGATAACTTAAATTATAATATTGGATATGGGGCATGTATCTTTGAAAGTTCTTTGGGAGCTACTGGTTTAGGGGATGTTGGTGTATTAACTAATCTTGTGGAAAATTATCCTATAGCTAAAAATACTTCAAATGCAAGAAATGCAAAAAAACAAGTTTTTGACTGTGATATTGTTGTTATTGAAAAAGAAACATTGCATAATTTTTATATAAGTGACGATATTTCAAAGGATTCTTTGAATAATTCTTTTGATTTTAATAATCTCCATTCCTCTAGTGGATGTTATAATAAAGCAATATTATCTAAGATAAATACCTTTAGCTTTAATGATAATTCGGCTAACTTGGTTCTGGATTCAGTTTCTTATGGATTAAATAATACTCGTATTAAACTAATTTATAAAAATATTCTGACTAATTTGGGGGATAGAATATCTGGCTCATTAGTTATTGATACTTTTGCTCCAGGAAAACATCATGTTTTAAATGTTTTATGTGCCGTTACTGTTTCTTTATCTTTAGGAATTGATAAAGATCAAATTAAAAGAGGATTAATCAATTTTAAAGGTATTAAAGGTAGGACTTCACTTAAAAATTATAATAATTCTATCATTATTGAAGAAATTAACCCTGGAATAAACACTAAGGCCATTGAAAGCTCTATTAAAATGATTGATAGTTTTGATGATTATACAATTATTTTAGGTGGAAAATATGGTGTTACTTGTGAAGAAATTGATGAAAATAAGGTGGCTAATCTTTTAGACAATCTTTTAAATGATTCTGATTATAAATTAAAAAATAATTCTAATAAAAACTCTAAAAAAAAGTTAGATTTAATCTTAACTGATGATTTAGGGATTGAAATAGAAAAAAAGATGCTTCATAATGTTGAAATCATTAAAAATCCTATTGATGCACAAAAAAAGGTTATTTCTAATAATAAAAATATTCTTTTTATTTATCGTTCTAATTATTCTCAAATAAATAAAAGATAATATTTAAGTTTGTATAATATTTAAATTTTTATATTTCTAAATTTGTATATTTTTTCTAAGATTTAAATTATATTTCTAATTTCTAATTTTTAAATGGATTTTTCATGTTAAATAGGCTATTTACTATTAGTGAATATTTTATATTAATTATATCCTATCTAAAATAATCCATAATTATTTATTGCAATTTAAAAATTTCACAATAATGAAATCAAAAATCATGTTAATTTCTAATAAATTATATTACTTTTTAAATACATATTATAAAATAATATTATACAATAAAAAGTCAAATTTTTTTAAACTTGTATATTAATTTTAAAATTTGTATATAGTAATTTACGGGGTATTTTATGGATAAGAAAAAAGACCATAAAAAAAATATTTTTCATCATGAGGTGGATGAAGATGAAATGGAAATAAAAAATAACCACAAAAAAGCTATTGTTTATGATAAAAGAAACAGAAATCATCATAGAGAATCAACTGATAGGAATATGAATGATAGTTTTCATAATGGGAATCATAAGGAAAATAGTAATATAAAAAATGATATTAGTGATAATATAGATTCAAAGGAGTTTAATAGTAACCATGAACATATGCATCATGAAGAAATGGATGAAATGAGTCATGAATTCATGAGTCATGATTCAAATGGTATGATGGATATGAAAGATCTCAAAAAAAAATTTTGGACTTCTTTGATTTTAACTATTCCTATTATAATTTTATCTCCTATGATGGGAATGGAAATGCCATTTCAAATTAGTTTCTTTGGTTCATATTGGATAGTTTTATTAATTGGGACTATAATCTATTTTTATGGCGGAAGTCCATTTTATAATGGTTCAAAAAAGGAATTAAAAGATAAAAAACCGGCAATGATGACTTTAATTTTCATGGGAATTACAGTTGCCTATTTTTATAGTTTATATTCTGTTTTTGCAAATAACATATTCCATATATATCCAATGGTTTCTGATTTTTTCTGGGAATTAGCTACATTAATAGATATAATGTTATTGGGCCATATAATAGAAATGAATTCAATAATGAGTGCAAGTTCTGCAATTGATAAACTAGCTAAATTGCTTCCAAAAAAGGCACATAAAATTGAAAATGGAAATATAATTGATATAGATGTTTCAAAATTAAATGAAAAAGATATTGTTGAAATAAGGGCAGGAGAAAAAATTCCTGCAGATGGAATTATAATACATGGAAAAACTAGCATTAATGAATCTATGGTAACTGGAGAGTCTAAAAGAATAACAAAAAATGTTAACAATGGTGTTATTGGGGGTTCAGTTAATGGGGAAGGAAATATACAAGTAAAAATAACTGGGACTGGTAAAAAAAGTTATCTGTCTCAGGTACAAAATTTAGTTTCTAAAGCTCAAAAAGAACAATCAAAAAGAGAGACTATGGCAGATATTATTGCAAGAACGCTATTTTATGTAGCTATTATATTAGGGATAATTTCTTTTGTTTCTTGGTATTATGTAGAAAACATAAGCATTGCATTTTCTGTAGCCGTGACTGTTCTTGTTATTGCTTGTCCTCATGCATTGGGGTTAGCTATACCTCTAGTTGTGGCTAGAAGTACTTCTATTGGTGCCAATAATGGACTTATATTTAGGAATAGGACTTCATTTGAACAAATAAAAAAATTGAGATATGCTTTGATGGATAAAACTGGAACATTAACTGAGGGAAATTTTAAAGTAACTAACTATAAAAGTTTAAATGATGGTTTTACTAATCAAAATATTTTAGAAATATCTGCAGGATTAGAAAATGGATCTAATCATCCATTAGCTATTGGTATTTTATCAAAAGCAAAAGAAATGAATTTAAATTACGAAAAAGCATTAGATACTCATCAAGAAACAGGAATTGGATTAAGTGGTAATATTAATGGGGAAAAATTTAGGATAGTATCTGAGGCTTATTTAGATAGAAAAGATATCTTTCATGATAAATCAACTTTTGAAAAACTTGCAGAAAAAGGTAATTCTATTAGCTATTTACTAAATAAAAATGATGAACTATTGGGTTTTATTTCTCAAGGAGATGAAATTAAATTAGAATCTAAAAAAATGATTGATTCTCTTAAAAAAAGAAATATTACTCCGATTATGCTTACTGGGGATAATAAACAAACAGCAAATTTGGTTGCTCAAAGATTAGGAATTAACAATGTTTTTGGAAAACTTCTCCCAGAAGATAAAGAAAAAATAGTTAGAAAGTATCAAAATTCTGGAGATGCTGTAATGATGATTGGTGATGGAGTAAATGATGCACCAAGTCTTGCAGCAGCAGATATTGGAGTAGCTATAGGGTCTGGAACTGATGTAGCTATTGATTCTGCTGATGTTATATTAGTAAAGAGTAATCCTCAAGATATAATTAAATTTTTAGATCTTGGTATTAAAACAACAAGTAAAATGAATCAAAACCTTGTTTGGGGTGCAGGTTATAATATAATAGCATTGCCATTGGCTGCAGGAGTATTAGCACCATTTGGGTTCATGCTTAATCCACTTATTGGGGCAATTTTGATGTCTTTAAGTACTGTTCTTGTTGCTATTAATGCAATGCTATTAAAAGATGTTAATAAGTCCTAAAAATTCAATTTTTAACTTTAATTTTGGATTATTATTAATATTTTTATTATTATTAATATTTTTATTTTTAGTATCTTTTTACATTTATTATTTTTAATTTCTATTTTTCATCTTTTTTAATTTATTTTAATAATACTTATAATTTATAATAATATGTATAATGAAAAAATTTATATCCGTATAAAATATATATTCATTATAAAATCTTTTATTTTTATATATTTTAAAACACAAAGTGTTTTTATTATTTATTAAATAACTATTTATTTAAATACAATTCTTTATTAGAATTGGGGTTGATTTATTGATTGTTGGAACTAGAGGAAGTGAACTTGCTTTAACACAGACAAATTATATTAGAAAATGTTTGTTTGATTTAACAAATAATGAAGTTGAAACTAAAATTATTAAAACTACTGGAGATAAGATAACTACTTCTCAACTTTATAATATGGATTCTAAAGGACTTTTTACAAAAGAATTAGATAGGGCTGTTTTAGAAGAGGAAGTAGATTTTGCAGTTCATAGTTTAAAAGATGTTCCGACAGAACTTGATGAAGATCTTGAAATAGCTGCGGTTCCAGTTAGAGAATCTCCAAATGAAGTTTTAGTATCAAATTACTCTTGGGAAGAACTTAAAAAAGGTTCAACTTTGGGAACTAGTAGTCTAAGAAGAGAAGCTTTTTGTAATATGTATGAAAAAGGTCTAGAATTAAATCCTATAAGGGGTAATATTGGTACTCGTGTTGAAAAAGTTTTAAATGGGGAAGTAGATGCTACTATAATGGCTGAAGCTGGATTAAATAGATTAGGACTTACAAAATATATTAAAAGTAGGTTTTCTCTTAGATATTTAACTCCTGCAGCAGGTCAGGGAGCTTTAGCTGTAATAACAAGAAAAGATTCTCCAGTTAAAGATACTATAAGGAAATTAAATGATCATGTTTCGGAGCAAGAAGTCTTGGCAGAAAAAACAGTTCTTGAAGAATTAGGAATTGGTTGTCAATGGCCATTGGGATCAATAGCTAGGGTTAATGGGGAAGAATTATGTTTATATTCTATTTTATTGACTCAAAAAGGAGAAATACTCAACCAATCTGAACTAAAAGCTTCTATTGGTGAAGCTGAAGATTTGGCTAAAAAACTTGCTAATGATATGAAAGAATTTATTTAATGAAATGCTTATTTGAGTTTAAATATTTGTTTGAGTTTAGAAATAAGTTTTATAATGGTTTATTTATTATTTGAATAGAAAATTTTTTACTTAAGATTAAGTTTATATGTCATCAAGTATAAGTTATAATTATAATATTTGGATTATAATATTAGATTATAATAGTAAATTATCAAAATATATGGTCTGAAATTAATATTATGTGTATATAATTTAATATTTTTATGTTAATAATGATTATTTTATTAATTTTAGATTAAATATTATTATTTTGAAGCTATTATTTATTATATTGATTTAATATTTCATATTAATATATTGTCCTTATTTATCACATTGTTTTATAAATATATCAATCTAAATAGGATTTTTAGAGGTATACAATATAAATAGGATTTTAATTAAATAATGGCATTTTTAGTATAATATTTTTGACATTATACATATTAAAAATTATAAATTTAGGTTTATCAAGAATTCATAACTTTAAATATTAAAAAATTACAAATTTAAATTTATAATGATTTATTAATAGATTATAATGATTACTAATTAACTTTCAATATGGAGGATTAGTTGTGAAGAGTGTTAATGTAGGAGTTATTGGGGTTGGAGCAATGGGTTATAACCATGCTCGTGTTTATTATAGGTTGGATAATGCGAATCTCGTAGGAGTTTCTGATGTAAGTGAAAATACTTTAGCTAAAGTATCTAAAAAATATGATACTAAAGGATATACGGAGTATTTAGATTTATTAAAAAATCCTGAAATTGAAGCTGTAAGTGTTTGTGTCCCAACTACTCATCATTATAATGTTGTTATGGCTGCAATAGAAAATGGTAAACATGTCTTAGTTGAAAAACCAATAGCATTCACATTAAAAGAAGCTGAAGGAATGATTGAAGCTGCTAAAGAAAAAGGTGTTAAATTAAGTACTGGACATGTTGAAAGGTTTAACCCTGCAGTTCAAAAAGCAAAAGAACTCATTGAGATGGATATTATTGGGGATGTAGTTTCTGCATCTGCTAAAAGGGTAGGTCCCTTCCCCCCAAGGATTAAAGATGTTGGGGTAGCTATTGATTTAGCTATTCATGATTTGGATGTTATGTATTACTTATTTGATGATGATGTAACTCAAGTTTATGCAACAATGGGTAGTATTCTAGAAAAATGTGAATATGAAGATCATGCAGAAATAATGACTAAATTTGCTAATGGGATTACTGGTATTTTAGAAGTTAATTGGTTAACTCCATATAAAAGAAGAGCATTGGAGGTCACTGGTACTGATGGTATAATTTCTATTGATTATATTGATCAAAGTGTAGATGTAGCAGGAAAATTCGCACAAAAAGTAGAAATTCAAAGGGAAGAACCATTAAAATATGAAATATCTTCATTTTTAAATTCTATTGTCAATGATGTTGAATTAGAAATCACTGGTGAAGATGGTTTAAATGCACTTAAAATGGTTTTAGCTGCTAATAAATCTTCTAAAGAACAATTACCTATAAAATTAGACGAGTTAGATGATTAAATTTTTATTATTTAACCAATTAGCAATATATTAATAAGATAAATTATTTATAGTAAATATTATTTTAATTAATTTATATATTGATAATTAATATTTTTTTAGTAAATATTATTTTAATTAATTTATATAATAATAATTAAAATTATTTTAGTAAAAAATATATTATCTTATTAAAAAGATATATTAATAATATCTTAATTAAACATTATATTGTCTATAAATAAAAGATTATAATTAATCCTAATTAAAAAATGTGGAACTATTTTCAATTGGTGTAAAAATGAAACAAGATTTAATAAAAAAATCTCATGAACTCAGAAAACATGGCTTTACAGTTGGAGAAATAGCTGATGAATTAAATGTTTCTATGGATACAGCTAGATGGCTAACTATGCAGAAGCTTGATGAAAAAGAAAAGCCTGCAGATGCTCCTGTTGATTTTGCTATTAATTGGAATAGTTTAGGTGGAAGCTCTGCAAGACTTCGCTATGTTTCAGCGGCATTAAGTGATATGACATTAAATCATGGTCAAGCTGATGTTATTGTAGGTATTGCTGTAAGTGGGATACCTTTTGCAACAATGATGGCTGATTTTTTAGAAACAGAAGAGGGTTGTGAAACTTCATTATCTGTATTCCATCCTATAAAACATATGAAGGATGATGAAAAAGATCAAGAAGGAGCAATTAGTCAAAATTTTGCTCAAGTTAAGGACAAAAAAGTTATAATTGTTGATGATGTTATAACAAGTGGTAGAACTGTAAAAGAAGTAATTAATGCATTAATTGATCAAGGAGCAGAGCCTATAGCAGTGGCTGTATTAATTGATAAAGTTGGAATTTCTGAAATTGAAGGTGTTCCTGTAGAATCATTAATAAAAGTTAGTAGGTTAGGATAATCAATTCTTTAAATTCAATTAATTCTACTATTTTTATTTTTTAATCTTTAGTTTTTTTATAAATTTTAAAAAATTTTATTTTTAGCTTATATTTTTTTAGATAATTATTTTTATTTTTCATCCAAGAAGTTTTTTTACTAGTTTTTTATATTTTATAACAAATTTATCCTTATCTGATAAATTTTATAATAAAAAATGAAAATTAATCTTTATTTGCACTGAATTTTCTTTAAATATATATTTTAATTAATAAGAAAAATATATATTTTTATTTAAATAAAGATTAAAAATATTGAAAAGGAATGATTAAATAAATAAAAAGTGGGAGAAAATAAATATTAAACTAATTTTTTTTTTTTAAAATGGTTATGATATAAGTTTTTAAATTATTTTAATTTTTTCCTTTTTTATTAATTTATTAAATTTTTTTTAGTATATTGATTAATTTTTTTATTATAATATGGATTATAATTATATCCTGATATTTATAGTAAGTTTATAGCTATAATTATATATTATAGTTTTTATAAATATAAAAAGGTATAAATCTATTGCTGAATTTAATAATATTAATAGCATTCTATTGTCTTAATGTCAGTATTTTAAATTTAGACTTTTATTATACTAATATTTTTATTAGCTATACATTTTACTTATTTATTTGAGGGATGTATATTTTATTATATGGTATATTACTAATTACGTTACATATTGTTGATTATACTGTATATTATTGTTTATAACTAATTATAATTTATTAAAAAATTTATTATAATTTTATCATATTTTCATAATCATGGAGTGAATATATTGTCAGAAGTATCTTCAAAAGAATTATATGAATTTAAAAGAACTCTTAAAGAATTATCTGAAAAAAAAGGAAGAGGGACTGAGTTAGTATCAGTTTATATACCTCCGGATCGTCAACTTAGTGATGTTACTAAACATATGCGTGAAGAGTTAAGTCAGAGTGCTAATATTAAAAGTAAACAAACAAAGAAAAATGTTCAATCAGCTATAGAAGTTATTGTTCAAAGGCTTCGTTTATTTAAAAAGCCTCCTGAAAAAGGATTGGTTCTTTTTGTGGGTATGGTTCCGAAAGGAGGTCCAGGCACTGAAAAGATGGAAACTTTTGTTTTCGAACCTCCTGAACCTATTCAAACATATACTTACCATTGTAACTCTGAATTTTTCTTAGAACCATTACAACATATGATGGATGTTAAAGAAGTATATGGATTAGCAGTTATTGATAGAAAAGAAGCTACAATAGCTACTTTAAAAGGAAAAAGAGTAGATATAATGAAACATTTAACTAGTGGAGTTCCTGGAAAACATAAAGCAGGAGGTCAATCACAAAGAAGGTTTGATCGTTTAATTGATTTAGCTGCTCACGAATTTAAAAAACGTATTGGGGAACATATGAATGATGCATTTCTAGGAATTGAGGACCTTAAAGGAATTATATTGGGAGGTCCTGGCCATACAAAAGAAGAATTTCTTAAAGGTGATTATCTTCAGTATGAACTTAAAAATAAAGTTATAGCTACTGTTGACACTTCTTATACTGGAGAATTTGGAATAAGGGAAGTTATAGATAAATCAATGGATATTTTAGAAGAAATGGATGTTATGCAAGAAAAACAACTTGTACAGAAGTTTCTTAAAGAATTAATAAATGATAATGGCTTAGCTTCTTATGGTGAAAAAGAGGTTAGGAAAAATCTTCAAATGGGAGCTGTTGATATATTATTACTTTCTGAAGATCTTATTAAGACTAGGGCAACTATGGAATGTGTTAATTGTGGAAATAAAGTTCAAATAACTTATAATAACTCTAAAGCTGATGAAGAATTAATATGTGAAAATTGTAATGAAAAAATGAAGGTTTCTGAAGTCAAAGACCTTGTCGATGATTTTGTTGAAATGGCAGAAGAGTTAGGTTCTGATGTTGAAATAATTTCTACTGAAACTGAAGAAGGAATGCAATTATTCAAAGCATTTGGTGGGATAGGTGCTATCCTAAGATATAGGACATAATAAATTAAATATAATTCAATAATTATTTCATAATGCAACTTAATATTAATTTAATAATTTAATAAGGAGATTTATTTATGAATCAAAGAGAAATAGAACTGTTTGGACATATTATCGATTCTTTAATTCTTCCAAAAACTCTTGATATTATTATGGATCAAGGGGGAGATTTTAAAATAATCGATCTTAATGTTGGAAAAAGAAAGTCTGATGTAAGTAGAGCTAAAATCATTGTTTCAGCAGATTCTCCCTCTCTTTTAAATCAAATATTGGATGAACTTAGTGAAATTGGCGCTACAATCTCAGCAATTGAAGAAGTTGATTTAGTTGCTTCTCCTAAGGATAAAGTAGCTCCAGAGAACTTTTATTCAACTACCAACCATGTTACTCATGTTCTTCATAAGGGGAATTGGTTACTTGTTGAAAATATTGAAATGGATTGTATGGTTGTTATTGAATCAGATGAAAACAATAATACTAAAGCTTCTTGTAAACCAATTGGAAGAATATGTAAAGGGGATTTAATTGTTGTGGGAAGAGAAGGAATACGTGTAACTCCTCCAGAACGTCCAAGAGGTAAACAAGGTGTTTTTGAATTTATGAATAGTGAAGTTTCTTCAGAAAAACCATTAATGAGTATTATTGAAAATATTGCTTCAGAGATTAAAGAAGTTAAATCTAAAGGCGGAAAGATTGCTATAGTTGGGGGTCCTGCTATTGTACATACTGGTTCTGCGGATTTAATGGCTAAAATGATTAAAGAGGGATATATAGATTTTGTTTTTGCAGGAAATGCATTAGCTACTCATGATATTGAGAATGCTCTTTATGGAACCTCTCTAGGAGTTTGTGTAAAAACAGGAGAAGTTGTAAGTAGGGGTCATACTCACCATATGAGGGCTATTAATACAATTAATGCTTCAGGATCTATTAAAGAAGCGGTTAATGATGGAACTCTTAAAAGTGGGATAATGTATGAATGTATTAAGAATGATGTTCCATTTGTATTAGCTGGATCTATACGTGATGATGGTCCACTTCCAGATGTTATAACAAATGTAATTGAAGCTCAGGAGCTGATGAGAGAATATGCTAGAGAAGTGGACATGGTTATTATGATAGCTACTATGTTGCATTCAATAGCTACTGGAAATATTTTACCATCAAGAGTAAAGAGTGTATGTGTTGATATCAATCCTGCAACAGTAACAAAATTAGCTGATAGGGGAAGTGCACAAGTTTTAAGTGTTGTAACAGATATTGGCGCATTTTTACCAACATTATATAGGGAATTGGACAAGTAGTGATAAAAAACATTTAAATTATTATTTTTTATTAAATATCCACCTTAATTTTTTATTTTCTTTTTTGAAGTTTAGATTTTTTTTCTTTGTATTTAATTTTTATATTATTTTTAATTCTATTTTTTATTATTTTTATTATTATTACTATTTTTAATTGTATTTTTTTTATTATTTTTATTTTTTATCATTTTATTTAATTAAATTTTAAAATATATTTATAATATATATAAAAAAAATATATAATATAATAAAGAATAATATAACTATTAATTTGCTTAATTAAATAGGAGTTATTTAATGCCACTTACAAAAATATCACTAGCTAAGGGAAAAGATAAAGATTTTTTAGAAAAATTAAAAAAAGAGGTTTTATCTAGTATAATAGATGTACTAAATCTTCCAGATGATGATAAAAATATTTTTTTAATGGAATATGAAAGGGATTTTTTTGAAATGAAAGAACCTTATAAATATTTAATTGAAATATCAATGTTTTCAGGAAGAACTAATAACACAAAAAAAATTTTATTTTCTAAAATTGTTGAAAGACTGAATAATGCCCTTAATATTGAAAAAGAATCTATTTTTATATTTATAAATGAACAACCACTTGAAAATTGGGGTGTTAGAGGCGGAAAGTCAGCGAAAGATATAAATCTCGATTTTAAAGTAAATGTTTAACAAAAATATTTTTAACAAAAATATATTTAACAAAAATATTTTTATTAATTTAATTTATTAATTTAATTGATTATTATGTATTATAAAGAATTTAATTCAATAAAAGCAAATATCTTAGATGTTTTTACTAATGAAATATATATTGGGAAAATAACTATTAAAAATGGGTATATTGATAATATTGATGTTTTATCTTCTAATTCTTCTGATTTTGATAAAGATCTTGATTTTGAAGGGATTTTAGTTCCTGGTTTTATAGATGCTCATATACATATTGAAAGTTCTCTTCTCACTCCTTCTAACTTTGCTAGTGCCGTTGTTCCTTATGGAACTACTTCGGTAATAGCTGATCCTCATGAAATAGCTAATGTTTGTGGGTTAAAAGGTATTGAATTTATGATAAATAATGGAAATGATGTTCCTTTTGATTTTTATTTTTCTGCTCCTTCTTGTGTTCCTGCTACTAATTTTGAAACAAATGGTGCTTTTTTAGATAGTTTTGCTATTGATAAATTAATGTCTAAAGATGAAGTTGTGGCTTTAGGAGAAGTAATGAACTTTGTAGGAGTTATAAATAGGGATAAAGATATAATCGATAAGTTAAATGTGGCTAAAAAATATAATAAACCTATTGATGGACATGCTCCTCTAGTATTTGGTGAAGATTTAGAAAAATATGTAAATGTTTTTAAAAAAGCAATAGATGAAACCAAAATTAAAAATATAGAGGATTATGGGAGTAATATTGAAAATGAATTTGTTGATATCTCTACTGATCATGAATCTGTAAGCTTTAATGAAGCTATTGAAAAAAAGAATCTGGGTATGAAAATTATGGTTAGAGAGGGGTCTTCTGCTAAAAATATGAATGCTCTTTTCAATATGAAGGATAGAATTTCACTTTTCTCAAATCAAGATTTTTTTGGTTCAGTTTCTGTTAATGATTTTGAGGAAGCTTTAAAAAATCCTATTTTCGATTTTTTGGTTAGTGATGATAAAGAACCAAGTGACTTAAAAGAAGGACATTTAGATATATTAATTAAAAAAGCTATTAGTTTTGGGATTGATCCTATTGAGGCTATTAAAATGGTAACTATAAATCCTGCTGAACATTATAATCTTGATTCTGGCTCTATTAATATTGGTAAAAAGGCTAATTTTACTTTAATTGATAATTTAAAAGATTTAAACATTAAAAAAACTATTATCGGTGGTAAATTAGTAGCATCAAGAGGTGAATCATTCATAAAACCTAAAAAATCCACTTTAAAAAATACTTTTATTCTTAATCAAAAAACAGAAGATTGTTTTAATATATATGTTGATACAAATGATTCATCAAATAATAAAAACATTAAAAGCACTAAAAACATTAAAAACAGTGAAAACAGTAAAAATACTAAAAACAGTAAAAACATTAAAAGCACTAAAAACATTAAAAATACTAAAAATAATGAGAATACTAAGAATACTATTGAGGTAAGGGTTATTGAGGTTACTGAAGGAGAATTAATTACAAATGAATATCGTGCTTTTCTTAATGTGAATGAAGGAATTATTCAAGAAAATATCGATGAAGATATTATAAAATTAGCTGTGGTTGAAAGATATGGAAATAATAATATAGCTAATGCATTTATTAAAGGTTTTAATCTAAAAAATGGGGCTATTGCTTCTAGTGTTGCTCATGATTCTCATAATATCATTGTTTTAGGAACAAATTCTAAAGACATGGCTAAGGCTGTAAATTTAATTCATGAAAATCACGGAGGATTAGCTGTGGTTTCTAAAAATATTGAAAAAATTCTAAAACTTCCAATAGCCGGTTTAATGAGCGATCAAGATGTTTTCACAGTTTCAGATGAAATTATTGAAATTAATAAAATAATAAAAGATTTAGGTTGTAATTTTGATGCTCCATTCATGACTTTATCATTCATGGCTCTTTTAGTTATTCCAAAGTTAAAATTAAGTGATAAAGGATTATTTGATGTGGATAACTTTTCTTTTGTTGATTTAATTATTGAATAATCTTAATTTCTAAAATTAGATTTAGTATATTTATTATATTTAGTATATTTATTATATTTAATATATTTACTATATTTAATATATTTACTGTATTTAGTTTATTGTATTAAATTTTTAACATTTATTTTTTTTATATTATTGATTTTATTAATATTAAGTTTAAAATAAAAAATTTTAAATAAAATTTAATATAAAATATAATCTTATGAAAAAACCTGAAATGAAAGTAGAACCAATTAAAAATGGGACTGTTATTGATCATATTACAGCTAATAAATCTCTTCATGTTTTAAAAATTTTAGGACTTCCTAATGAAGATACTAATGTTACAATAGCTATGAATGTTTCTTCTGGAAAAGCTGGAAAAAAAGATATAGTAAAAATAGAAAAAAGGGAATTAGATTCCAGCGAACTTGATCAAATTGCGCTTCTCGCTCCCCAAGCTACAATCAATATAATAAGGGATTATAATGTTGTTGCTAAAGATAAAGTTAGATTTATGAAGGAATTAAAATCAATCATTAAATGTGTCAATCCAAACTGTATTACCAATGCAAATGAACCAATTGAATCTAGATTTCATTTGATAAAAAAATCTCCAATACTTTTAAGATGTCATTATTGTGAAAGATTAATTGATGCAAAAGAGATAGATAAACAATTTTAACTTCATATCATCTTTAAATAATGTTGATTTTATTATAACAATAATAACTAACTAATTTTATTATAGTAACATAATAATTTTATTATAATAATACTAATTGCATTATAGTAACAATACTAATTGTATTAAATAATTTTATTATATTTTAAAAATCCAAGCATCTGTTTTAGAGAGGAAGTTATACTTCCTTTTGCTATTGTTCCATGTGGGCTCTTAACTTCACAAGTCACTGATGGGATACCTTTTAAATTTAGAACATCTTCAAGAGCACCAGGATAGTCTTTACCAGCCATATAATAATTTTTATAAGCATGTTTTGTTATTTTTGAAATTCCAATGGCCATTTTTGCACTTGCTATTGTTGGAACTTTTGAACCCATTATTATATTCTTACCAGGATTTCCACCAGGCATTGTACAATGGAAATCTCCTACAGCATCAATATTAATTCTTTGTGCAGTAAGCATTATTTTGTTTGTTATACTTCCTTTTTTATTAGCTATAGAATTCAAGTTTTTGCTATTATAAAATCTTTGGTTTTTTGAGGTTGCTTTTGGAGCTACAAAGGGTATAACATATATAGTCCCCTTTATATTTTTTTTCTTATCTAAATAGTTTATGAGTTTCATTGCTGCAACCTGTGATGAAAGTTCACTTCCATGAACTCCTGCAACAATAAGTGTTTTTTTACCTTTCCCATTTCCAAATTTAACAATAGGGGTTCCTTTTTTTGCAGCTTTAACAACTTTAGTTGTAATATTCGATTTTGGAATATTTTTCTTTATCAAACTATTTTTTGTAACATCTCCTCCAGTACCCCAATCTTTAACTATAACTGTACTGGCAGATGCTGCTTGAATTCCAACCACGAAAATGGATATTAAAATTAGTAATATAAATATTCTTTTAAAATTATTATTAACCTTAATTTTTTCATTATTAAAAATTATTTTTTTTCCTCCAATTTATTTAATATTTTTTTATTTATTAATCATTATTTAATATATAATTAATAATTATTATTTAATTTATTATTTAATTTATTATTTAATTTATTTTCTAATTATTATTTAATTTATCATTTAATTTATTTTCTAATTATTATTTAAATGTATTTATTTAGTTGATTTTTTATTTATTAATTATTTATATTTATTTATAATTATTTTATCTATTTATTTAATTATTTTAGTCATTGATTATTTTATTTTATAATTAATTTAGATTATTATTTTTTTTAAATTAAGTCGTTTTACTAATCTTTAATTCATTTTTTAATCTTTTTTTATTTATTTAATCTTTTATTATTGATATTAGATGTTTAGAAAGTCTTTTGGACAATGCCAATATTGTTAAAATTGGTGGAGCTCCTGGTGATTTTGGTAAAACACTAGCATCACTAACATATAATCCTTTAACACTCGTTTCAAGGTTTAAATCAACTAAATCCCCAATAGCTGCTGTTCCACCAGGATGGGCTCCTCTAAGATTAGTTGAAACAATTGATTCGGGAACAACTCCTGATTCAATTAAAATAGCTCCTGCAACAGCTGAGCCTTCTGCTATGAATTTGATATCTTTAATTGAATTTTCTTTAATTACTTTCCCTTTTTTAATTTGACCATAGTTGTCATCAGGAATTTTAACCATAATACTTAAAATATCTGATTCTTTAGCACCTTTATTTTTAAGTTCATTTGCAATAAATTGTGCATAATGGGGTGAAAGAATATAATTCTCTCCTTTTATAAGGCTATTCATCTGTACTTCTTTATTAAATCCAATATTTTTTACTATTCCTCCTATTGTAACAAATGAATCCATGAACAACTTTTTACCTCCTGGTAATCCTATTTTTTGAAGTAATATGGCTGTGTTTATGGCTCCTGCAGAAGATATAACTATATCGGATAAAATAGTTTCTTCTTGATTATTTTTATTTTTAACAAGAACTCCTTTTACAATATTATCTTTAACAATTATTTCTAAAACTTCTGTATTATCTAATAGATTAGCACCTTTTTTCATTGCTTTTTTTATAAAGTCAATTGATGTCCATTTAGCATTTTTTGGACATCCAAATGTACATTTGCCACAAGGTATGCAATCTTTATCTCTAATGAATTTTGGCATTTTAAAAGGTTTCATATTAAGTTTTTTTGAAGATTCGATAAATTTTTTGTTACCCTCTCCAAAATGCTTGTCATCCATCTCATGAATGGATAATAATTTCTCAACTTGATCTAATTCTTCATGGATTAATATTCCGATTGATTCTAATTCTTTTTCAAGAACACGGATACCATTACCTGCAGAAACTGTTGTTGTACCGCCCAAGCACTCTGTTTTTAGAATATCTGTATCATCACTATGTATTTTATAATAATTATGGGCATCTTTTGAATCTATAAAAGGCCCTTTTTCAATTATGGTTACAGGAATATTATTCTTTGATAACTCTAAAGCTAAAATACCTCCTCCTGCTCCAGATCCAATAATAATTACCATTTAATGCCTCTAATATTTAATTTCCTTTTAATAAATATTAATTATCCTATTTTAATTTATATTTATATTTTTAAAAATATTAATTATATTAATTTATATATTATATTTTATATTAATTTTTCATTTCTTTATAATCATAATAATTAATCAATTAATCTGTTTATTAAATTATATTAAGCTAATATTATAAATAAGAAACTAAAAATAATATTTTAATAAAAAGAAATATTTGATTTGATTTAAATTAAATTAAAATTAGTAATTTTTAATAAAAATCATCAAAAATTATTAATTTTAAAATCTAGGATAAATATCTTAATTTAGAATGAGTATTTTAATTTAGAGTAATTATCTAATTAGATTAATTGTAAAAATAGCTAATATTTATTTAGGAAATTTAGTTTTTTATATGTTTTTATTTATTATTTTTATTATTATTATTAATAAATAATATATCTTTAAAATCAATAAAAAAAATAAAAGTAGATTTTAATCTACTTAATAAAATAGATAGATTATAAGTTTAATTAAATTTTTTATAGTATAATATATTATATAATATATTTAATATCATAATTTGCTATATACTAAATTTAATATAATTTAAAAACTTATTCTGCATCCATCATTTCACCATAGGTGATTTCGATTTCACAGCCTTTAGGACCACAACAGAAATGTTGTAAATCGAGTTCAATTAGCATTTTTTCACCTCTTGTGTTAGATTTTGTGTTAATTTCATAATTTTTAAGATTTTATTTGATGATAAAATCAACACTTACATCTTTTTTTTAAGTAGTTATTAATATAAATATTTTTGTATTTTCACGAATTAATTTTGATAATTAATGTATATTATTCTAAATTTTAATAATAATTTTAAATATTTACATGATTTTTCTCATTATTAGTATATTGCTATTATTTTCTATTATTATTAATATTATTATTTTTATTACTATTTTTATTATTTTTGATTATAGTATATTTTAAATTATATATTAAAATATCATTTTTAAGAGTTTAATTTTTAATTAATCATATTTCCTAATACTGTAATCTGAGGATATGATGTAAAGTTTATAATATTCAATAAGATACTTCTAAAAAGTATTTGCTGGTAATTTTCACTTGTATTATTCATTAAATTATAGTTTTCATAATTAGTAGTGTTATTTTTTTCTACATGATGTTTTAAACAGGCTCTAGGCCCTTTCCAATTTTTATCTTTACCAGTAACTGCGCAATAATCCGCTCCACAATGAGAGCATGTTAATTCTCCCTCATAAGTTCCTTTTGGATTGAATACTAAAGTTCCTTCATGTCCGCACAGGGGACAGTGATTTTCCCAAGTTATCGTGTAATCTTTATATGCTAAATTATTATTTGCACTTGGTTTTGCAGTTACTGTAATTGTACTCGCTGTTGCAGATGACATAAAAAATAATGATATTATAAGTATTAAAGAAATTCCCATAAAGAAGTTTTTATTAATAATTTTCAAATTTTCATTCTCCTACTAGTAAATTTTTATCTTAAATTTCAATTTTGAATTATATTTTTAAAATTTTGGGATTATGCTTTTAAAAATAGTTTTTATTATTTCAAAAATTGATTATTCAATTTCCATGTTTATAAATCCATTTTTCATAATGTATTCTAAAAATATATCCATATATTCTCCTATAACTAATGAAAAATATAATTAATGAAAAAACTAAATTTCAATTTTTCAATGTATAGTAATTTAAAATACTTTACTTTTTTAATTCAAATTGTTTCATTGATCTTTAATTGAATTAAAAATCTTTATTTACTTCTTATTTTAAAATATGGATGTTATAAGAATAATTAAAATATTAAAATAGGTTATTTAAATAAAAAGGTTATCTAAATAAAGCATTATATTAATTGTTTTTTTTTTTTTTGAGAATTTTTATTAAATATTCTCAGGTTTGAATTCTATTATAGAATAAAAACCAATTCCTGCCACGATTTTCATGATATTTATCATGATATCTCCCCCATAAAACTAGTAGAAAATTATTATTTCTTTTATTTATCTAATTTCGTATTTTCAAAATTTGGAATCGTAATAATATTTTAGAAGTATATTTTTTTATTTTTTTAAGTAATTTTGATATTTAATTTTAAATTTCAGAAATCATTTTCCTCGTTTAATATATAATAATAAGTTATAAGTTATCTTTAATTACTAATTTGAGCCTTTATTTTCAATTACTTATTTTTAATTATTAATAATGCTATTTAAATGTTACTCTAAAAACAGTAATAATTCAGTAATTTAACTTATAACTTATACTTATTCTTTAATTTTTGATTATGGGCAATATGCTCTAATTTTAAAAATTTTAAAAATTTTTATTAAAATCTAAATTATTTGCTTGATAAATTTCAAGGCCAAATTTCAAAATATATATTCTCTAAGAATTAACTAAATACTAATATAAATAATTTTATAAAAATAAATAAGAATAAAAAAATAAATATTCTTTTAGAAGGTTTAAATAAGAAAATATTATCATTAATTAAAATAAAATAAGGTAAATATGAAATAAGATAAATTAAGATAAGGTAAATTAAAATAGTGGGAATATTAAATGAAATAAATTAGAATAAGAGTAATATGAAATAAGATAAATTAGAATAGGAGTAATATTAAATAAGATAAATTAGAATAGGAGTAATATTAAATAAGATAAATTAGAATAGGAGAAATAAGATAAATTAGAATAGGAGTAATATTAAATAAGATAAATTAGAATAGGAGTAATATTAAATAAGATAAATTAAAATAATATAAGTGAATAATATAGGATTTTGTAAAGTAGGATATTAATAGTAATATATTAGTAAAATATTTATTATTATGGTGTATAATATTTTAATAATAATCAAATATTTTAATAAAAAATATACTAAATAATATTTAATGAATAATAAAATAGTATTTTATTTAATATTGAACTTTATGGATAATTTTTTATAATTAATAAATTTTATCCAATTAACTAATGAATTTTAATAAAATTATTTATTTAAGGCGAGAAAATGGAAGAAAATATGGATTATTTCATAAAAAATATTGATGATATAATTTCAAAAGTCGACTATGTTGATATAAAGGCTTCTAAAGGAAATAGTACTAATATTGTAATGAAAGACAATAAAATACAAGAGGTAAACACTGGAATAGATATTGGGGTAAGAATTAGGGTTTTAAAAAATGGTGCATGGGGATTCGCATTTACAAATGATTTAAATAAACTAAATGAAATAGCTGAAACTGCAATAAAATTATCAAATGTTTTAGAAGGTGATGTAGAATTAGCTGAAACTGAAATTATTGAAGATAGTGTAAAAACTCCTAGAAAAATTCCTGTTAGTGATGTAAGTATTGAGGATAAAAAGGAGATAATAACTGATGCTAGTAAGTCTGCAACCTTTGATAATGTATTAAGCACTACTGTCAATTATTCGGACAGTGAATCGAAGTCTATATATTTAAATAGCGAAGGAAGTTCTATTTTAATGGATGAAACTCGCATAGGTTTATTTTTGAATGCTGCTGCATCTTCTGGAGATATAATTCAATTTGGACATGGGAGTATTGGGGGTGCAAAAGGGTTTGAGGCTTTAAAAGAACAAGATATCGAAAATTTTGGTAGAAATATTGGTGAAAAAGCAAATAGGCTTTTAAAAGCCAGCACACCACCTTCTGGTAATTTTTCTATTTTAGCTGATAATGAATTAACGGGTGTATTTATACATGAAGCATTAGGCCACGCAGTTGAAGCTGATTTGATTCTTCAAAATGATTCAATATTAAATGGAAAATTAAATCAAAAAATTGGATCAGATATTGTTAATATTGTGGATGATGCAAGCAATAAAGATGGTTTTGGTTATTATGCTTATGATGGAGAAGGGGTTAAAACTAAAAAGAACCAACTTGTAAAAAATGGAGAATTAGTATCTTTACTTAGTTCAAGGGAATCTGCATCAAAATTAGGGATGAAATCATCAGGAAATGCAAGATCAATAATAAGTGAACAACCAATAGTCAGAATGAGTAATACTTATTTAGAGCCAGGAGATATGAGCTTTGAAGAATTAATTGAAGATGTTTCTAATGGAATTTATCTTAAAGGTTCAAGAGGGGGTCAAGTCGATACTGGTAAAGGTATATTCCAATTCAATGCTGCCGAATCATTTAAAATTGAAAATGGCGAAATAACAAATCCTTTACGGGATGTTTCACTTTCAGGAAATGTCTTGGAAACTTTAAAAAATGTAGATGCTATTGGAAGTGATTTTAAACTGGGAATCGGGTTCTGTGGAAAATCTGGACAAGTTGCTCCTGTTGGAGACGGTGGTCCACACACAAAAATATTGAATGCTACTGTTGGGGGCAGTAACTAATTATTATTATCATTATTTTATAATATTTTTGTTTAATAATTAATTTTCATTATTGCCTTATTAAATTTTAATTATTTCTTATTATATTTTAATTAATTTTCATCAAATTTTGATTATTTTTATTAATTTTTCTTTTAGTGACATTTATTGCAGTATTTTTTCTATAAGTTCCAGATTAGAATCTATAAGTGTTTCCGGTTCATAATCAGAATTTAACCATATTTCTATTGTACCTCTCATATTTGAATAAATAAAAAGCGACATTTTTTCTGAATTAATATCCTCCCTTATTTCTTTTTTATCTTTCCCTTCTTCTATTAATTCTTTAAAAAAATTCAAAATATCTTCTATTGCTTCACTAAATAAATTTCTATACTCGGGATTTTGATGATATATTCCTGTAAACATAAGATAATATTTTTTTGTGTTTATATGATTTCCTTCTATTATTAGTGGTTTTTTATTATTTAATAAATCTATTCCAATTGCATAATAAAAATTGATTTCTAATTTTTTCATTAAAGAAACATCAAGATCCTTTGTATGGTCTCTTTCATAATCAATAATACTCATGATGTATTTATCTACTAAATAAGATAATATTTCATCTTTATTTTCAAAATGGTGATAAATTGAACTAGCAGCTATGTTACATTTGTTTTTTATTTGTTTGATGGATACATTGTTATATCCATATTCAAGTGATAATAAAAATGTTGCTTCTATTATGCGATCTTTTGTGTTCATAACTTTAAACTCCCTATATATATTTTCTATTTGTCTATATATATTTTTCATTTGTTTTGTATATTATTACATATAACAACTCAATTTTAACATTAAATAGCAATGTTTATATATGATTATGATATAATTATTAATTGTTCATATTTTAGAACGAATTTTCATTCCAATAAGAAAATTTCATTCAAATAAGATTATTAAATTATAACATTATAATAATCTAATCTTAGAATATGGGCAAGGAATTAAAAAGAATTATACATTTTTGTGTTCTCCCCCCAAGAGTTATTACATTTTAAAATGTATAATCCTTTATTTCCTAAAAATCGTGATTATAACTGTGAATCTTTTTTTTAATAGTTTTAAAAGTTCAATATTATTTTTTACTTTAATTATCATTTATAATATATATAAATAATCTTTTATAACCTAATTCTTTTTAATATAATAATTTATTATATATTTAGAAATTGTTTTTTATTATTTTTATTATTTTGATAAAATAACTTTTTTAATTCAATATTTTTAAATATTATTTTAAACATATTAATATTGATTAAAAGATTATTATAAATAATATAACTGATTTTTGAATTAATTAGTTTAATTATCTCTTATTTTAATCTTAGTAAATTTTTATAATTTTCAACTTATTTAGTAATTAATGGGAGACTTTTTAAAACATGTTAACCAATGACGATGGAAAATATTTAATAAATGTATCTAAGTTAGCTATTGAGAATTATTTAAATAATGGTACAAAAATTAATGTTCCAAAAGATTGTCCCAAACATTTGAAGGAAAAATTAGGTGTTTTTGTAACTTTAAATAAAAATAATAATCTAAGGGGTTGTATTGGGTATCCTGAGCCAATAGCTCCTCTTATAGATGCTACAATTGATGTAGCTATTTCTGCAGCGGTAAATGATCCAAGATTTCCTAAATTAAATAAAGAAGAATTAAAAGATATTAGCCTTGAAGTAACTGTTTTAACAAAACCTGAGCTTTTAGATTTGAATAATCCTTCTGATTATCTAAATGAGATAATTGTTGGTAAGGATGGTTTAATTATTGAAAATGGATTTAATAAAGGATTACTTCTACCACAAGTTGCAACTGAACATAATATGGATGTTAAAACATTTCTAGCTAATACTTGTTTAAAAGCAGGATTATCTTCTGATTGTTGGATTTCAAAAGAAACAATGGTTTATACATTTCAAGGACAAATTTTCAAAGATTAATTTATTTTAAAAGCGTTTTTTATTAATCTTGAGATATTAGTAATTATAATGATATTAGTAATTATAATTATGTTGTTTTTGAATGTTTATTAAATATTTAATTTAATTTTGAATTATTTTTGTATTTATTAGAAAATCTTTATTAAGGTAGTTTAATAAAAGGTAAATAATAGTAAATTACATTGTTCTATTTTTGACAAATTTAAAATTAATTCTTTTAAAAATGAATTCTTAATTAATAAATTTATATATTTAGGTTAATATTATGATGATTCCAACTATTCCAACTCCTGATGAACTTTTAGATAAGGGATTTAGGAGAGGGAAAAAAGCAGCAGACTTAGCTAGGACTTCAAAAATTCCAAGACATTTAAAAGCTAAGAGAATTGAAGAAACAAGGGTTATTACGGCCTGTCAAGTAATTAAAGACAGGCTTAAAATGGTTTTGGATAGAGTTCCTAATATTGAAACACTTCCTGAGTTTTATCAAGATTATATTGATATCACTGTGGGTGTAGATGACATGAAAAAATCATTGGGTGCATTAAATTGGGCTTATGGAATAATAACTCAGCTTGAAAAAGATTATTCTAGTAGAATTCGTAGATCTTCGCCTGAAAAAGCTTCAACTCTTCAAAGACAAGCCTATGGTAGAATAGCTTCTGTTGTAAATAAAATCAAAAAAGATCTTGATTTTTTAGATTTTGCTAAATCTAATCTTAGAAACATGCCTACTATTGATTTTGAAGCAACTACTATTGTGATAGCAGGATTTCCAAATGTTGGAAAATCTACTTTGCTTCGTCAGATTACCGATGCTACTCCGGAAGTAGCTAATTATCCTTTCACTACTAAAGGTATTCAAATTGGGCATCTTGAAAGAGACTGGAAAAAAATACAGATTATTGATACTCCTGGTCTTTTAGATAGGCCTATTTTAGATATGAATGAAATTGAATTAAATGCGATGGTGGCTCTTGAACATTTAGCTGATGCAATTTTCTTCATTATTGATGTTTCAGAAACTTGTGGTTTCCCTATAGAGAGTCAATATAATCTTTCTGAAGAAATCAAGAGAATTTTTAATGTTCCTATGGTTTATCTTTTTAATAAAATAGACATTGCTAATGAAAATAAGGAAGATATTGAAAAAATTGAATTAAATAGTGATTCTGATTTAGAAATTAATTCTAATTCAAATAATAATTATTTGAATAATTATTTAGAAAAAATTGATGATTATTTATTTATTTCTGCTTATGAAGGTAAGGGAATAGAAGATATAATTTCTAAATTATCTAATGTGAAAAAGATAGAAAGAGAAAAAAATGATGATGATATGGATTACTATTAATAATTAGTAAATATTACTTGGTATTTTTCTAATTATCCTATTGATAATCTTTATTGATTATTTTTATTAATTTGTTATTTATTTTTTAATTTCTATTATTTTTTCTATTTTTTCTGAATATTTTATATAAATTTTTTATTTTATATCATATTAATTATTTTTAATATTTTTATTTTTAGTATTTTTATTTTTAGTATTTTTATTTTTTTATTATATTTTTCTTTCATTTTTCTTTTTTTATATGTTATTTTAGGTTTAAATCATTATTTTCCTATTTTTACTATATTTTTTTATAAAAAAACTAATAATATTAATATATTAAAATTTTAATTGCATCTTTATAACTGTATGAATTAAAAAAATTTTTTAATAACCAAAAGTTATAATAATGACTTGGGATAATATATAATATTAATATTTTGAAATAAATAAGCGAGTGATAGAAAATTTATAAATTAAATTTATAAGGAGATAAAATTATGTCTGAAAAACCTAAACTTGATAAAGATAAATATGATGAAATTGCAGGAAAAGTAGATAAACGTGTAGAAAAAGGAAAAAATGTAGCTGGAAGAATGGCTAATGATTTTGGAAAGACTATGGATGATATACTTGTTAACCTTAAATCTTTTCAGAAAGACTTTGATAGTAAAATAAGTGAATATAAAGAAACAGCTCCTGGCAAAATTGATTTAGATTTAATAGATGCAGGCAATACTTTTTATGTGAAAGTAAATCTTCCAGGTGTCGAAAAAGATGAAATTGATGTAGAAATTGTTGATAGGGATTTAACAATAACCACTTTCTTTGGAGATCCTTCTGAAGAATCTTGTGAAGGGGACTGTCAATTTTTAATTAAAGGTCGAACATATGGTCCTGCTAAAAGAACAGTTACTTTACCAAATAAAGTAAAAATGGATGATTCAAAAGCAGAATTTACTAATGGTGTTCTTTTCTTAGAACTTCCAAAAATTGAAGTTAAAAAATTAAAAGTAGATATTAAATAATTATAGTAAATAAGGATATTAAACTATGGTATTAATAGGAATACTAAATTTATAATTCCTTATTATTTTTTTATAATATAAATATAATTTATTTTTTGATTCTTTTCTTGTTTTATTTTTAAAAATTAGTTTTATAATTATTCATATCTTACTTTTCCTATATGTCTAGTACTTCCTGGATCTTCTCCATTATAGTGTGCTAAGTAAAATACAAACCATTCTAATGGTATAACAAGTATAAATGGGGATAATAAATTATTTATTTTAGAATAATCTTCCATTTTATAAACTAAAGTTTTAGCCTCTATTTTTTTACAGAATTCAATTGCTTTTTTAGTTATCTCATCAGAAGGATAGTTTGAATCTAATATTATAATTGGGACATCCTTTTCTGCTCTTTCTATTAATCCATGTCTAAACTCTGCTGAATATAATGGGCATGAATGTTTTAATGCACCTTCCATTAGCATAGTCATAGCTAATTTATAAGCTAGTCCAAAATTTGGTCCACTTCCCATTGCATAAAATATTTCTTCATCTTTTAGTTTATATGCTAATTTTTTATTTTCTTCTTCAGTATCTTCGATAAGTTTTTCCATTAAATCAGGGATTGATTTAAGTTCTCTTAGTAGTTCATCAGTTTTCTCATAATCTGAAGCCGAGAATAAGATATAATATAATGTTGATAGTTGAGTTACATAGGTCTTAGTCCCTAAAATTGCTTCTTCTCTTCCACATCTTGTCACTATGGCATCTTTTGCTTCTTTAACCATTGAACTTTCTTTTTCATTAGAAATAGTAATTGTATGTATTCCCAACTCATTAGCTCTTCTAAGTGCTGCTAGTGTATCTACTGTTTCACCAGACTGTGAAGTAAATATTGCTGCGGAATTTTCTCCATCTATCTTCTTATTATAATAGAATTCATATCCTGTAAAAACATCAATATTTAAGTTAGTTACCATTTCAAGAGCATCTTTAGATGTGTAAGCTGTTGATAAAGAACTTCCACAACCAATTAGATAAATACGGTCTACTTTAGATAATTTAGTAGCTATTTTGTCCATATTAGTTAATTCCATTTGAAATGTTTTTCTAATTGAATCAGGTTGTTCGAATAGTTCACTGTACATTTTGTATTTCATTGTATCTCCAACTGATTTGATGTTTTTAAGTATTTTTTATCTTAAATAGTTTTATTGATTATCCTATTTAAACTTTAAGATAAATTCAGCATTTAATAATATTATAAATCAATTATAAATTTTTATATATTATTCTAATCATATAACTCATAGTTTATAATTTAATTCATTTTAATATTAAACTATTAGATTATATGCTCATTTATTATAATATGAAAATTTAAATATATGAAATTTATTATTTTTATAAAAATTTATCATATTCTATTAAATTTTATTACTATTTATTAAATTCCTAAATTATTTTTAAATTTAATATATACATTATTTTAAATTTAATATTTATTAATAATATTTAAATTAATTTAAAACCTCAAATAATTATAATTAAATACTTCTTAAATATAAATAATATTATGAATATTAATTTAAGTTCTGTGGGAATGAAAAAAGGACAGCAGTATGAAACTATAATAACAACTCTTGATAACGAAAATAATAAAAATGGGGCTCCTATTGGGGTTATATGTAAGGATAAAGATGTAATAATGTGTCGTATATTTGAAGGTAGTAATACATTAAGTAATATTCTTTTAAAAAATGAATTCATCGTTAATATAACTCTAAATCCTATTTTATTCACATTAGCCACAATAGAAAATATTCCTAAAGAATATTTTATAGATAATAATATTGAAAGACATAATATTAATCATGAGTACTTGAATAATCATTTGGAGAGAAATTTACCTGTTTTAAAAGATGTTGATGCTTATTTGGTGTGTAAGGTAAGTGATGTAAAGAATGCTTTTAAAAAAAGTGATCCTATTAAAAAATCAGAGGCTAAAGTTATTCTTGCCAATGTTGAAGAGATTATATTAAATAATAAATGTGCAAAAGCAGCTAATAGGGGTTTTTATTGTTTAATAGAATCTTTAGTAAATTTTACTAGAATGGATATTGTTAATAACGACAAAAAAAGATATTTTTTAGATAGGTTTAAAGAATCAAAAAGAATTATTAATAAAGTTGGAAGTAATGAAGAGAAAGAAGCTATTGAATTACTTGGAGAAACTCTTATTAATAAAGGGTATATAATAAAGTAGCATTAAATAGTTAATATATCTCCTATTTTTATATATTAATACTTTTAATTATTTTATACTTATTTATTTTATTTATTTTTCATATACTTATTTTATTTTTCTAAAAATGATTTATTAAATTTTACTAATTATTTATTTTTATATTATATATTTTTATATTATATATTTTTATATTATATATTGAAATTTTTTATTTTGATTAAATAATTTTATAATAGATATTGAACTTTTAAATGTTTTTTAAATTTAAAAACATTATTATTATTATTCGTATTAACTTTGAAATAGATTAAATTGATATTTTGAAAAATAATATAAAAATAGTATTGGGTTAGCATAAACTTAGTATAATATTTTTAATACGTGATAAATGATATGGAATTAAAATAAGGAATATAATGTGTATAATGAATGTAATGCATATAATGAATATAATAATTATATGGAAATGTAAAAAACTAAAATAAAAAATATAATGATAAAATAAAAATTTAAAAATATAAAAGAAAAAAGATAATTTTAATTTATAACTATTTTTAAGGAATAATTAATATTAATTATTCACCTTAAAAATATTTCCACGAATTTTGCATAAACCGGCCTAGTAATAAATACTCCTACTAAAACACCTAATATGGTTGTAAAAGCAAAACCTGCAAGTGTACCTATCCCACTACTTCCTCTAGCAAATCCAACATATGCAAGGGGTAACATAGCTGCAATTAATGTACCTGCTGATGCAAATACAATAAATAATGCATTTTTAACACTCATTCTTGTTCTTGTTCTTCTTCGTTTTTTGTTTGTTTCACTTTTAGATTGTTTACCTAAAACTTCATCAGTAATAATTATCTGGTCATCAACACCAGTTCCAACTGCTGCAATCAAACCTGCAATTGCTGAAAGGTCAATATTCCAATGGATAACCGAAGCTATTCCCATAACAATAAGTACTTCTGAAATACTTGTTATTAATATTGGTATAACTAAAAGGGGTCTTCTATATCTTATAAATATAATTAATGATATTACTAGTATGGCCAATAATCCTGCGATTATGGCTCCATTTAAGAATTGGGCTCCTAATTCAGGAGATACTGAACTTGCACCAACAACTTTAATTTGTACTGGTAGTGAGCCTGTTTTTAAAACAGTGTAAACATTCTGTGCTTGCTCTTTAGCTTCTTCAGGAGTTGAAGCTCCACCTGTAACACTTAATTCTGTAGCTGCTTTTCCATTAGCTAATTCTGGAGCAAGCTCTGGAGGGTTTTCATCTATGAGTTTACCATCTAAATACATGTAAACTTTTTCCCCACCTTTTCCTTGAGCTAATTCAGCAAATTTTTGGGCTCCACTTGTGGATACTTTAAATGGGACCATCCATTGCGTGTCTGTTATTTCATACATATCAACAGATGTGATATCCGATCCAGTAAGTGCTACTGGGGCACTTTCATTACCTATTTTAGCTTCAAACTTACCAGGGGATCCTATAAGCTTTTCAACTTCTTCGGGCGAAACACCTGCCATCTCAATTATGACTAATTGATCACCGCTTGATCTTACTTTTACATCTTGAACTCCATATAAATTAAGACGCTTATCTAAAACAGTTGTTACTACATCCATTGTTTCTTTATCAACTGGTTTTTCAAGTTGAAGTTGTATCAATGATCCTCCTTTCAAATCAAGACCTTGTTGAATTCCAAGAGTGGATATACTAATTGCACTTGCTAAAATCAATATTATTAATAAAATAACTCTTTTATCCTTGAAAAATTCTTTCAAATGTCTTTTTTTCATCTTCTTGCCTCCATGTGCCATCTGAGAATTCCAAGGTTCATTAACCATGTGGTTAAGATATCTGCTACCAATCCAATAATTAAAACTGCTGCAATATTAGATAGTGTTACTGCTTCAGGTATTAATAATATTGTAACTAAGTAAAGAACGACCATTGAAGCAATAGCTGAAATAGACATTGTCATACCAGTTTTCATAGCTTCCCTTGCCCTTTCAACAACGGTTCCTTCTTTTCTCTTCAATAATCGAGTAGTAAGAAGTATATCTGTATCTACACTATAACCAATTAACATAAGAAGAGCTCCAACAGAGGCTATTGATAATGGGATATTAAATAAAGACATTCCGCCCATTGAAATAATAATATCAGAAGCTGCAGCAAGTATAACTGCTATTGATGGAACAGGTTCTCTAAATATTATAAAAACAGTTATTGACATGAATAAAAATGCAAATGCCATTGCCCAATAAACTTGAGTCATGGCTTCTTCACTTAAAATAGGGCCAATTGCATTATAACTAGTTACCGTCCCTGTTCCATTTAATGCCTCGTTAAATGCCGTTGAATTCACTTCACTCCCTATTTGGACACTTATATCTGTGCCTTTATTACTTAAGACATCTACTTCTTCGATGCCTAAACCTTGTTCATTTAAAGAATTTTTCAACTGAGCTTCTAAGGAAGAAGATGCTGTTGGTTGATTCATATCTAAAACAGCTAATGATCCTCCTTTAAGGTCTATTCCTTCATTTAATCCATTAAAAGCTACTAATCCAAGTGATATAATGGTTATTATCACGGGTATTATAATTAGTAGTTTATAAGATTCCATAAATTTTTCTAACATTAAAGCACCATATTTTATAATTTTATGTTATTTGTAATTTAATGATATATCTTTTTAATAATTGTATAAACTTAAATCTAATAATTTGGCTATATTCAAGCTATCTTCTTCAATTTTTTCAAAACTTTTATTTTTAGTTTTAATAGTAAAAGATTCAACTACTCTAGCTCCACGAACTTGAACTTTTTCACTCATTCTTTCAATTGCAGAACGCCCCCCAGATCCATTCATTGTTGCAAATAGTACAATATCTTTTCCACGTAAATCACATTTATCAATTAAAGTAATTATTGCAGGGGCAGCATTTCCTGCCCAAGTTGGGGTACCAAAATAAATTAGCCCATAATCACTTAAATCTATAGTTGAAGGACTGATTTCTGTTTTATTTTCTCTAAATGCATCTACTGAAGAAAATACTTTTCCAAAAACCCCATTTCTTTTTTTTAAATCTCTTATTTCTATTAAATCAGTGTTTAAATTTTCAGAAAGTGTTTTTGCAACTGTTCTTGTGTTTCCACTTTCTGAAAAGTAGACTATCATTGTTTTCATTTTAATCATCTTTTTATTATATTAATAATTTTTAATTACAATATGAAGTTTAAACTTCAATTACAAGATCAGATATATTTCATTAGGAATATAATTAAATTTTTAATTTAGAATTAAATTTATACTTTTATTATTTAATTAAATCTAATTTCTAATTATGAACTCATTATATAAACGTTATTAATATATTTTTTTAAAGATATTATCTTTAAAAATTATTATCTTTAAAAATTTTATATCCTAAGTTCGATGTAATATTTGTTACATATAGTATTAAATTTTAAGGTCGCATTCCATAACTATCAATGCCTATTTCCTCATCAAAACCACACATTAAATTCATATTTTGTATGGCTTGACCAGAGGCACCTTTCACAAGATTGTCTATTGCAGATATAACAACTAACCTTCCATTTTCATCTATTTCAAAACCTCCAATGTGGACAAAGTTAGAACCTCTGATGGAACTTAAGTTAGGTATGTCGTCATCAAGTATTTTAACAAATTTTTCATTTTTGTATTGATTTTTATAAAGAGTTATTATGTCTTCCCTAATATTCTCAATATCTTCTTTAGTATTTATTATATTGTTGCTTAAATCTTTTAAAAAACTGTGACTAGTAGTAATTATTCCTCTGATAACTGGAACCAAATGAGGAGTAAATGAAACTTTAACATTTGAATATTCTCCTAATTCTTGTTGAATTTCAGGACTATGTCTATGACTTATTATTTTATATGGGATAACATTGTCTGCACAATTAGGATAATGGAATACTTGATTAGGAGTTATTCCTCCTCCACTTACTCCTGTTTTAGAATCTATTATTATGTTTTCCACTAATTTGTTTTTAGATAGTGGTAAATTTGCTAAAATGGCTCCAGTTGGAAAACACCCTGGATTAGCTACAATCTTTGCTTTTTTAATATCTTCTCTGTAAATTTCAGGAAGTCCATAAACCGCATCAATTTTTCCTGAGTGTTCTATACCATACCATTTTTCATAGACAGATATATCTCTAAACCTATAATCGCCACTTAAATCTATAACTTTAGCCCCAGTTTCTAATAAGTCGGGAACAATATTCATCGAGGCTCCATGGGGAGTTGCTGTAAATATAACATCACTATCAATTTTTTCAGCAATAATATCTTTAAAAACAAGATCTGATCCTTGTATGTGGGGATGTACTTTATTCACGGGTGTTTTATCATATTTTCTTGAAGTAATATCTTTTATTTCTATTTTAGGATGTTTTTGAAGTAATCTGATCAATTCTCCACCAGTATACCCACTTCCACCAACTATTGTAACTTCTATCATTTAAACACCTTTATTATTTGTTGTATTATAATTATTGTCTAGAAAAATAATATTATTTGCAAAATAATAATTATAAAATAATAATTATAAAATTTATTTAATATTCATTAATATATAATAATATATAAATAACTTAATAATAGTATAAATTGAAAACTTATCCTTATAAATGGTATTATATACTAATTTTTTATAAATTATACAATAAAACATTTTATAACTATTTTTCAATGTTTTATAATTTATAAATAAGATTATAGCAAAATATTGTAAAATTATTTAATAAGACATTTAATAATAAATAAAATATTAGTTTATTATAATGTAATAATTATGGTTTTTTTAATATAAATATTTAATCAAAAATAATATATTTCTTGATTTAAAAAATAAATTAAATTAATTTTTATTTTTAAGATTTATTTATTATTTAATATTAAAATGAAATTTATTAAAAAACAAATTTTTTTATTTTTAGTTTTTATTTTTAAATTTTTTAGTAATTTTTAAGCTAGCAATCTTTGAAACTTTTTTCTGTAAAATCAGAGTTTTTTATTTTTTTTATAATCTTACAAGTACTATCCAATTTGGCTTTTCTATAATTATTAACTCTTTTAACTTCACAAGTAATTTTCTGATTTTCCAGGTCTTTCTTCAGCTGTTCTACCTCATAACTTTGGTCTGAACCTATTGCAATAATATCGGGGCGAATTTCTCTAACAATCTTAAACATATCTGTGGGATGACCTAAATAAGCTTCATCTACTGGTTTTAACATTCTTATCATTTCTAATCTTTGAGATTCATCTATTATTGGAATTCTCTTTTTTCTACGGACTGTTGAATCCCTAGCTACAACAACAATTAGTTTAGCATCTTTTCCTCCTAATTCTTTTGCTTTTTGAAGGTATAAGCCGTGTCCTGGGTGTAAAAGATCGAATGTTCCAGTTGCCATAACAGTTTTCATTTTTCCACCTGTATAATTGTTAATAATTCTTAAAAATTAATAAAATTTGTTTTATTATATATAAAAACGGTAATATTTTATACTTTTAATAATAATCAATTATATTAATTAATTTATAAAAATATTAATTAATTTATAAAAATATTAATTGATTTATAAAAATAAATAATCTATTATAATAACCATATTTCATAATTTATCTATTTTTTTTATGTATATAATTAATCTTATAGTTATTTTTATAATATTATAATTATTCTTTGTGCTTTTATATTTACTATTATTTTCATTTTTTGTTTTATTTTAATTTTATCTTAATTTTTTTTCCTTGAATATTATACTTAGAATATTTTTGAATGGTTTATTATTTATTGGATTGATTGCAATTTTAAAGCATCTATTAAGTTTATTTTATTTTTATACAGTGCTGAACCAATTACTAATCCTTTAACTCCGGTTGTGCTAAGTTTTTTTATATCTTCTAATGTAGTTATTCCTCCCGAATAAACAATGGGTATATCTACAGAATTTACTAACTCAATAGCTGGTTTCACATCAAAACCACCCAATAATCCTTCAACATCAACATTAGTAAACAATATACTTCCAGCACCAGCTTCTTGAAATTCTTTACTAATATCTGTAGCAGTTTTATCAATTTTTTCTTTCCATCCTTTTATAACTACTTTAGAATCCTTACTATCAAGAGAAACCATTATTCTATCTGATCCATATTCTTTGGATAGTTTTGTTATTGTTTCAGGATCTTGAATGGCCATTGTGCCAATTATAAGTCTTTCTATATCTAAATTAAGGAGTTTTTCTGCATATTCAACACTTCTAATCCCTCCTCCTAATTGAATTGGGACATTCACTTCTTTTAAAATTTTTTTGACAGTAATGAGATTGTCTTTTGTTTCTAGTGCTCCATCAAGATCAATAACATGAATTATCTCAGCACCATTATCCTCCCAATTTTTAGCTACTTTTTCAGGATTATCTATTATTACCTGTTCTGTTCCAGGTTTTCCTTGGACTAATTGGACACATTTCCCATTTTTTATATCCACTGCTGGCATTATTAACATTTTTTCCTCTTCAAAGGACATAAGAGCACCTAATTTTTTTATTATAATAATTAAAATATTTCTTATTATAAATAATTAAAATATTTTATAATTAATAATCATATTTTTAAACAATCATAAATTTTTAAATATTAGTTATTCTTAAATAATCGTATTTTTTTAAATATTTATATATTTAAATATTAAATATTCTTGAATAATCAAAATTTATTTACTCTATTCAAACCTTATTTATATTAAGTTGGTTGAAATTATTGTATAATTTTTCAACAACTTTTCCACCAGTTTTAATCTGATTAGCTGCATTAATAAGTTCTTTTTGATTTTTAGATTTGATAAAAACTGCTTCTGAATGATTATTTTCAATGATTAATATTGCATATTCTCCATCAATCGTTTTATACGTGTTAGAATATTTTGGAGTTCCATTAATATTTATTTTTTTAAAGTTTGGATTATTATTAATTTCTTCTAGTATTATCTCTACTTTTGATTTTGATTTGATGTAACTTATTTCTGAATTTCCATATTTATAAACTGTTCCTCGACTAATTTTAGAAATATTGGATTTGTTTTCAAAGTTATTAGTTATTTTTTGAATAAGGTGGTTAGGTTCTTTAACTTCGTTTGTAAAAATGACATTAATACTTATAAAAAGAATCATAACTACTATAATTCCCAATATTCCATATTTTACAAATTTATTCATATAAACACCATTTAATGACAAATTGAAGTTTATTCTATATATTATTCTTATTTGGTTGCATAATAATTAAATAATAGTTTAAATAAAAAATCTTATCTTATTATATTAAAACAATATTTTTATAAAAATATCCTGCTATATTTATCTTTAGATATTATTTTTATCTTTAGATATTATTTTTTAGATATTATTTTTATCTTTAGATATTATTTTTTTTTATATGATATTTTAAAATATTGTATTAGTATAATATTTAATATATAATTAATCATATATTATAAAAGTCAATATTAAAACTTAATTAAAAAATAATATCATTAAGAATATGGTTTGATTTTATGAAGAAGGTTGCATTAAAAATTGCTTATATTGGAACTAATTTTCATGGTTTTCAGCGTCAACCTAAACATAGAACTGTCGAAGGAGAAATGATATATACCTTAAAAAAATTGGGGTATATTGATGATTTAGAATCTTCTAAATTCGGTATAGCTGGCCGGACGGATAGAGGAGTACATAGCATTGGAAATGTGATTAGCTTTATGAGTGAAAGAGAAGTTATGGTTAATCATATTAATAATAAACTCCCTGATGACATTCAAATAATAGCTAAAGCTCCGGTTCGTTATGGCTTTAAACCGAGATATGCCCAATCTAAACATTATCGTTATGTTTTTTTTGAGGAAGGACTTGATATCTCTTCTATGAAAAAATTAGCTAAGTTATTTGAAGGTGAACATGATTTTGTTAATTTTTCTAAGAGGAATAAAAGTCAGAAAACTACTATAAGAAACATTAGTAAAATCAATATAATCACTAATAATGAAACTGAGGAAGATAATATTCATGGGTATATAGAAAATAAATATTCTCAAAAAGTAGATAATCCTAAATATTTGAGCTCTCCAAAATATACCTCTGATTTAAAAGAATCAGATGATTTCATTGAAACAAATTATATTGGTGAATTTAAATCTGTTGGTAGATTTAATGAAAATTTTCAAAATGTGAATTTTAATGAGTCTACTTATAAAACAGTTTTCATTGATGTTTATGGTGAAAGTTTCCTTTGGAATATGATTAGGAAAATGATGAGAATTTTTTTATTTGTTGGTAAAGGTGAAATAAATTTAAATGAGGTCAAAAAAATGTTTGATCCTACTGAAAAATATAACATAAAACCTCTTAATCCTGAAAATCTTATATTAATGGATATTGAGTATAATAATATCAAATTTAAATACGATGATTATGCTTTTGAAGGATTTAAAAGAACTTTAGTAAAAAACTTATTTGATTATAAAATGAAAATCTCTTTAGAAAATTGTATTCTAAATAGTTTAGAATCTTTAAAATAATTCTATTAAAAATTAATAGTATTTATAAAATAATTACAATTTATATTTAAAATATTAATGTTAATTGAATTAATTATAATTATACAAAATTATGTCGTATAAATCATATATTTTTTTACTATTTTATTGTTAAATCTCAAAAATTAAAAATTAAAACTACATAATATTCTTTTTTTATCAAATTAAGCAATTTTTTGAAAGATATTTGAGATTATGTAAATGAAAATATGATTTCTACAAAGCCAAAAATTTTATTATTAACTATGCTGAATATTTAGTAAAACCGTATAGTTAAATAGAATATTCTCTTTATTTTTTGTTTTTAATGGTGAAAATTGTCATTTTTATTATGATAATTAGTTTTCTAAGAGCTTTTATTTTTTATTATATCTTTTTATTTAGTTTTTATTTAGGTAAATATCAATTATTATTTTTTTAAATTCAAATTTAAATAGTAATATTTATATAATAGTCATTTAATATATATTTATTAATTAATCCTAATTTTTTAATAATATAAATTTAGTAGGAATTAATACTATGAATAATATTTTTTATAGAATTAATAGAAAGAGAATGTTTTCTCTATTGTTCTTATTATTAATATTTTTTTTAGTTTTAAATATAATAGGGACTATTTCTGCTGCTGATTATACAGTAAGTGGAAATGATTTTGGTAGCATCCAGAGTACTGTTGATGGTGTTAGTTCGGGGGATGTTATTAATTTGGCTGGTGGAACTTATAATGGTTCTGGTAGTGAAATTAGTGTTAGTACAAATAATCTAGTTTTTAATGGTCAGGGAGCTATTTTGGATGCTAATGGTAATAGTAGGATTTTCATGATATCTTCTGATAATGTTACTTTGCAGAATATGGTTTTGAGAAATGGTAATTTTGATGGTTATGGTGCTGCTGTTTATGTAGCTGGTGCTAATTTTAAGATTATTAATTGTAGTGTATTGAATAATGTTGGTGATGGTGGTGGAGGAATAATGATTACTTCTTCTTCTCCAGGTTCTATAGTTGATAATTGTATGTTCTCATCTAATGTGGCTTCTTATGGTGCTAAAAATGGTGGTGCATTGGCTATTCATGCTTCTAATGTTTGTGTTTCTAATTCTGTTTTTATAAATAATACGGCAGATGGGCATGGTGGTGCCTTAACAGTGAATACTGTATCTGGCGGCACTTTAAGTAATATTAATATTAGCAATTGTAATTTCACATCTAATACAGCTACAACCATGGCTGGTGGAATATTTTTAAGTTCTAATATCACTGGTTTTTTAATAACTGGTTGTTTGTTGTCTGATAATACTGCTCCAATGGGCGGTGGAATATATACTACCTCTCCACTAAGTATCTCTTCATCAACATTTAAAAATAACTCCGCCAATAATGGAGGAGGAATTTATTCAACTAATACATTAACTTTATCTTCTACTTCTGGAACTAATAATAAAGCTACTAGTGATAATGGCGGTTTTATTTATGGAACTGGAACAATTAACATAAATGGTGGAACTTTCTCTTCTAATATTGCTAATTCTAATGGTGGAGCTATATTTACTTCGGGTTCTAATAGTCTTACTGTTGCTGGTGTTACATTTACAAATAATACCGCTACAAATGGAGGAGCAATAAGAACAAGTGGTTCAAGCACTATAGGAAATTCTAATTTTAACCTTAATAAAGCTACAAATACTGGTGGTGCTGTTTACACTAGTTCTTCATCACGTTTAACTGGATCTACTTTTAAGGATAATTCAGCTGTAAATGGAGGAGGTATATATTCCTCAAGTACTTTAATTTTAACATCTACTTCTGGAGATAATAATAACGCTAATAATGGTGGTTTTATCTATGGAACTGGAAATATTAACCTAACTGGTGGAAGTTTCAATAATAATATTGCTAAATCTAACGGTGGAGCTGTATATGGAACTGGCACTATAAATATTAAAAATAATGCTAAATTTAACTCAAATACAGCTATTAATGGTGGAGCAATATTTAGTACTAATAATTTGAATATTGTATCTTCGAATTTTACTAACAATAAGGCTACTACTGGTGGTGCTGTTCATGTATCAAAATTAACTGTTGATAATGGCACTTTTTCTTCTAATGTTGCTAGTTCTAATGGCGGAGCAATATATTCAAAAGGATCTGTAACTATTAAGAATAAATCAGTTTTTAATAGTAATAAAGCTACTAATGGCGGTGCTTTATATTCTCTAGCTTCTTCAACCATTAATAATAGTAATTTTTATTCTAATGTTGCTAGTTCTAGTGGTGGTGCAGTATATTCAAAAGGATCTATGGCTATTAAGAACAAATCAATTTTTAATAGTAATAGTGGAAGTAATGGTGGAGCTATTTATAGTCTTAATACTTTGTCTATTGCTTCTTCAACTTTGAATAGTAATAGTGCTAAGTCTAATGGTGGTGCTATTTACAGTAATAAAACATCATCTTTTAGTTATTCAACATTAAAAAATAATAAAGCAAGTACTGGTGGTGCAATATGTTCTTTTGCAGGATCTACTATTGATAAAAGCAATTTTTATTCTAATGTTGCTAGTTCTAGTGGTGGTGCAGTATATTCAAAAGGATCTATGGCTATTAAGAACAAATCAATTTTTAATAGTAATAGTGGAAGTAATGGTGGAGCTATTTATAGTCTTAATACTTTGTCTATTGCTTCTTCAACTTTGAATAGTAATAGTGCTAAGTCTAATGGTGGTGCTATTTACAGTAATAAAACATCATCTTTTAGTTATTCAACATTAAAAAATAATAAAGCAAGTACTGGTGGTGCAATATGTTCTTTTGCAGGATCTACTATTGATAAAAGCAATTTTTATTCTAATGTTGCTAGTTCTAGTGGTGGTGCAGTATATTCAAAAGGATCTGTGAATATTAAAAATAAATCAATTTTTAATGGCAATAATGGAAAAGAAGGTGGAGCTATCTATAGTTCTAATACTTTATCTATCTTTTCTTCAAATATTACTAATAATAAAGCTGTTAATGGGGGTGGAATATATTCTTCAGCTACTCTGACTATTGATACTGGTATTTTTTCTAATAATAAAGCTAATTCTAATGGAGGAGGTCTTTATGCAAATGGCAAAACCTCCATTAAAGGAAATTCTAAATTTACTAGTAATTCTGCTAATAAAGGTGCAGCTATCTTTTCAAATCAAAATAGTGTAGCTATTGCTAAATCAGCTGGATTTAAAAATAATCATGCAGGCATAGGTTTATCTTTATCATTAGTAAATAATGTTGTTAAATATGGTAAAACAAAGGTGAATGTTAAAACTACTGGATATGGTAATAATATTAAAATTGGAAATGATATTCCAATGTGGTCTAATAACTATAAAAAGGTTAAAGTTAATGGTAAAATACCACAAAAATATACTATTAAAGAAGGTACTAAATTTAAAGTATCTGTTAATGGTAAATCAGTAAATATTAAGTTTAAATCTAAAACAAAATCTTTTGTTCAGATTGATACTTATCCTAATTATAACTGGAAAAATTTTACATTTACAGCTACATATAATGGTGGAAAAACAATTAAAAAATCAACCACTACACTTAAAGTTAGTGCTAAAATAGCTAATACGGATGTTTATAATGTTGATATGATTAAAGTTTATAAAAAACAATATCCAACTAAGAAAAAGCTTAATGATTTCATATCTAAAAATAGGAAATTATATGATAATTATAAAAAATATTATTCTCTTTATAGAAAGGACAAACTAGAAACTAAGATTAATGGTAAAACTTATACAAAGACAATTAAACAAAAAGCTTCTGGTAATGCTTATTTTTTAGGAGCAGAAAAAGTACCTGCTGATTTAAGAAAATTTTTGTGGGCATACAAAGGCACTGCTGATGTTAATGAATCATCAATAAAACAAAAAACTTTTGAAATTTTAGCTAGTCTATCTTTAAAAACTAAATATTCTAGCTTTGAAGGAATATTGACACCAGAAAAAAAGCTCAGGGCTATTCAAAACTGGGTTGGGGATAATTGTGTTTATTTAGAGGAAGTTGAGGGAGGATTAATTTCTCCTGCTGGTGGTGCTGAAGTTCTTCAACGAATAAATAATAAATCTATTAAAAATCACACTAATTGTGTGGGATTTTCTAATCTTTTTGTTTCATTGGCTAGAACTGCAGGGATTCCTGTTTCTTACATCCAAATTCCGGGGCATATGATTGTAGCAGGATATAGTATTAAAAATGGAAAATGGTATGGTGTAATAATTGAACCTCAGAGTAGCTTCGGTAATGTTTATCCTAGTAAGTATGATGATTATCGGAGAGGCCCTATTTATAGTCGTATTATAAATGGAAATATGGTAATATATTATGCTATTGAGTCTGTATTTGGAGGAGATAGGACTCTAGATGGTATTAATCGTTATAATGGATTAGGTATTCCCTTATATGATTATCAAAAGTTATTAACTCAATTTGAGTATTATTATTTTGATTATGTGCCAAATAGTATTTATGCTTATCTTAAATGTGATATAAAATATGTATATTGATATTTTTGAGGGATTTTTATGAAAATGTTTAGAAAAGTTGTTTTTTTGTTATTTATTTTAATAATGATTTGTACCACCGTTAATATGATATTTGCATCATCCATAACAATAAATAATACAAATAACACTTTAAAAGGTGTTGTGAATAATTATGATACTATTTATTTAGGTGATGGTGTTTATAATGGTTCTATGAATAAAGGGATTAATGTTACAAAGAATACTACTATTATTGGATTAAATAAGAATTTGACTATTATTGATGTTGGGTATGGGGAATTGTTTACAATAAGTAATGGTTCTTTGACTTTGATAAATTTAACTATCAGAAATGGTGATGCAAATTATTTAATTAAAAACTTTGGTTTATTAAATGTTAGTAATACCAATTTTGAAAATCACAATTGTCTTTCCACAATTTTAACTACTGGTGAATTAATCATTACTGATTCAAGTTTTAAAAATGGTTTTATCGCTGTTGAAAGTATGTATGGTGGTTATAATGTTACTATTAAGAATACTGAATTTCTTAATAATTGGATAGGTGGGGTCTATGGTTTGATTCATGTTTCGGGTGCTTCTAAGACTATTACTTTTGATAATTTGACTTTTGTTAATAATACTGCTTATGATAGTTTGATTAGTGTTATGGCGGATGCTATTTCTTTGAAGTTGTCTAATTCTAGTTTTGTTAATAATACTATTGGTAGTTTGGATTTAATTTATCTTGATGGTCCTTTTGGTTCTCCTACTATTCCTCATAATAAAGAACTTATAAATATTGTTGAGATAGGTACTATGGCTAATATTAATCCTGATATTTATCTCGATATTCATTTGAAGAAGAATAATCTTATAGTTTTTAAAGCTAAACTGGATAAATTTGGGGATGTTCTTTCGAATAAGAGATTGTATTTTTATGTTAATGGTAAGTTTGTTGGTTCTGTTTTGACTGATAAGAATGGTGTAGCTAATTTTAGTATTAAAAGGTCTAATTTGAATTTTACTATTCAAGTTGTTTTCAATAAACATACTGATAAAAATAGTACTAGGACAATTAATTATAATGGGACTTCATTTAAAGGTTCTGCTTCTAAACTTGTTGTTGGGAAACCTAATATTGTTTTTAAGTTGAATAGTACTAAAAAGAAAGGTAAGCTTATTTATAAAAAGTATAAAATTTGGAATAAAGGTGATTCTTTTGGATCAAAGAATTTTAATAGGAAAACTTCTTCTAAGTATAAATTGGTTAAATATGCCTATAAGAAAGTGATTTTTAAGTATAATAAGTCTAAAAAATCTTTTTCTGTAAAAGTCAATGATTTATTGCCTTATAATTTCAATAAAAAGAATATGGGAATTTTAACATTAGTATATAAGAGAAAATAAATATTTGGCTTTGGTTTAGTTTTTTTATTTATTATTCTTTTTTATCTTTTTTATTTTTCTCTTATACTTTTTATTATTATGGGATGTTAATGGTGTAGTTAATTATAAATAATGGTGTTTATGGTGTGATAAAATTGAAATTTAATTTTAAGTATGGGTTGTGTGTTGTATTTATGTTTGTAGCTATTTCTTTTTCGCTGTCAGGTGTTAGTGCGGGTTCTTTGTTTGTAAATGAGTCTTGGACAAATGATGATATTCAGAATGCTCTTGATGGTGATAGTAGTATTGATGTTTTGCATTTTCAGAAATCTGATCTTGGTATTTATAATGGTATTAGTTTGTTGATTAATCGTGGGATGAGTATTGTTTCTGATAATGGTGTGTTTATTTCTGGATTTAATGAAGATACTTATGATCAGTTTGGTAATGCTTTTAATATTGTTGCTGATAATGTTTTGATTAAAGGTTTTAGTTTTGAAGGGTATTGGTCAAATATTGTTAATATGGGGAATGTTAAAAATATCACGATTATTGATAATATTGTAAAAGGTATTCTTATTGAAGCTTCTGGTGTTAATGATATTACTATTGGTAATAATACTCTTTCTGATATTGAATATAGTTCTTGTATTTCATTAACTGATTCTAATAATATTAATATTATTAATAATTATATCTTTGGTAGTTGGAGTGAGCCTAGTATCTTATTAGCTGGTTCTAATAATATTAATATTGGTAATAATAATCTTTTTGATGGTGGTGTTTTATTAACTGATTCTAATAATGTTAGCATTTATAATAATAATGTTTCTGGTAGTTGGAGTGAGCCTAGTATTTCATTAACTGGTTCTCATAATGTTAATATTAGTAATAATAATGTTACTAGTGGTGGTGTTTCATTATCAGATTCTAATGATATTAGTATTAGTAATAATTTTATTTATGATAGTGAAATTTCTATTGGTGTTGGAAATTCTAATAATGTAAGTGTATATGGGAATAATATTGTTAGTGTTGATAATGGGATTTCTGTTGGTGATTCAGACAATGTAAAAATTTATAAAAATAATGTTTCTGGTCCTACTAGTATGGGTAGTGGAATTGGTGTTGGAAATTCTAAAAATGTGGATATAAGTGAAAACAAGGTTGATAATGTTATAAATGAAGGGATTAGTGTTTCTGAGTCTGATAAAGTTAATATTCGAAATAATAAAGTAAGTAAATCTAGTACTGGAATTTCTGCTTCTGGAACTAATTTGAAAGTTATAGATAATAAACTAAATGATAATGACAATGGTATTAGTATTAATAGTGAAGGTAATGGAACTGTTAGTAAAAATACGATTCAAAATTCTTATTCTAGTGGGATATATGTTGAGGGAATATATGTTAATGTAGCAGATAATGTAATATCAAAATCTAGAGATAATGGGATTTATCTATCTGGATCTTCTGATATAAATATATATAATAATAAGATTACTAATTCTGATTCAGGTATTTATATTGATTCTTCTGATTTTTTGAAAATTTATAATAACACTATAAAAAATACTAATTATGGAATATCTTCTGATGGAGATGATATAAATATTTATAAAAACTATATTTCACTTCATAAAACAGGAATCATTTTTTCAGGAACTAGGATTAATATAAATAATAATATAATATCTAATTCACGCAAAAATGGTATTCATATTGATGGATATAGTGATGAATGTATTATAAAATTTAATATTATTACTAATGTTAAAAAAATAGCTATTTTAGCTGTTGGTTCTAATAATTTAAAAGTTTCTAAAAATACTTTGAAGAATAATCTAAAAGCTATACATCTTAGTGGAGATTCTAATACTATTAGCTCAAATAAAATCTCTGGTTCATCTTCTCCAAAACCTATTGTGATTAAAGGCTCAAGAAATCTTATTAAAAGTAATTCTATAAATTTTAAATCTTCTTATGGAGTTTCAATTTATGGAAAAAAGAATAAATTATATTCTAACAAAATTTCTGGTGTAAATACTGGGTTTTATGTTAAAGGGGATTCTAATCATTTAAAAACTAATAAAATATCTTCCAAAAATCAGGGAATATTTATTAATGGTCGTTACAGCTATGTTTTTAAAAATAATGTAAATAAAAATAGGAAAAATGGTATTCATATTTTTGGTAGTTTTAATAAGGTAATTAAAAACACTGCAAACAATAATAAAGGACATGGTATAAAGTTAACTGGTCATGTAAATAAAATTAAAGGTAATATTGCGAAAAATCGTGGAATCAAGGTTAATGGAGATAAAAATATTGTAACTAATAATAAAGTAGGTAAGAGTAAATCTCATAGGTTATGTATCTATGGATATAAAAACAAAGTAAAAGGAAATAGTAATTAAAACATTAATCCCTCAATAAATTTATTTGGTTAAATTTATCTTTAATTTTTTTTCTTAACATTAGGGATTGATTTATAATTTCATTGTTTTTTTATTTTTCTATTTTTTCCTATTTTTTTATTTTTTCTTAATTTTTAGCTTTACAAAAATTCAAATATGATTTCTACAGAGCTGAAATTATAACAAAATTATAATAAAATTTATAATAATATTAATTACAATATATTATTAATTATTTAAATACATATTATATATTATAAAATTTATTATTTACAAATATATTTTTTAAAAATATAATTTGAAGTATAAATATAATTTTTTATAAAATTTTATTATATAATAAATCCATTTTAAAACATAATTTTAACACTAATAATGAAACATGAGGGATAATCTGAAAAACACTAAAAATAAAGATATAAAAAAAGATAAAATTTCAAACAGTATTAAAACACCTATTATTGTAGGATTTGATCCAGGATTGACAGTAGGAATAGCTATACTAGATCTTAATGGGAATCTACTTTTTTTAAGTAGTTATAAAGAAATATCAAAGTCTGAAATCATAAAAACAATAATGAAATTTGGAAGAGCTATCCTAATAGCTACTGATGTTGAGAACTCACCAAAGGCCGTTAGAAAACTTGCAACTTCCTTGAATTCAAAAATATTCTCTCCAAAAAATGATATTCCAGTTTCATATAAAATTGAGCTTGTAAATAATTTTTTAAGAAATAATGGTAATTTTATTGAAGAAAATATTCCTTTTAATGAAAGTATAAACAATCAGAAAATAAGTCATAATTATAAACGAAATAACTATAAAAATCCCACTGATTATAGTTCTAATGTTAATGGGAATAAAAATATTAAAAAAACACCTGTTACAAATATTGATGGTTCTGTAGATGCTCATGAAAGAGATGCACTGTCAGCAGCTATATTAGCCTATAAAAATTATGAAAATAAATTAAAACAGCTTGAAAGAAAATTTTTGGAGGCTAAAATTAGCTTAAAATCAATTGACAAAGAAGATATTATCAATGAAAATTATTATGAGATATTAAACCACTCTAAATCATTTTTAATAAATGATAATCCTATAAGTGAATCTATTTCAAAAGCCTTTAAAATATATGGGCTAATTGATGATGAAAAAAATATGGATTCTAAAGATGAAGAAAGTTATTTTGATTCTAGGGCTAATAATATAAATAATGATACTAGTGATATTAGTATTAATAATATTAATGGTAATGATTCTAATAATAAGGATATTAATCCTAAGTGGAATGAGTTAGAAGAAAAATTATATATTCTTAAAAATATTAATAAATCTCAAGAAAAACAAATTAAAAATCAAGACAAGGTTATTGAGAAACTCAAAAACAAAAATAGTTTACTTATTAATGATTTAAATGAGAAAGATAATAAAATAAATAAAATCGAGAAAGATTTAAAGATACTCAGATTAAAAGAATCTAAAGCTGTTTTAAAAGATAAAGAAGTAGCTTCAAAGATAAAACTCCTAAAAAACATCCAATTAAAATATTCTGAAGAGAAAAAACTTAGAAAATCTCTTGAAGAAAAACTAAATAAACGACTAAAGATTGATGATTTTGAAGAGCTATCTATGTTTACACCAATTAAAATGATTGATTCATTTACAAAAAATGGTATAAAAGAAGCTAATAATTTGTTTAAATTGAAAAGAGGGGATGTTTTGTATTTTTCTTCTTCAAAAGGTGGAGGTTCACAAACAGCAAAATATATTGTAGATATTGGTGTAAAAGCGATTATAACTAATAAAAATAAAGAAATGATTCCTTTACAAGCAAAAGAAGTCTTTGAAACTAATGAGATTCCAATTATAAGTGAAAATGATTTAGATATTAAATTTTTTGATGATTATGCAGTTGCGGATACAACTGCTTTAAACAAGGTTATTAATCAATGGAAAGAAAGTTTAAAAGAAAAAAGCACTAAAAAAGCTCAAGAAAATCTTTTAAATGTTATTAATGAATATAGGGTAGAAAGAAAACGAGATCTTTAAAATTAAATTAATATATTATTTTTTATTATTTTTTAATTATTTTAGCTGGGATATAATTAATAAAAAATAGAAGAGGATAAATTAATATCCTCAAAAATTGTTTAATTTTATTATTTTTTCCAAAATATTAGTCCTAAGCTACTTAATAGTATTAAAAATATTACAATTATTGGTAATCCTGTTTTTTTCATTTTTGCAGCAGCTATTGTTTTTTTATAATAATCTTTATTTTCATTACTTGAATTTAGATTATTATTATAATCAATATTTTCATTGGGATTATTTGCAGTAATATTGCTTTTAGTAGTATTAATTGGATCTGTTGGATTAGTTGAGTTTGATTTGTCAGTAATATTATTATTAATAATTAAATATTTATAATTTTCATTATCAAGAACAAAAAGGATATTATTTTCTCCAATAGGAATATTTAGATTGATTAAATCATTTATTGAATATTCTGAAATAAAAATATTATTGTTATAAACATCGATATTCATATCTGGCAAATTTTCAGAACCAAAAGTGTTAAAAGTACTATTTAAAACAACTATTGATTTAAAAGTCAAATTTCCTAAAATTGAAAAGTTTTTTGCTTTAATTTCTTCAAAAATAATGGTATAATAATTATTTACAATTGTTCCACTTATTTTTGAGTTTGGATTAAAATTAGAACCCCACCAATTGTAATCAATATTAATATTTGGGCTGTTTGTGTTTAAATTATAGTTTGTTGTATTAGTATTATTGAATATTCTATTGTAATTTATTTGAATGTTTTCTGCTCCAGAATTTATGGATATTCCTTGATAATTATTAAATATGCTTGAAGAGCTTATATTTGTATTTTTTTCTGTGTATATTGCTAAATCATTTTTTGTGAAATTAGAATTGTTAATAGTTATATTTCCAGTATTATAAATATTGGATCTATTGTTATTGGTGAAATTAGAATTTTTTATGTGCATACTGCTATTATATATCATACTAAATTCTGGAAACCATTCATCACTAAATGCATATTCGGTATTATAAATAGCACTACCATTATTTTCGGCTATATTATTAATAAATGCCGAATTTAATATGGTCATGTTAATACTTCCATTACTAAATATTCCTCCTCCATTAATTGCTTTATTATTGATAAATGTAGAATTTATAATAATTACATTTTCAGTGAATTTATTATGAATAGCTCCACCATCTTTTTCAGCTGTGTTATTAATGAAATTAGAGTTAATAATAGCCATATATCCATTATTATAGATAGCTCCACCACCACCCATATTACTGTCACCATTTTCTGCTTTATTGTTTGTGAAATTTGAATTTTCTATTGTTATATTACTGCCACTATTAAAAATTGCTCCTCCTCCTTCATAACTATCAATGTTATCAATAAATGTGGAGTTAGATATAGTCATATTTCTACACAAATTATTTTTAATAGCGCCACCACCAGCAGTAAGTCCACTATTGTTTATAAATTTAGAATTAATAATGGTTATATCTCCTGCACAGTCAACATTAATAGCACCACCCCCACCATATGAGGCAGAATTATTATTAAAGTTAGAGTTAAATAAATTAACATTATTGCTATATTTGGAATATACGGCACCGCCATATGTTGCAGAATTGTTGGTAAATATGGAATTGTTTATATTTAAGTTTCCATTGAAGCTAGCAATAGCTCCACCACCGGTTGCACTATTATTTTCAAATATGCAGTTATCTATTTCTAATGTTCCATAGTTGAAAATACACCCTCCATGGTTATTAGTAATATCTCCTCCAGAATTGGCATTACCATTTATTAATGTAACATTTATTAATTTTAATGTATTGCCTTCTTTTACAAAGAAAATTTTCCCTAATTTTTGAGCATCTATTATTGTATTTTTAGAATCTTTGCCTTGTATTGTTAAGTTTTTATCAATTATTATATTAATTACATTATTGGTGTATATTCCATTATCTAAATTTATGGTAGATCCGTTATTAGCATCTATTATTGTTTGTTTTAAATCAGTTGAATTGTCAATTATTTCCGTTGCACTTACTGTAGATATGGTTATAAAGCTTAATATTAGTAATATGCCTATTTTTAATAGTTTAATATGCAAATTATCATTTTTAAGCATATATTCACCTCCATTTTATTTATTATTTATTTTCTAAAGTCATTTTGTAATATAATGACATATGAAAGTTTATTAATTATCTTATTTAAAAGTAATAGATTCTTAGTTTTAATTATTACTAATAATAATTACATAGTGTTAATTAGTATTATTTTTGTATAAATTATTTCTAATTAATAAATTACACAAATAGAAAATTTCATTACATCAATTAAATTTTAACATAATATCTAAAAATACAATAATAGATGCTCAAAAATTAGGGAATTTTTTTTAACAGTTGGATAATATTTAATTATCTAATATGAATAAAAATAGTATTTTATAAAATAATAATCAATCAGATTACATAAGACTAAATTTAAATTTTTTAGGAAATTTTTTAATTTAAATTATTATATTATAATTATTTTAATATTTCGATTTTATTATTATTTTTCATTATTTTATAATATTTAAAAAATATTTTTTCATATAACTTAATAATATTATTTAGAAATCCATTAAAAACGATAAAATTTTTTATATAATTATTTAAATATTGATAATGTATAATATAATAAAAAATTTATCAATATAAACTAAATTTATTTATATTTAAAAAATTAATTTATTAGTACTATTGTATATAAAAATAACTTTATATTATATTAAAAGCTTATTAAAAATATTAAAATGTATTAATTAATAATTCATTCATCTTTATTTAATCATATTATTATTTATTATCATAATCATGTTATTATTCGTATAATCATATTATTATTATTATTATTCGTATAATGATATTATATTATTTAATTATTTCAATATGTAATTATATAATATATTATTAAATCTAAAATTAGGAGATAATTGATGAAAATAGCTATTGTACTTGGAACAAGGCCAGAAATTATAAAGATGGTCTCTGTAATTGATGAAATCCTTGCAAGAGGTCATGAATTAATTTTAATTCATACTGGTCAGCACTATGATCATGAAATGTCTGATCAATTTTTTGAAGAGTTAGAACTACCTACTCCTAAATATAACATTGGTGTGGGGTCTTCTTCTCATGGTAAACAAACTGGTAGGATGATGGAAGGAATAGAAGAAATACTTCTTGAAGAAACCCCAAATATACTTTTAGTTCAAGGTGATACCAATGCTGTTTTGGCAGGAGCTTTAGTTGCTTCTAAATTACATATTCCTGTAGGGCATGTTGAAGCGGGATTGAGATCTTATGATATCACAATGCCAGAAGAAATTAACAGAAAAGCTGCTGATGTTTGCTCAAAATATTATTTTGTTCCAACTGAAAAATCGGCTATCAACTTGTCAGTTGAGGGCATATCAAGAAAAAATATTTTTATCACTGGGAATACTGTTGTAGATGCTTGTTTTAGAAATTTGGAAATAGCTAAAAAACATGTATCTGAATCTGAAAGTTTTAAACAGATATCTAACCTTTTAAACTTGGATAATATTCTTACTCTAACTATGCATAGAGCTGAAAATGTTGATAATAAAAAACGTTTAAAAGGTATAATTAATGCATTGTCTGAACTTAAAGATTTTAATATTATTTTTCCCATTCACCCAAGAACAAAAAAAACAATGGAAGAATTTGGATTATATGATGATTTAGCTAAACTTGATAATATTCATCTTATCAAACCTTTAGGGTATTTAGATTTCTTACTTTTAATGTCAAAATCTTCATTGATTCTTACAGATTCTGGTGGCCTTCAGGAAGAAGCTATCACATTGAATATTCCTGCACTTACACTTAGATATAATACTGAGCGTCCTGAAACTGTTACTATGGGGGGAAATATTCTCGTTGGTTCTGATAAAAATCTTATAATAGATAATGCTAATAAAATTTTAAATAATGAGTCTTTTTATAATAAAATGAGTTCAGCTAAAAATCCTTATGGGGACGGCTCTGCTGGAAAACAGATAGTTGATATAATTGAAGATAGCTATGAAAAGGGGGAATGTGTTTTAGAGTCTCCTGATGATATTATGGATGTCTTCACAACTTTAATGGATTTCATTAATGAAGATATTAATGTTTCTAATTTTGAAAAACAGAATAATACTTTGATTAGAACAGTTTTCAGTAGTTTTGATAATTCAATGAAATTTCCAAGTGATGATTTGAATTTAAATGGAATGTATATAGTGTATGATAAGTTTATTTAAGTCTTTTAATCTTATTTAATTTTTAAAATATTCTTTTAATTTTATTTAAGACTAAATCATTTTATTATATTTTATTTACATTTTACTAAGTTTTATTTTGTTAAATGTTACTATTAATATTATTTGTTATCATGTGGGCTTAATTATTATTTATTTAACTATAATTTATTTAATTATTATTTATTTAATTATTATTTATCTAATCGTTATTTATTTAAATATTATCTATTTAAATTTTCAATTTATCGGAATAATCAATTTATCTAAATAATTTTTTAATCTTTTATATCTATATAATTAAATTTAATATTTAGATATTTTGAATAATTCAAAATATAATGTTTAAAAAATTCTAATAATTGCATATTTCAAATTTTGAGTTTTTGCTTTTAAATTTTTTAATATTTATAATTTTTGATATATTTGAGGAATTATCATGGAGAATAATAATTTCAACTATCTGGATAATGAAAATATTGGTGAATAGGTTATTAATATTAATAATGATGATCTAGTCAAATTAAGCATAATATGATAATATTTTGGGTATAAATATGAATATCAATAATCATAAAAATTTAAATTCTATTTTAGTTTTTGAATATTACACTGCTTCAGGAAAAAATGAACCTGCAATTATTTCAGAAGCAACAGCTTTAATTGATTCTCTTTTAAATGACTTAAATTTAATTTCAAATAAAGATATTATAGTTAATTTTCTCGTTTCAGAAGAATTTAAAGAAATTGGGGAGAGTTATGTTAATATCAATGAAAATAAGATTGTTATTAATGATTCCTTAGAAGATTGGTTAAATAAAAATTTAAGTAAATTTGATAGCTGTATTTTTATTTCTGCTGAAGAAAATATGAATCTTTATAATTTAACAAAATTAATTGAAGATAAAGGGGTAAAATTATATGGTTCTAATTCTAAATCTACCCTTATTTGTTCTAATAAATATTTAACTTTTAAAAATCTTAAAAATAGGGTAAAACAACCTTTAACATTTAAATTTACTATATCTGATGAAAGTCCGTGGGAAGAATCAATTAAAAATATATTTAAATCTTTGAAATCTGATAATACTAATACTAATACTAATACTAATACTAATACTAATACTAATACTAATACTAATACTAATACTAATACTAATACTAATACT
>JADHEF010000264.1_pt1 | contig 63002 bp, 67 predicted proteins | sample 8952391 | NCBI WGS metagenome assembly JADHEF01 (sample SAMN16124439, study PRJNA663245) | bioreactor sludge metagenome | isolation source: sludge (nitrite) | place: India:Bengaluru | collected 2019-02-28 | reverse complement strand
CAATCGTGCCCACGTTCACGTGCGGCTTCGTACGCTCAAACTTGCCTTTTGCCATGATCTCGTCCTTGAAAGGTCTTGGATGATGAGGATCTGATTACTTCGCCCGCGCGCTGATCACAGCGTCGGCGACGTTCTTCGGTGCTTCGGAGTAATGCTTGAATTCCATCGTGTAGGTGGCACGGCCCTGAGTGGCCGAACGCAGCGACGTGGAATAGCCGAACATCTCGGCCAGCGGAACCTCGGCCTTGATGATCTTGCCGCCGCCGATCATGTCGTCCATGCCTTGCACCATGCCGCGACGCGACGACAGGTCGCCCATCACGGTACCCGCGTATTCCTCGGGCGTTTCCACTTCGACGGCCATCATCGGTTCGAGCAGGACCGGATTCGCCTTGCGCATGCCGTCCTTGAAGCCCATCGAGGCGGCCATCTTGAACGCGTTTTCGTTCGAGTCCACGTCGTGGTAGGAACCGAAGAACAGCGTCACCTTGACGTCGACGACCGGGTAGCCGGCCAGCACGCCCGCAGGCAACGTGTCCTGGATGCCCTTGTCGACCGCCGGGATGTACTCGCGCGGCACGACGCCGCCCTTGATGGCGTCGACGAATTCGTAGCCCTTGCCCGGCTCTTGCGGTTCGAGCTTGAGCACGACGTGACCGTACTGGCCGCGGCCGCCCGATTGCTTGACGAACTTGCCTTCGGCTTCTTCGCAGACCTTGCGGATGGTTTCGCGATACGCGACCTGGGGCTTGCCCACGGTGGCCTCGACACCGAACTCGCGCTTCATGCGGTCGACGATGATTTCAAGGTGCAGCTCGCCCATGCCCGAGATGATGGTCTGGCCCGATTCCTCGTCGGTCTTGACGCGGAACGACGGATCCTCCTGCGCCAGACGGCCCAGGGCGATGCCCATCTTTTCCTGGTCGGCCTTGGTCTTGGGCTCGACGGCCTGCGAAATCACGGGCTCCGGGAACACCATGCGTTCGAGCGTGATGATCGATTCCGGGTCGCACAGGGTTTCACCGGTCGTGACTTCCTTCAGACCGACAGCTGCGGCGATGTCGCCCGCGCGCACTTCCTTGATTTCGTCGCGCTGGTTCGCATGCATCTGCAGCAGACGGCCGATACGTTCCTTCTTGCCCTTGACCGGGTTGTAGACGGTGTCGCCCGAATTCAGGACGCCCGAATAGACGCGGATGAAGGTCAGCTGACCGACGAACGGGTCGGTCATCAGCTTGAACGCGAGCGCCGAGAACTTCTCGTTGTCGTCGGCCTTGCGCGAAGCGGGCTTTTCGTCGTCATCGGTGCCGTTCACCGGCGGGATGTCGACCGGCGAAGGCAGGAATTCGATGACCGCGTCGAGCATCGCCTGCACGCCCTTGTTCTTGAACGCGGTGCCGCACAGCATCGGCTGGATTTCGCCCGCGATGGTGCGTTGGCGCAGCGCCTTCTTGATTTCTTCTTCGCTAAGCTCGTTGCCTTCGAGGTACTTGTTCATCAGTTCCTCGGTGGCTTCGGCGGCCGCCTCCACGAGCTTGCCGCGCCATTCATCGGCGCTGGCTTGCAGGTCGGCGGGGATATCGACGTATTCGAACTTGGTGCCTTGCGACGCCTCGTCCCACACTATCGCCTTCATCTTGATCAGATCGATCACGCCCTTGAAATTCTCTTCGGCGCCGATGGGCACCTGCAGCGGCACCGGGTTGGCGCGCAGGCGCATCCGCATCTGGTCGTAGACCTTGAAGAAGTTCGCGCCGGTACGGTCCATCTTGTTGACGAACGCAAGACGCGGCACCTTGTACTTGTTGGCCTGACGCCAGACGGTTTCCGATTGCGGCTGCACGCCGCCCACGGCGCAATAGACCATGCAAGCGCCGTCGAGCACGCGCATCGAACGCTCGACTTCGATCGTGAAGTCGACGTGTCCCGGGGTGTCGATGATGTTGATGCGATGTTCGGGGAAATTCCCCGCCATGCCCTTCCAGAAACAGGTCGTCGCGGCCGAGGTGATCGTAATGCCGCGCTCTTGCTCCTGCTCCATCCAGTCCATGGTCGCAGCGCCGTCGTGCACTTCACCGATCTTATGGTTCACGCCGGTGTAGAACAGGATGCGCTCGGTCGTCGTGGTCTTGCCAGCGTCGATGTGCGCCGAGATACCGATGTTGCGGTAGCGCTCGATGGGGGTCTTGCGTGCCATTTGAACCTCAGAGGGAAAGCGCGCACGCCGCAGAACAACGCTGCCGGCATGCGCGCCGGATATTCATCAGAACCGGAAATGCGCGAACGCCTTGTTCGCGTCGGCCATGCGGTGCACTTCGTCGCGCTTCTTCATCGCGCCGCCCTTGCCTTCGGCGGCGTCGAGCAGTTCACCCGCCAGACGCAGCGCAGCCGACTTTTCGCTGCGCTTGTTCGCCGCTTCGCGCAGCCAGCGCATCGACAGCGCGAGGCGACGCACCGGACGCACTTCGACCGGCACCTGATAGTTCGCACCGCCCACGCGGCGGCTCTTGACTTCGACCATCGGCTTCACGTTGTTGACGGCCTGGCCGAAGACTTCCAGCGGATCCTTGCCGCTCTTGGTCTTGATCACATCGAGCGCACCGTAAATGATGCGTTCGGCCACGGCCTTCTTGCCGCTCAGCATGATGACGTTCGCGAACTTGGCGACTTCGACGCTATTGAATTTGGGATCCGGCAGGATCTCGCGCTTGGGTACTTCACGACGACGGGGCATGACAACTCCTTGAAACGCTTCAGTTGGGGACGCTTGCGCGCCCGCCTTCGGCCGCCCGACCCAACTTCACGGGGACGGCCACTTACTCGGAGCCACGCGCGCGCGGCTCCAAACGAAAACATCAGGCCTTCTTGGGACGCTTGGCGCCGTACTTCGAACGCGCCTGCTTGCGATCCTTGACGCCTTGCAAATCCAGCGAACCGCGCACGATGTGATAACGCACACCCGGCAAGTCCTTGACCCGGCCGCCGCGAATCAGCACGACCGAGTGTTCCTGCAGGTTGTGGCCTTCGCCGCCGATGTACGAAATGACTTCGTACCCGTTGGTCAGGCGCACCTTGGCGACCTTACGCAGCGCGGAGTTCGGCTTCTTCGGGGTCGTCGTGTACACGCGGGTGCACACGCCACGGCGTTGCGGGCAATCTTCGAGCGCCGGGCTCTTGCTCTTCGCACGCACCATGACGCGCGGTTTGCGGACGAGTTGGCTGATGGTCGGCATGTCCAGTCCAGTCTCTGCGGGCCAGGGCCCGCGACTCACAGTTGTACAGGCCACAGGGCCTGCGTCATATAAAAACCAGGGAAATCAAGCGGTTGCGCCGCAATTCATCGACAGTCAGCGCAGCAATGGCGAAACAAACCAAAGAGCGCCGGACGACTGCCGATGGGGAAAACGGCGAGGCCACCCGATTTCAGGGAATCGCGATTATAGGCAGTGATGATGACAATCGTCAACGCGACCACCGGTCCGGCGCCGACCGCGCCGGTTCAGCGCTCGGCGGTCACTTTGGGCCGCCGGCCGACTTCGACGACGATCGCCTTCTCCTGACGGTCGCGCAGGATCGCCAGATTGGCTTTGGTACCGGGCGCGATCCGCGCGATCAGATTGAGCATCGCGTTGGAATCGACGATCTTCGCCCCGTCGATGGCGACCAGAATGTCGCCGGTCTTCACGCCGGCCTTGTCGGCAGGGCCGCCACGCACCACACCGGCGATGATGGCGCCGTCCGAGCGCGGCAGGCCGAAAGCCTCGGCCAGCTCGGGCGTCACGTCTTGCGTCTCGACGCCGATGTAACCGCGCACCACCTGCCCGGTCGCGACGATGCCGTCGAGCACCTGCTTGGCGATGTCCGACGGAATCGCGAACCCGATCCCGGCCGACGTGCCGGTGCGCGACAGGATGGCCGTGTTGATGCCGAGCAGATTGCCGTGGGTGTCGATCAAGGCTCCGCCCGAATTCCCGGCATTGATGGCGGCGTCGGTTTGGATGAAGTTCTCGAAAGTGTTGATGCCCAACCGGGTGCGGCCGGTCGCCGACACGATGCCCATCGACACGCTCGATTCGAGGCCGAATGGATTGCCGATCGCCAGAACCACATCGCCGACGCGGATCTGATCGGCGCGGCCGAAAGGCATCACGGGCAAATTCTGCAGATCGATGCGCAGCACCGCGAGATCGGTATCGGGATCGGTTCCGATGACCTTGGCTTCGCTCTTGCGACCATCGGTCAGCACCACTTCGATCTGGTCGGCGGATTCGACCACATGGTTGTTGGTCAGCACATAGCCGTGGTCGCTCACGATCACGCCGGAACCCAGGCTGGAGGCTTGTTCATGCCGGGCGCCGAATTGATCGCCGAAGAATTTGCGGAAGATCGGATCGTCGGCGAATGGACTGGCCGGCACCCGGACTTCCTTGCTCGTATTGATGCTCACCACGGCCGGCATCGCGAGCTTGACCGCATTGGCATAACTTTCGGGCCCGCCCGCCGCAGGCGGCGCCTCGGGCACCGTCCCCGGCGCGGTCGCGGCCGGCTCGGCGCCGCCTTTGCCGATCAACGGAAAAGCCAGCCATTGGGGCTGGAAAGTCGCGATCACGAAGGCGCAGGCGAGCGCGATCGTGACCGCTTGCGCGAACAACAGCCAGAGTCGGCGAATCATGTGGTGCGGTCGATCGTCACGGCGGGAATCGGTGGCCAACCCAGGTCGGGCAGACCCGCTTGAGAAGACGTGGCGCGGGCCGGGCGCCGCGCCCGTCCACCTTAGGCCTTGTGGTGCAACGCGTCGCGAATTTCGCGCAACAACAGCACGTCCTCGGGCGTCGCCGGCGCCGGCGCGGCCGGATTCAGATCGATGTCGCCCTTGGCCTTGTTGATGAACTTGACGAGCCAGAAGATCGCGAACGCGAGCAACACAAAGTTGATGAAAGCAGTCAGGAATGCGCCGTAGCCGAACACCGTGGCGCCGGCCTTGTTCAAAGCTTCGTAAGTCATCGGGCCGGCATAGCCCTCGGGCGCCTTGATGATCCAGAACAGATTGGTGAAGTCGGGCTTGCCGATCAGCGCGCCGATCAAAGGATTGAGCAGATCACGCACGATCGATTCGACGATCTTGTTGAACGCCGCGCCGATGATGACACCCACCGCCAGATCGATGACGTTGCCGCGCACCGCGAAGTCTCGGAACTCCTTGAACATGCTCATGCGTTTCTCCCGGAAATGTTTTCGTTCGATACTGCTGGCTCGCTTGTGGATTGTATGCGACAGGTCCGAAGCCGGTGACTTCGCTCACATGCATGGCCGCCGAACCGGGCCGGAAGGCCCGGGCACCAGATCGGGGCGTGGCATGGCCTTTTTTTTGCTGGCCCGGTTCGGCTACAATTTCTTGTTGCACAAGTATCAGGGCTTTCCAGCAATCACCGCGTCGGCGCCCGGCCCGAACAGGTCGACACTCCCCGGCGAATCCAGAGGCTAATCCATGAGCACGCAATCTCCGGCCGTGCCCGAATCGGGCGACCAAACGGCTGATCCATCCCGCCGCACATGGCTGGCATTGACGACCGGGGCCGGCGCGGCCGCCGGTGTCGCCACCGCCACGCCGTTCCTGTTGAGCTTTCAGCCGTCCGAGCGCGCCAAAGCCGCCGGCGCCGCGGTCGAGGTGGACATCGCCGACCTGAAGCCGGGCGAAAGCCGCACGGTCGAATGGCGCGGCAATCCGGTCTGGATCCTGCGCCGCACGAACGAGATGGTCGAATCGCTCAAAAAGACCGACGAGAAGGTCGCCGACCCGAATTCCGACAAGTACTACCAGATCAAGACCCCCGAATACGCCAAGAACCAGCACCGCTCGATCAAACCCGAGTACCTGGTCATGGTCGGCATCTGCCCGCACCTGGGCTGCTCGCCGAGCCAGCGTTCGACGCCGGGTCCGCAGCCCAACCTGCCCGACGATTGGGCCGGCGGCTATCTGTGCCCCTGCCATGGCTCGACGTTCGACTTGGCCGGCCGTGTGTTCAAGAACAAGCCCTCCCCGGCCAACATGGACATTCCGCCGCACATGTACCTGAGCGACACCAAGTTGCTCATCGGTGAAGACAAGAAGGCGTAAGGAAGGCTGGAGAGACACGAAATGGCTCAATTCAAAGAAGCACCCGCCGACGCGACGACCGCGGTCAAATTGCTGACCTGGGTCGACAACCGCTTCCCGTTGACGGCGACCTGGAAGGCGCACCTGTCCGAGTACTACGCGCCGAAGAATTTCAACTTCTGGTATTTCTTCGGCTCGCTCGCGCTGCTGGTCCTCGTGATCCAGATCCTCACCGGCATCTTCCTGGTGATGAACTACAAGCCCGATGCTTCGCTCAACGGTTCCGGCATCCCGGTCGCGTTCGCGAGTGTCGAGTACATCATGCGCGACGTGCCGTGGGGCTGGCTGATCCGCTACCTGCACTCCACGGGCGCCTCGGCCTTCTTCATCGTGGTCTATCTGCACATGGCGCGCGGGCTGCTCTACGGCTCGTACCGCAAGCCGCGTGAACTGGTCTGGATCTTCGGTGTCGCGATCTTCCTGTGCCTGATGGGCGAAGCCTTCATGGGCTATCTGCTGCCCTGGGGCCAGATGTCGTACTGGGGCGCACAGGTCATCATCAACCTGTTCTCGGCGATCCCCTTCATCGGCCAAGACCTGTCCTTGTGGATCCGCGGCGACTTCGTGATCTCGGACGCCACGCTGAACCGCTTCTTCGCGTTCCATGTGATCGCGCTGCCGCTGGTGCTGATCGGCCTGGTCGTCGCGCACATCATCGCGCTGCACGAAGTGGGCTCGAACAACCCGGACGGCGTCGAAATCAAGGAAAAGAAGGATCCGAAGACCGGCATCCCGCTCGACGGCATCCCCTTCCATCCGTACTACACGGTGCACGACATCGTCGGCGTCGCGGGCTTCCTGATCGTGTTCTGCGCGATCGTGTTCTTCGCGCCCGAACTCGGCGGCTATTTCCTCGAATACAACAACTTCATCCCGGCCGATCCGATGAAGACCCCGCCGCACATCGCGCCGGTCTGGTACTTCACGCCGTATTACTCGGTCCTGCGCGCTAACACGATCAACTTCTTCTGGATCGAAGCCAAGCTTTGGGGCGTGATCTTCATGGGTCTGGCGGTCGTGATCCTGTTCTTCCTGCCCTGGCTCGACCGCTCGCCGGTCAAGTCGATGCGCTATCGCCCCAAGCTGCATTGGGCGATCCTGGGCGTGTTCTTCGTGAACTTCTTCGTCCTGGGCTACCTCGGCATTCAGCCGCCCTCACCTGTCGGCGAAAAGGTGTCGCAACTCGGCACGCTCATCTACTTCGGTTTCTTCCTGGCAATGCCCTGGTGGAGCCGTCTTGGCACGTTCAAACCCGTCCCCGAGCGCGTGACGTTCTCGGCGCACTGACACGGGATACGGGAGGAATCGACAACATGAAGAAGCTTCTTGCCACGCTCGCGGTCGCCCTTGGCGCCGCGACTGTCCCCGCCGTTTCGAGCGCCAACGAAGGCTTGACGCTCGACAAGTTCCCGACCGAGAAGGCTACCGATCTGCCCGCGCTGCAAAACGGCGCCAAGCTGTTCGTCAACTATTGCCTGAACTGCCACTCGGCCTCGGCGGTGCGCTACAACCGCCTGACCGAACTCGGTCTGACCGAAGAGCAAGTCAAGGCCAATCTGATGTTCGCGACCGACAAGATCGGCAATCAGATGACGATCGCCATGCCGGTGGCGGCCTCGAAGGCCTACTTCGGCGCCGTGCCGCCCGATCTGTCGCTGACCGCGCGCGCGCGCGCTTCGGCCGATGGCTCGGGGCAGGACTGGATCTACACCTACCTGCGCTCGTTCTACCGCGACAACACGCGCCCGACCGGCTGGAACAATGTGGTGTTCCCGAACGTGGGCATGCCCCATGTGCTGTGGAATCTCCAAGGCGCGCGCACCCTGACGGTCGAAGAGGTCAAGGCGGTTTCGGTCCCGGGCGCCAAGCCCGAAGACAAGCCGACCGAAAAATGGGTCAAGGAAACCTCGACCTATGACCAATGGGGCATCAAGATCACCAAGGAAGAGCCGCTCGCCGAAGCGCATGGCCATGCCAGCGTCAAGCACAGCTGGGCCGCCGCCGACCCGGCGCGCAGCGACAGCTACGACCAGCAAGTCGCCGACTTGGTCGCCTTCCTGGGTTGGGCCGCTGATCCGACCAAGACCAAGCGCCAGCGTCTGGGCGTGATCGTCCTGATCTTCCTGGCCGGTTTCACCGTTCTGGCCTGGGGCCTGAACCGCTCCTACTGGAAAGACATCAAGTAGTTCCGCCGACTGACCCGGCGGCCGCAATCCGCGGCCGCCTCGGTCATGGTTCCAAGGGTGACCCCATGGTCGCCCTTGTTCGTTTCTGGAGATCGCAACAATGATGGTCCTTTACTCCGGCACCACCTGCCCGTTCAGCCAACGCTCGCGCCTCGTTCTGTTCGAAAAAGGCATGGATTTCGAGATCCGCGATGTCGATCTCTTCAACAAGCCCGAAGACATCAATGTGATGAACCCGTACGGCCAGGTGCCCATCCTGGTCGAGCGCGACCTGATCCTGTACGAGTCGAACATCATCAACGAGTACATCGACGAACGCTTCCCGCACCCGCAGCTCATGCCGGCCGATCCGGTCCAGCGCGCCCGCGCCCGGCTGTTCCTGTTCAATCTCGAGAAGGAAGTTTTCGTGCATGTCAGCACGCTCGAGAACCGCGCCCAGAAGGGCCAGGAAAAGGCGCAGGAAAAGGCCCGCTTGTCGATCCGCGACCGCCTGACCCAGCTCGCGCCGCTGTTCCTCAAGAACAAGTACTGGCTCGGCGAAGATTTCTCGATGCTCGACGTGGCGATCGCCCCGCTGCTCTGGCGCCTCGATCATTACGGCATCGAACTGCCCAAGACCGCCGCGCCGATCCAGAAGTACGGCGAGCGCATCTTCAGCCGCCCGGCCTACATCGAAGCGCTGACGCCCTCGGAAAAGGTGATGCGCCGATAAGCGGCCGCGGGAATGCGCCATGGCTGAAACGTCGACCAAGCCTTACCTCATCCGAGCGCTGTACGAATGGTGCAGCGACAACGGCTATACGCCCTACCTCGCGGTGGCCGTCGACGACCGCACCGTGGTTCCGCGCGAGTTCGTGCGCAACGGCGAGATCGTCCTCAATGTCTCGCCGCTCGCCACCAACCATCTGCAACTCGGCAACGATCTGATCGCCTTCCAGGCCCGCTTCGGCGGCGTCGCACGCGAGCTGTCGATCCCGGTCGAAAACGTGATCTCGATCTACGCGCGCGAGACCGGTCATGGCATGGCCTTCGAGGTCACGCGCAACACCGCCGAGCCCAAGGAAGCGCCGGCCGAAGAACCGCCCGCGCCCCCCGCGCGGCCGACCCTCGCCTCCGTGCCGACCATCGCCGAACCGGCCGACGCCGGTGAAGACGAACCCGCGCCGCCGACCCCGCCGACCAGCGGCGGACGCCCGCAACTCAAGCGCGTGAAGTGAACTCCGCGACCGCATCCACTGCGGGTGCGGTCGCTATACTTGCCCGGCGCCGCTTTAGCTCAGTTGGTAGAGCAACCGCCTTGTAAGCGGTAGGTCGTCTGTTCGATTCAGACAAGCGGCACCACTCTTCGCGCACAGCGCATCTCTCAGCGTTTGCGCGCATCCAGCCAGACCCCCAACCCTTGCGCGTTGAGTTCGATGTCGATCGCGAGCAATTCGCGGACGCGTTCCGGCGTCATCGCACAACCATGGGCCTGGGCCCGTTCCACATACGCATCCGACAAGCCCGCGCGCATGCGTTCATGCCGATCGGGCTGGCCGTCGGCGGCCTGGGCGACGGCGACCATGGTGTCGATCCAGGCGTAGAGGTCGCGGCCCAGGCGCGGCACGTCTTCGACCCGGCTGTAATGGGTCAGGTACATCGCCTCGGGCTGGTAAGCGAGCATGCGCGCGATCGAGGCGCGCATGGCCTCGGGGTCGAATTGAACCGGTGTCGATGAGGCGATGATGAAGGCACCGCGCTCGGTGTCGAAGTCGCGATACGACAAGCCGAACGTGTCGCCGGTGAAAAAGGCTCGGCTGCGCGCGTCCCAGACACTCAGGTGATGTCGCGCATGGCCCGGCGTGTCGAGGCAGATCAAGGGCCGGCCGGCCAGATCGACCACCAGACCATCAGCGGCCTCCACCACGCGCTCGGCCGGCACCGGCTGGATCGCGCCGTAGGTATGGGCCACCGCTTCGGCGCCATAGACGGCCGATGCGCCGGCCACCAGCGCGCTCGGATCGATCATGTGGCGCGCGCCGCGTGGATGCACGACCAGCCGCGCTTGTGGCAATGCCTGCATCAACAAGCCGGCGCCGCCCGCATGGTCGAGGTGGACATGGGTCAGGATCACCCAATCGACCGCCGCGGGCGCAAGCCCTTGCGCGCCCAGGGCCTGCAACAGCCGCGGCACCGAGTCATTGACGCCGGTATCGACGAAGGCCGCGCGGCCGTTCTCGACGATCAGATGGCTGGCATCGAACAAGGGCCGCTCAAACCCGGTGTCGATGGTGTGGATGCCGTGCTGGCTGTGCATGTCGATCGTCTCCTGTGCGTGTGGATTGCCGCGTCAACCGCGGTCGAATTCGAAATGGGCGTGGTCGGCGATGGCGCGAAATCCGACCCGGGCATAGACGGTGTTCGAAGCCGGGTTGCGCGCATCGGTGAACAAACATTGATGCTGAGCGCCCTGTTCGGCCAGGCGCCGGCACACCTGCGCCACCAACGCCTGGGCATAACCGCGGCCGCGCGCGGCGGGCGGTGTGTACACGGGCGCGATGCGCGCGCCGGTGGGCGGGATGTGGGTGGCGCCGGCATGGCAGACCACGGTGTCGTCGGCGTCGCACCAGACATAGGCCTGGCCCAGTTCCATGCGCCGCGCCACCACCTCGGCGGCCGGCACCGGCGCGCGCACCATCCCGGCCTCGGCCTCGAACGCCTGCTGCCAGGCGGTCAACATGGCGCGATCGTGGTCCTGCGCCAAGCGCATGCGGCCCGGCGCACGCCCGGCTTGCGGTTCCCCAGCCAGCACGTGCAGCCGCAAAGGCACTTGCAGACGGAAGCGCCGTCCGATCGCCTCGGCGCAAGCGCGCGCGGCCTTGGCCTCGCCGACCACGCCGTGCAGCGCCGGGCCTTCCCGCAATTCGCGGCCGAGCCGGCGCGCCTGCGCGGCGTCGGCGCAGGCCAGAAAGACCATCTCCATCTGATGCGCGGCCACCGCGATCACGGCATCGTCTTCGCACAACAGCAATAGGCGCAATTGCGCGGCCGGATTCGGCGCATCGGCCATGCCCGGCGGGCGGCGCAGCGCGGTCGCGAGCGCGTTCAGCACGATGGTGTGATTGGCTTCGTCGCGCGCCAGGAACGGCAGCGCGCACGCCGGCATCGAACGCGGGTCGTCGAGACGCTCGATGCGCCAGGCCCGCTCAGTCATCGGGATGGGCGCCGTGCGTTCCTTGCCAGCGCGGCGTGAGCGCGTGCGCGATGTCGAATTGGTCGAGTACCCGGCCGACGGTGTGATCGATCATCTCGGCGATCGATTGCGGACGCTGGTACAGCCCGGGCAAGGGCGGGAAGATCACACCGCCCATCAGGGTCACGGCTTCCATGTTGCGGATGTGCGCCAGGTTGAACGGGGTTTCGCGCACCATCAGCACCAGGCGCCGCCGTTCCTTGAGCGTGACGTCGGCGGCGCGCGTGATGAGGTTGTCGCCGAAGGCATGGGCGACCGCCGCGAGCGTTTTCATCGAGCATGGCGCGATCACCATGCCCATGCTCTGGAACGAGCCCGAGGCGATGCTCGCGCCGACGTCGCGCACGTTGTGCACCACGTCGGCCAGCGCTTCGATCTCGGCGCGCGGCCGATCGACCTCTTGGTGCAGGCTGAGTCCGGCCGCGCCGCTGATCAGCAGATGGGTTTCGATCGGATCGCGCGCCTTCTGCTCGCGCAACACTTCGAGCAGTCGCACACCGTACACGGCGCCGGTGGCGCCGGTGATGGCGACGATGAGCCGCCGCGGCGGGCCGGATCGCATGGCGCGCGGATCAGGCCTTGGCGCCGGCGATCAGGGTCTTCAACTCGCCCGATGCGGCCATCTCGGCCATGATGTCCGAGCCGCCGACGAACTCGCCTTTCACATACAACTGCGGAATGGTCGGCCAGTTCGCATATTCCTTCACGCCCTGGCGGATCTCGTCGTCGTCGAGCACGTTCACCGTGACCACATTGCTCGCGCCGGCGTCTTTGAGCAGCGCGATCGCGCGGCCCGAAAAGCCGCACATCGGAAACTGCGCGGTGCCCTTCATGAACAACACGACGGGGTTCTCGGTGACGGTCTTGTGGATGAATTCCTTGGCGTCCATGGTCTGTGCTCCTCGCGAAGCCCGCAGTCTATCGCCTCGCGCGGCCGCCGGGGCCGTGCGCCGATCCGGGAATTCCTCGGGGTGGCCGCCCCGCGCTCAAGTGTCGTGAACCTGCGTCCGCGGCGCGCCGATGCCTTGCGGCATCAGCGAGCCCGCCACCATGCCCACCGCCGCCATGATCAAGCCCGCCAACTGCGCCGGAAACACCTCGCCATAGGCCGAGAACGTGAAGGCGATCCAGGTCAACGCGCCGAGCATGATCGAAAACACCGCGCCCTGGGTGGTCGCACGCTTCCAGTACAGCCCGCACACCAGCGGTATGAAGGCCGCCACCAGCGTGACTTGGTAAGCGCCGCTGACCATCTCGTAGATGGGCGTGTCTTTCATGAGCACCGCATACACCAGCACGCCGGCCGTGAAGACGCCGAGCGTGATGCGCATCGCGATCAATTCTTCCTTGTCGCTCAGGGTCGGCCGCAGATTCTTGTAGATGTTCTCGACGAAGCTCGTCGATGGCGCGAGCAAGGTCGCCGAAGCGGTCGACATGATGGCCGAAAGCAAGGCGCCGAAAAAAATCACTTGGGCGATCTTGGGCATCTTGGTCTGGATCAGCGTGGGCAGGATCTTTTGCGGATCCTCGCCGAGCAATTGCTGGGTCATGTCGGGCATCGACAAGAAGGCGCTGGCGACGATGAACATCGGCACGAAGGCGAAGGCCAGGTACAACAGCCCGCCGATGATCGGACCGCGCATCGCGGTCTTTTCGTCCTTGGCCGCCATCACGCGCTGGAACACGTCCTGCTGCGGGATCGAGCCGAGCATCATCGTGATGCCGGCGGCGAAAAAGAACACCAGGTTGTGGAAGCTGGGCTCGGGAAAGAACCGGAACCATTGGTTGGCCTGGGCCAGCGCCACGACCTTGTCGGCGCCGCCGGCCAGATTGCCCGCCAGCACCGCGATCGTCACCAGCCCGACCACCAAGACGATCATCTGCAAGAAATCGGTCCAGGCCACCGCGACCATGCCGCCGAAGACCACATAGACCAGGACCGCGACGGTGCCGATGACCATGCCGGCCTCGACCGAGATCGCGCCCTCGCTAAGCATGTTGAACACCAGGCCGAGCGCGGTGATCTGGGCCGCCACCCAACCCAGGTAACTGAGGATGATGGCGACCGACGAAAAGACTTCGATACCGCGCCCGTACCGCGCGCGGTAATAGTCTCCGATGGTCAGCAGATTCATGCGGTACAAGCGCACCGCGAAGAAAGCGCCGACCAGCACCAGACACATCGAGGCGCCGAACGGGTCTTCGACCACCGCCCCCAGCCCGCCGTCGGTGAACTTCGATGAAATGCCGAGCACGGTCTCGGACCCGAACCAGGTCGCGAACGTGGTCGTGATGACCATGGCCAGCGGCAAGCTGCGCCCGGCCACCGCATAGTCGGCGGAATTCTTCACCCGCGTGGCGGCGAACAGCCCGATCGCGATGGTGCCCAAGAGGTAAAGCGCGACAAATCCAATGATCATGAGGAGGCGGCGCGATTATAGGCAGGCGGTCGCGCGCCGCCGGACGACGCCGATCAAACCTTGTGCAGGCCCCACCGGCGCGCCGGCACTGGCACCCGAACCAGTGCGCTCGGGTCCGGATTCGGGGGCAGGTTCAGACGCGGCGGCGCCAGACCATCCAGTATTCCTTGTCGCGGAATACCGGCACCGAGGCAGCAGACGGCACGGCGCGCTCGACCACGCAATCAAAAGCGGCGCCGAGCATGGCATCGAGCTCGCTGCGTTGCATGGCGAAGGGCGGGCCGCGCCGGGCTTCCATCGGCCGGGCCGCCGGCTCGGGATCGAAATAGAAATACCCGGCCAGCACCCCGCCCGGCTTCACCAAACCGACCATGGCCTGCGCCCAACGGTCCCACAACCGGGGGGGCAGCGCGCAGACGAAGGCCCGTTCATAAACCCAGTCGTATCGCGCGGCATGCGCCGGATCGGCGTCGAGCGCGAAGCAATCGGCCAGTTGCACGCGCGCGGCATGCGGACCGACTTGGGTGCGAGCCCGCGCGATCGCCGCGTCGGAAATGTCGATCGCAAGCGCCTCATAGCCGGCCTCGCACAAACTCAGCAATTCGTAGCCCGATCCGCAGCCGGGAACCAGCACCCGCGCGCCGCGCCCGGGCAGAACACCGGCATCGACCTCGCCGCGCACCGCGCGCGCGAATTCATCGGGCACCGCGTTCTGGTCCCAGGGCATGAAGGCCTGGTCGTAGCGCTCGGTCCAGAACGCCGCCTGGGCCGGGTCGCGGGTCTCGAATTTCGGTGTGCTCATGCCCGCATCTTCAACCGGTGGCGCGTGGCGTGGCAATGGAAGCGGCGCGGCGCGCCGCGCGTGCGAGCGGCTGGCGCAGCCGTGCGTAATGCACGAACTCGGTCGCGGCCATCGGCCGCGCGAAGAAATAACCTTGCATGAGACGCACGCCGAGCTTGCGCAAATACGCGACCTGGTCGGGCCGCTCCACGCCTTCGGCGATGATTTCGAGCCCGGCATCGCGCGCGAACGCGACGATGGCCGGCACCAACGACAACTTGATGTCGTCGGAGCCGATGGTGTCGACGAACATCTTGTCGAGCTTGATGATCTCGAAGCCCATGCGTTGCAGATACGAGAAGCCGCCGTAGCCGGTGCCGACATCGTCGAGTTCGAAGCAATAGCCGGCTTCGCGCAGGCGGCCGATCATCGCGGCCGTGCCTTCGAGGTCGCGGATCGGCAAGCGCTCGGTGACCTCGAAGGCCAGCCAACTGGCCGGGAACGGGCGGCGCGTCTGCAACTCGGCCAGATAATGTTCGAGCTTGCCGGTTTCGAGATGCTCGGGCACCACATTGACGCTGGCGAAGAAATGCTCGTCATCGGCCCAGACCGGCGCCAGGTCGTGCAAGGAGGTTTCGATCAGGGTCTGGGTCGCGCCGATGATATGGCCGCTGCTCTCTAGGGTTTCGATGAACTGGCTCGGCGGCACCAGCACGCCATCACCCTGGCGCCAGCGGATCAGCACCTCGCACCCGGCGATGCGCCCGGATTCGATGTCGATGATGGCCTGGTAATGCGGCAGGAATTCCTCGCGCAAGACCGCCTCGGCCATCAGGCTGGCCAAGCTGCGGCGTTTGAGCGCGCGATAGCGCAAGGCGACTTCGGCCAGCACGATCAAGAGTGCCGCGACCAAGGCGCTGATCCAGCCCCAGGTGCGCATGTGGCGCCAGACCGCCGCCTTGTCCTCGGCCAGCACCAGACTCATCGACAACTCGGGCACCGCGACGCGCTTGATGATCGCCGCCTGATCGGCGAGTTCGCGATTGCCCATGCGGAACAAAGGATGCGCGCTGGTCGTGAGTTCGAAATGCGCGCGCCGGCAATCGGCGCATTCGGGCGTGGCGAGGAACAGAAAGTCGATCGGCTTGACCAGCACCGCGCGCACACCGTCGTCGCGCCGCTTCGAGAAATACAGCAGGTCTTCCCAGGTCTTGTATTGCACCCAGGCGCCGACCGTGGTGCCGGCATCGTCGGGGCGCGCCGCGACCATGGGGGCGGGCACCGTGACCGGGCCTTCTTCGCTGCAGAAGCGGTTGCCTTCGCCGGGCTGTTGCACGAACACGCCGGCCACGCCCGGATGTTCGCGCGCGAGCTGGTCGAGCATGGTGACGAACAAGGCGTCGCACGACGCGGCACTGCCGGCCGGGATATCGTCGAGCAGACTCAGCTGCTGGTGTATCGCGCGCGACGAGGCGAGCGCGATGGTGGTCGCATCGTCGGTGATGCGCTGTTCGACCAGGCGCTTGGACAACGCCCAGGCCGAAACGCCGACGCCGATCAGAATGATCGCGACATAGACGGCGCGCAGCAGGACCGAACGATTCATGAAGCGTCGATGAAAAGGAAAACGGCGCAGGATAGCCCGCCCGCGCAGGCACACCTGTAACCAGTTGGGCGCGCGGTCTTAGTCGATCGCGACCAGGAAGGCCGCGGCGGCGGCGACCGCGCCCACGCCCAGCGCCAGGATCAGCAGGATCAAGCGATTGGTCCGTCTTTGCTCGACGACAAGTTGGCGCAGCAACTCGTTGCGTGTCTGGCCTTCTTCCTGTTCGGCGATGCTCAGCTCCAGCCAGCGGTGCACGAGGCGCGGAATCTGCGGCAGACGCTTGGCGAGCAAAGGCGCCTCGTCCTTGGCGCGTTCGACCAGCCCGCGCCAGCCGATCTGCTCGTTCATCCAGCGTTCGAGGATGGGCTTGGCGGTCTTCCAGAGATCGAGATCGGGATCGAGCTGGCGCCCGAGACCTTCGATGTTGAGCAAGGTCTTTTGCAACAGCACCAGTTGCGGCTGGATCTCGACATTGAAGCGGCGCGAGGTCTGGAACAGGCGCAGCAACACATGCCCGAACGAAATGTCCTTGAGCGGCTTGTCGAAGATCGGTTCGCAGGTCGCGCGGATCGCGCCTTCGAGTTCGTCGACCCGGGTGTCGCGCGGCACCCAGCCCGACTCGATATGGGCCTCGGCCACGCGCTTGTAATCGCGGCGGAAGAAGGCGAGGAAGTTCTGCGCGAGGTAATCGCGATCGACATCGGTCAGCGTGCCGACGATGCCGAAATCGAGCGCGATGTATTGCCCAAGCGAGCCCGGCGCTTCGCTCACGAGGATGTTGCCCGGGTGCATGTCGGCGTGGAAAAAGCCGTCGCGAAACACCTGGGTGAAAAAGATCTCGACCCCGGCGCGCGACAATTGCTTGAGGTCGACACCCGCGGCCACGATGCGGTCGAGCTGGCTGATCGGAATGCCGTGCATGCGTTCCATGACGAGCACGCTCTCGCGGCAATAATCCCAATGCATCTCGGGCACGCGCAACAGCGTGGACCCGGCGAAATTGCGCCGCAATTGCGCGCCGTTCGCCGCTTCGCGCATCAAGTCGAGTTCGTCATGCAGGTATTTGTCGAACTCGGCCACCACTTCGCGCGGACGCAACCGCTTGCCATCGGCCCACATGCGCTCGACCAGACCGGCCGCGGTCCGCATCAAGGACAAGTCCTTCTCGATGACCGCCTTCATGCCAGGGCGCAGCACCTTGACCGCGACTTCGCGGCCATCCCTGAGCGTGGCGAGGTGCACTTGCGCGATCGAGGCCGAGGCGATCGGGTCGCGCGAGAAGTTCGCGAACAATACTTCGGGCGGTGCGCCCAACGCCCGTGTGATTTCACGCGCGGCGAGCGCCGAATCAAAAGGCGGCACCCGATCTTGCAGGCGCGCGAGTTCATCGGCGATGTCGGGCGGCAGCAGATCGCGGCGCGTGGACAACACCTGGCCGAACTTGACGAAGATGGGGCCGAGCCGTTCCAGCGCCAGGCGCAGGCGTTCGCCACGTGGCGCGTCGAGGCTGCGCCCGATGGTCAGCACCCGCACCAGCAACTTGATCGAGCGGTGCTTGAAGCTGGACAGAACCAGTTCGTCGAGGCCGTAGCGGCCGATGACGAATAAGATCTTGGTGAGGCGCAGGAGTTTGAGCATGATCTGCGCGGCATTCTAACCGCCGCACCGCGCGACGCTGCCTACGCCATGCGCGCGCGGCACTGGTGGAACCGGAACCCGCCCCCCCCAACCAGGAGACCGAATGGCGAACAACGACCTGCGCCGGCGCCTGCTCGATGCGCGCCCCGACCGGCTTGATTTGCGTGACCGCAAGTTCGTGCCGCGCGTGGCTTCGCTGCCCGAGCGCTTTCCCGACACCCGATGGGCCGCGCAGATCGCCGACTATGTGCGCGCCGGTCATGTGCTCGATCAAGGCTCCGAAGGCGCCTGCACCGGCTTCGGTCTGGCGGCGGTCGTGAACTACCTGTATTGGCGCGCCACCGGCCGGACGACGATCGTCTCGCCGCGCATGCTTTACCACTTGGCGCAGTTTTACGACGAATGGCGCGGCGAGGATTACACCGGATCGAGCTGCCGCGGTGCGCTCAAGGGTTGGCACAAGCATGGCGTGTGCTTGCGCAAATTCTGGCCGTACACGGTCGATGCCCAAGGCACGGCGCCGCACTTCGAAGCGCCTTTGCCGGGCTGGGAGACCGATGCGCCGCGCCATCGGGTCGGCGTGTATTACCGGGTCGATACGCAATCGATCGTCGACATGCAGGCCGCCATCGCCGAGATCGGCGCGGTCTATGCCTCGGGCGAAGTCCACGACGGCTGGGACGCGATCGCCCAGGCGCGCGGCCCGGATCCGAAGCGGGTGCGCGGTTTCAAGCTCGACCGTATCCCCGTCATCGCGCCGCGCCGTACCGACGATGTCGGCGGCCACGCCTATGCCCTGGTCGGCTATACGCCGGTCGGCTTCATCGTCCAGAACTCGTGGGGCACGCGTTGGGGACATTACGGTTTCGGCATCCTGCCCTATGCCGATTGGCTGGCCACCGGCACCGATGCCTGGGTCTGCGCCCTCGGCGTGCCGGCCGCGCAGACCGGCGCGGCCGAGCGCGCCGCGCGCCATTTCGTGCGCAGCCAAACGCCGCGCGGCGAAGCGCTGAACGGCCCGGCAGGCGCCGCGGGCGCGCCGCCTGCGCCGCGCAAAACGCTCGATCCCCAGGTCTACTTTGAACCGTTGTCGGTCGGCGCAGCGTACGAGCGCACGCTGGTGCTCGGCGCCGAAGGCCAGCCCGAACAACGGCTGGTGGCGGTTGCCGATGCCGCCGCGAGCGCCTGGCAAGTGTGTTTCGAACGCCCGCGCCAGCGCCTGCGGTCGTCGCGGACCGGTACGCCCAAACTGGTCGTTTACGCCCTCGGCGGACTCGACGACGAGGCCGACACCCTCGATCGCGTTCGCGTGCTCGCGCCGTATTTCGAGGCCAATGGCTGTGTGCCGGTCTTCATCACCTGGCGCACCGGCTTGCTCGACACCGTGGTCGACCTCATCCGCGAGCGCCTCGATGCATTCCTGGGCGTCGCCTTGCCCCAGCAAGGCTATTGGGAGGACTTGCGCCGCGGCTTGCGGCCCGACCGCGATGCCCTGACCGACCGCACCGACCGGGCGATCGAAGTCGGCTTGCGCAACGCCGGCGGCAAAGCCTTGTGGACCGAATTGAAAGACAACGCCGCCGGTGGCGCGCGCCCGGGCGGCGGCCTGCAGGTGTTGGCCGACGCGCTCGCGCGCCTGGCCGATCGCGGTGGCGAGATCCATCTGATCGGCCATTCGGCGGGCGCCATCGTGCAAGGACATTTGCTGCGGCTGCTGGCCGAACGCGCGCTGCCGGTCGCGTCCTGCCATCTGCTCGCGCCCGCGTGCACCGTCGAGTTCGCGCTCGCCCATTACGCGGCGGCTTGCGGCGCCGGCCAGCTCGCGCGCGAACGCCTGCATGTGCACGCCTTGTCACAAGCCCACGAAGACGCGGACCAGGTCGGCGGCGTCTATCGGCGGTCGTTGCTGTCTCTGGTGTCGCGCGCCCTCGAGAGCGTTCACAAAACCCCGGTCCTCGGCCTGCTCAAATGCTTCGATCCCGCCTGCAACACGCCCGAGCATTGGAACGCCGATGGGGCGCGTAGCGATGCCGACAGCCCGAGCCTGCGCCTGGTGCGCGAATGGCAGCGCTTCTTCTGGGCCGATGGCGCGGTGCCCAAAGACCTCGGCGCGGGCGGTGCGATGGACGCGGGCCGGCTGCATGTCGTCGCAACCGCCGACGGCGATCGCGGACCGCACACGGGCGCATCAGCCCATGGCCGGCTCGACACCGACGCGCCGACCTTGCGGGCGATCCTGGCCAGCATTTTGGACGCGCAGCCCAAGCCCGAACACCGGCCCTGGCATTTGCGCGACTGAGTCTCGCGTTCGCCGACGCGCCAAGGGCGACGGTGCACCGGCCGGCGCACCGCTCGCGTCAACCCAGGCGTGCGATGCGTTTGTCGAGCCGGTCGAGATCTTCGCCGAGTATGCGCAGGGCTTGCGCATGCGCATCGAGCCGGGGTCGCAAGACCAAGGTCGGCCGTTCTTCGGTCAGGTATTCGACCGCGTTGTCGACCAGCCGGCCACGCACCTGCCGGGCCTGATCGGCCATGGCCCTGGCGCCCGCCACGAGCCGATGCGCGGCGGCATCGCCGACGACCCGGCTCAGATCTTCTTCGACATCCCAGCGCAGGTGCTGGAACAGGCCCGAAAGCACATGGGCGAGTTCGGCGTCGCCGACGATGCGCACATGCCGCATCGCCGCCGCTTGCGCGCCCTCGCTCAAGGCGCCCAGCGCGATCATCGGCAAGGCCGATGCCGGCAGCGCCAAGCTCACATCGGCCGAGGCGGCCTCGGGCGCGGTGCCGAGCATGCCGTCTTCCATGACCACGGTGGTCAGCGCCAAGGCCGAGATTTCGACGCGCACGGTCTTGCCGGCGTGCTTGAGCAAACGCTGGCGCGCCCAGTCTTCGCCGCGCAAGGCATGATTGACTGCGGCCATCACCAGGCCGAGCGCGGCCTGTTGCGCCGGCTGGACCGCGGACGCGGCGAGATTGTCCTGGCCCACGGCGTCAGACCTCGACCTGATAAGGCTGCTGGCTCTGGACTTGCTGGATGCCGGCCAGGACCCAGCCACCATTGCCAACGGCCGGCTTGGTCAGATTCCAGACCTCATCGAAAGCAATCGCCGGACCGTCGAGTTCTTCGCGCAACATGCCGTGAAAGCGCACGCTCGCCATGTGTTCCCGGTCGTTGCCGGTCACGCCGAGCACTTCGGCGTCGAGGGTGACCACATCGGTGCGATTCGACGCGTCGCCGCGCTCATCGAGCTGGCGCTTGATTTCATCGAACATCTCGGCGCTCGTGAACTCGCGGATGTCGGGCAGATTGCCGGCGTCCCAGGCCGCTTGCAGGCGCACGAAATAGATCTTGGCATTGCGCGCGAAGGCCTCGGTATCGAAGCCTTCGGGGATGCCGAACCGCGACCGCGCCTCGATCGGGCGCAAACCGGCGCCGGGTTGGACCGTCGCATCGAAGCGCAACGGGGCCGACGGCTGCGGATAAACCATGCCTTCGCGCCCCAGACCGTTGACATCGCGGCTCAGCCCGCGCTGCGCATAGGCGGGTTGCAGACGCGGCGCCGGCGCGCGGCCGCGCAACAAGCGCCAGACGAACATGACGGCCATCAGGGCCAGAATGATCACGAGCATGCTGCCGACCATGGCGGCGAGCTCATCGCCCAGACCGAAGGCGCTCAGCAAGGCCGCGATGCCCAGCCCTGCCGCGATGCCGGTCAAGGGACCGAGCCAGCGCGAACCGGTGGCGGCACCGGTGGCGCCGCGCGCCGCATCGGCGCCGGGCCGGGCCGCGGCCGGGCTGGCCGCATTGTTGGGCGACGCGGTCGGCGCCGGACCGGCCTGCCGATCGACCACCGCCGATTGTTGCTTGCCGACGGTCCGCCCGCCGCCCATGCGCTTGGCGCTGGCTTCCTGCATCACGAAACCCAAGAGTGCGATCACGATCGCGCAGGTGGTCAATACTCGATTCATTGTCCTGGTCCCCCAAGGGCGCCTCGTCGGCGCGGTCGATATCGGCAAAGCGCGGCGCCATTCGCCGCCCCGATAAGCGAGTGGACTCATTTTCTCGGAAAACGATCCCGACGCGCGTGTGAATTCGCGACGAATTCACACGAAAGCGGGACAGGGCTTGCGCTCAGTACTTGTAGCCCTTGTGCAGCGCGACCACGCCGCCCGTCATGTTGAAGACCTCGACCCGGCCGAATCCGGCGCCGAGCATGAGCTGACGCAGCGCCTCCTGGTCTGGATGCATGCGGATCGATTCCGCGAGGTAGCGATAGCTTTCGGCATCGCCCGCGACGCGCTGCCCGAGCCAGGGCAGCACCTTGAAACTGTAGGCGTCGTAAAACGGCGCAAGCGGTTTAGCCACCTTGCTGAATTCAAGCACCAGCAGCCGGCCGCCGGGTCGCAGCACACGGCACATCTCGGCCAGCGCCACGTCCTTGTGGGTCATGTTGCGCAGACCGAACGCCACGCTGACCACATCGAAATGGTCGTCCGGGAATGGCAGCTTTTCGGCGTCGCATTGCACGGCGGGCATCAGGCAGCCGTCATCGACCAGACGGTCGCGACCGACCGCGAGCATGGACGCATTGATGTCGGTGAGCCAGACCTGCCCGGTCGGACCGACGCGCTTGGCGAAAGCCCGCGCCAGATCGCCGGTGCCGCCGGCCACGTCGAGCACGCGCTGACCGGCACGCACGCCCGATTCGCCGATCGTGAAGCGCTTCCAGAGCCGGTGCAGCCCGAGCGACATCAGGTCGTTCATCACGTCATAGCGGCTGGCCACCGAATGGAAGACTTCGGCGACCTTGCGCGCCTTCTCGGCCTCGGCCACGGTCTGGAAACCGAAATGGGTGGTGGTGGCGCTTGCGTCGTCGGGCTTGGTGTCTTGGTTCATGCGTGTCGGGCTCAATGCTGGGTGGGCGCGCTGCCCGCGACGGGCTCGCGCGAGGCGCCGGCCGCGGCCAGGCGGTTCAGATAGTCGGTCCAGAGGGCGTCGTGCTGTTCGCCGAGCCAATAAAGGTAGTCCCAGGCGTAGATGCCGGAATCGTGGCCGTCATCGAAGATGGGCTGGATCGCGTAATTCCCCACCGCCTCGATGGCCTTGATGCCGACGCCGCGCTTGCCGACCTGGAGCACCTCCTGGCCCGGCCCATGGCCGCGCACCTCGGCCGAGGGGCTGTAGACGCGCAGGAACTCGCATTCGAGCCGGAAGCTGCGGCCATCGTCGAATGCGAGTTCGAGCACCTTGGACGCGGCGTGCAGCACGATGCGGGTCGGGATCGGAGCGGACATGGGCGCTGGGTTCGGATTGGGTGGCCGGCGGCGCGCCGGATTTGCGGCGCACCCGCGCCGCACCAAGGCGCCAGTTTAGCCAAAGCCGGCGCGCGCCACCGGCAAAGGCGCCGCCAGCCGGCCCCGATCGCGCCCTTGCGCCGATTGCAAAAGAGGCGTCGCTCTGCTGTCATGCGACTGTCACGGTCGGTTCATAGACTCGCGCCACCGCCTACGACCCGCGCCCATATCTACCATGCCCAGCACCATCCTCGTCGTCGAAGACGAACCCGCGATCCAGGAACTGATCGCCGTCAATCTGAGTTTTGCCGGCCACAAGACGCTGCGCGCGTCCGACACCGAACAGGCCACCACCCTGATCCGCGCGGAACTGCCCGATGTGGTCATTCTGGACTGGATGCTGCCCGGCAATTCGGGCTTGTCGTTCGCGCGCCAGTTGCGCGCCGACGAGCGCACGAAAGACGTGCCCATCATCATGCTGACGGCGCGCACCGAGGAAGACGACAAGATCACCGGCCTCGAAGCCGGCGCCGACGATTACGTGACCAAGCCGTTCAGCCCCAAGGAACTGGTGGCGCGCATCAAGGCGGTGTTGCGCCGGCGCGCGCCCCAGCTCACCGATGATGCGGTCGAAGTCGCCGCCTTGCGCCTGGACCCGGCGACCCATCGCGTGACCGCGCATGGCAAGCCGGTCGACATGGGACCGACCGAATTCCGGCTGCTGCATTTCTTCATGACCCATGCCGAGCGCGTGCATTCGCGCACCCAGTTGCTCGATCAGGTCTGGGGCGACCATGTCTTCGTCGAAGAACGCACGGTCGATGTCCATATCAAGCGCCTACGCGCGGCGCTCGCCCCGAGCGGCCACGACAAGCATGTCGAGACCGTGCGCGGCGCCGGCTACCGCTTCACCGCCACGCCCTTGGTCGAAGCCTGATCGCGTGTTGCCCGCGGGCCGCGCGGCGTAAGCAAGCGTAAGCGGCGCGCGGCGCGTTCATCGTCTGACATCGTCGGCACGGTCGCCTGCGGCGGACCACCGCACAATCGAGGCCTTCCTTCCTCGATGGCGACGATGATGAATCCGCTCACCTTGCGCGCCGGCGTGGCCGGCCTGTGCTTGCATCTGGCCGCCTGCGGCGGCGGCTCGGATGGCTCCCCGGTCCCCACGCCCACGACTCCGCCCGACTACGCGGCCGCCAACACCGCCGCCCAGACGGTGGCCGACACCGACGCCGCCTGCACCGGACTCGGCGATTTTTATTGGGAAGTCGGCGACGCGACCCAGGCGCTGGGCAGCGGACAGACCGGGCAGAAATCGGTCGCGGCGTCCACGGTCTTCCAGATCGCCTCGGCGTCCAAACTGATGTTCGGCGCCTATGTACTCGAATCCAAACAAGGGCTCGCGCTGACCCAGGACGAGATCGAGAAACTGCGCTTCACCTCGGGCTATGTCGATTTCAGCAATCTCGGTTGCGCGTTGTCGGCGACGATTGCGGATTGCTTCACCGATGCCGGCGGATCGGCGCAGCCGACGCCCGCGGAAGTCGGGCGCTTCTATTACAGCGGCGCGCACGACCAGAAGCTGGCCATCGATCTGGGCCTGGGCAACTACACGAGCACCGATCTGGCGAACGCCTACAACCAGACGCTCGGCATCACGGGCATGGGATTCAGTTCGCCGCAACCCGCGGGGGCGGGCCGCACCAATGCGCAGACTTACGCGCAGTTCCTGCGCCGCTTGATCGGCGGGCAATTGGCGCTATCGACCCGGCTCGGCGAGAACGCGGTCTGCACCCAGCCCGGCACTTGCGCGACCGCCGATTATTCGCCGGCCGCGCAATACCCTTGGCATTACAGCTATGGGCATTGGGTCGAAACCTATGACGGCGCGACGATCGAGGCTTATTCGAGCCCGGGCGCCTTCGGCTTCTACCCCTGGGTGACGCCCGACAAGCGGTATTACGGCCTCCTCGCGCGCATGAACACCGGCTCGGGTGCCGCGATGGATTCGGTGGCTTGCGGACGCAAGTTGCGCCTGGCCTGGCTGGCCGCCTTGTGATGCCGGCCGGCGAGGCGCCGCGCGCGGCGCCTCGTTCGCATCGTCAGAGCACGTAGCGGCTCAGGTCTTCATTGACCGCGAGTTCGCCCAGATGCGCATCGACATAGGCACCATCGATGACCAAGGTCGAACCGCTTTTCTTCTCGGCCGCGAAGCTGATTTCTTCGAGCAGGCGTTCCATCACGGTGTGCAGACGGCGCGCGCCGATGTTCTCGGTCTTTTCGTTGACCGCGAACGCGATCTCGGCCAGACGCCGCACACCATCGGGCTTGAAGTCCAGCGTCACCGATTCGGTCGCGAGCAGCGCCTGGTATTGCTTGACCAGCGAAGCGTCGGTGGTCTGCAGAATCGCTTCGAAATCTTCGACTGAGAGCGAATCGAGTTCGACCCGGATCGGGAAGCGGCCTTGCAATTCGGGGATCAGATCGCTGGGCCGGCTCATCTGGAACGCGCCCGACGCGATGAACAGCATGTGATCGGTGCGGATCATCCCGTACTTGGTGCTGACCGTCGTGCCTTCGACCAGCGGCAGCAGATCGCGCTGCACGCCCTGGCGCGAGACATCGGCGCCGTGCGTGTCGGAACGCGACGCGATCTTGTCGATCTCGTCGATGAAGACGATCCCGTTCTGTTCGGCATTGGCGATCGCGGCGCGCTTGAGTTCGTCTTCATTGACGAGCTTGCCGGCCTCTTCCTCGATCAACAGCTTCATCGCCTCGCGGATCTTGAGCTTGCGCGTCTTGCGCTTGCCGCCTTGCATGCCCGAGAACATCGACTGGATCTGGTTCGTCAGATCTTCCATCCCGGGCGGCGCCATCATCTGCAACTCGGGCAGCGCGTCGCGGACCTCGATCTCGATGTCCTTGTCGTCGAGCTGGCCTTCGCGCAGACGCTTGCGGAAAGTCTGGCGCGTCGGGTTGTCTTCCTGATTGTTGGCCGAGGTAAAACCGATGTCGCGCGCCGGCGGAACCAGCACATCGAGCACGCGGTCTTCGGCGCGGTCTTCGGCCAGCGTGCGCACCTTCTTCATCTCGACTTCGCGGGTCTGCTTGATCGCCATGTCGACCAGATCGCGCACGATGGTTTCGACATCGCGCCCGACATAACCGACCTCGGTGAATTTGGTGGCCTCGACCTTGATGAAAGGCGCTTCGGCGAGCTTGGCCAGACGCCGCGCGATCTCGGTCTTGCCGACGCCGGTCGGCCCGATCATCAGGATGTTCTTGGGCGTGATTTCATGGCGCAAGGGCTCGGCCACCTGCTGGCGCCGCCAGCGGTTGCGCAAGGCCACGGCCACCGCCTTCTTGGCATTGGTCTGGCCGATGATGTGCTTGTCGAGCTCGGAAACGATCTCGCTCGGGGTAAACGATTTGGTCATGACAGCGCCTGCTCCATGAGGAAGGCCGGGCGGGCCGCCGCCGTGGCGGCGGGCCCGCGCGCGAAACACCCGATCATTCGAGGGTTTCGATGATGTGCGATTGATTGGTGTAGATGCACAGGTCGCCCGCGATGGTGAGCGACTTCTTGACGATCTCGGCCGGCGTCAGTTCGGTGTTGTCGAGCAAGGCCTTGGCCGCCGATTGCGCGTAAGCGCCGCCCGAGCCGATCGCGACCAGCCCGTGCTCGGGTTCGAGCACATCGCCGTTGCCGGTGATGATCAGCGAATGCTCCTGGTCGGCCACCGCGAGCATGGCTTCGAGCCGACGCAGCATGCGGTCGGTGCGCCAGTCCTTGGCGAGTTCGACGGCGCTGCGCAGCAAATGCCCTTGATGCTTTTCGAGCTTGGCTTCGAAGCGCTCGAACAAGGTGAATGCGTCGGCCGTGCCGCCGGCGAAGCCGGCCAGGATGCGGTCATGAAAAATCCGCCGCACCTTGCGCGCGCTGCCCTTGACGACGATGTTGCCGAGCGTGACCTGCCCATCGCCGCCGAGCGCGACGCTATTGCCGCGCCGTACCGACAAGATGGTGGTGCCGTGAAACTGTTCCATGAAGGCTCCGTCGCCGGGATAGAAGCTTGCATGTGGGGGAACGCCCCCGAATTGCAAGAGCGGCGCGGCGCCCCGCGACGGCACTCAGGTCTTGCGGCGTTGCACCCGCGCGATGCCGTCGATCCCCATGACGCCGAACAAGGTCGCGACCAACACGTTCACGTCGGTGAAGACGAATTGCTTGCCATGCGCCTGGGTGGCCAACAGCCAGTTCAGCAGCACGCCGGCCGCGGCGAAATCGACACGCGAAAGCTTCGCGCAATCGATCTCGATCAGATCGGCGACGCCCGCTGCGCCGTCGAGCAGTACGATGGTCTCGGCCGCGCGCCCGGTGATTTCGCCGACCAGCGCCGGTTGCGCCGTGCGCTCGGCCGGGGCTTCGTCATCGGCGTTGATCTTGGGCAGGGCCGAGGCGATGACGATGTTGGTCGGCGGCTTCTCGAACTGCGGCGGCGACACTTCGAAGGTCACTGAATACTCGACCGCCAGATCTTCGAACTGTTTCTCCCAATCCATGAGGCGATACAGTTCGAGCACCAGCATCCACAGCGCATCGTTCTGATGCGCATCGCCGACGATGAACTGCGCCCGCAAAGCATGCGCGGCCTTCTCGGCCCCCGCGAGCGTGATTTCCTGGGTCGTGCCGCGCACGCCGCGCAACAAGTCGAGCAACAGCTTGACGCCGACCTCGTCGGCGTTGGTGACACCCTCGAGGTTCAGGCGCACCCGCGATGAATGCCGCAATTGCTGCTTGGCCTGGTCGATCTCCTTGACCGCCATCGCATCGAGCGCGGCCGGCAGATTGACCAGCGGGGCTTCGGGCGGCTGGGCACGCACGGCGGCGGTGTTGGCCGTCGGCTTGAAATCGCGCCAAGCCGGCGGCGAGGATTCGAACTTGACCGAATATTCGACGGCCAGGGTCTCGAAAGCGCGGAAGTCGCGCGCTTGCTGATACAGCTCGAACAACAGGCTCCAGACTTCGCGGCTGTTAGGATCCTGACCGATCGCTTCACGCAAGGCGTTTTCACATTCCTTGCGCTGACCGTTGGCGAAGAAAATCGCCGCTTCCTCGACCGCAGGATTGCTGGCGCTTGCCTCGTGCAACTCGACCGCATCGACATCGGTCGGATCGAGCAGAATGTCGCTCGACATTTCGAGCGGCGGCAGGGTGGGCGGGCTGTCGGTGCCCGGATTCGCGGGCGGCGCATTGGTGGCATCGGGCTCGCGCATCGCAGCGGCCGGCACATCGACGCCCTTGGGCACGCGCGTGGCCTTGCGCGGCGTCGAAGCATGGGTGAGGGTCGGAAACTCGCCGGCCATCTCGGATTCGATGGCGTCGATCTTGGCCGTCATTTCGGCTTGGCGGCGGCGGGTTTCTTCGAGCGACTCGGCCTGTTTGAGATTGGCCGGCGCATGGACTTCAAAGATCGAGTCGCCGCGATCGGCCGCCGTTCGCGGACGTTTGGCGCCGTTGACGCCGCGATCCTTACGATCACCGCCGTCGCCACCGTCCTTGCGGTTTTTTTTGCCGAACAACGAAAAGACCACTTGCACCTCGAAAGTCGCTGGACAAGCCTGGGAGGCCGGAACTGGAAGCGACTGCGCCGATGCGCTGGCGCACACGGCTCACGCGAGCCGCGCGGATAGATTCCGGCCGGTGCAGTTTAGCACCCAGCCCGAACCGGCCGCCATGGACGCGGCCCGCGGCGGGCGTAAAAGACCGGGCACAACCGCACAAATCGCGCGGCGCGTTGCGCCCATGCCAGCAAAAAGGGCGTGCACATGCACGCCCTCGGGTCCGCGCCGGATCGGCCCACGCGCGGCCGCCGGCCGGTCAGTCGCCGTACATCTTTTGCTTGAGTTCGCGCCGTTGCTGGGCTTCGAGCGAAAGCGTCGCGGTCGGCCGGGCCAGCAAACGCGGCACGCCGATCGGGTCGCCGGTCTCTTCGCAATAGCCGTATTCGCCGGCATCGATGCGGGCGATCGCTTGTTGCACCTTCTTGAGCAGCTTGCGTTCGCGGTCGCGGGTGCGCAGTTCGAGCGCATGTTCTTCTTCGATGGTCGCGCGGTCGGCCGGATCGGGAACGATCACGTTGTCATGCAAATGCTCGACGGTCTGGTCGGCATTCGCAAGCAGCTCGTGCTCCATGTGCTGCAAGCGCGCCTTGAAAAACGCGAGCTGGTCCTCGTTCATGTAGTCCTTGTCGGACATCTTGAGGACTTCTTCTTCGCTGAGCAGGTTCGGGTTCGCCAATGCGGCATCGTCCGCCTTCTTGGGCTTCGTAGTCGTTTTTGTTGCGGATGCGGCCATGTGTGCTCCAAGCTCTCTTAATGTTGAACAAGACACTGTTCCAGCCCTTTGAGGATGACCTCGCGGGGCAGGTTGCGCCCGATGAAAACGATTCTGCTGAAGCGAGGCTCGTCCTTGCCCCACGCCTTGCCCATGTCGGATCCCATGAGCATGTGCACCCCTTGGAAAATCACGCGGCGGTTCGTGCCTTCCATATACAGCACGCCCTTGTAGCGCAGCATGTCGGGGCCATAGACCTGCACGATGCCGCCCAGGAAATCGTCGAGTCGCGCCGGGTCGAAGGCGCGTTCGGACGTGAAGGCGAACGCAGCGATATCGCCGTCGTGCGAATGCGGATGCTCGCCGGCGAGAAACTCCGGATCGATGTCGAGGATCGCGTTCAGATTGAAGCCGCGGATGTCGAGCACGTCGGAAATGTCGGTCTCGCCAAAGGCGACCGGCTTGATGTGCGCGCGCGGATTCATCGCGATCAGGCGCCGACGCAGCGCCTCAAGCTCGGCCGCATCGACCAGATCGGTCTTGCTGAGCAGGATCCGGTCGGCAAATCCGACCTGGGCCTGGGCCTCGGATTGCTCGTCGAGGGTCTGCGGACCGTGCTTCGCATCGACCACCGTGACCACCCCGTCGAGCAGGTAATGATCGGCCACCGTGTCGTCCATGAAGAAGGTCTGGGTCACCGGCCCCGGATTGGCCATGCCGGTGGTCTCGATGATGACGCGCTCGAATTCGAACTTTCCTGCGGCGCGCTTGGCTGCCAGATCGGCCAGGATGCGCATGAGGTCGCCGCGCACCGTGCAACAAATGCAGCCGTTGTTCATCTCGACGATTTGCTCATCGGCGTCTTGCACCAGCAATTCGTTGTCGATGCCTTCGGGTCCGAACTCGTTTTCGATGACCGCGATCTTGTGCCCATGCTGCGACTTGAGAATGCGATTGAGCAAAGTCGTCTTGCCGGCGCCAAGGAAGCCGGTCAGCACGGTCACGGGAATCAATTGAGTACTCATCATTCGCTCTTCGCGCAGTCGGGGCATAGCCCATGGACTGCGACAGCAAGTTCCTTGCCGATAAATCCGCGCGGCAGCACAGCCTGCAGCGCCTGCGCGATCGACGGCGATTCGGCCAGACAATAGACGCGCCGGCAGACGGTGCAATGAAAATGCGCATGTCCGGCGGCTTCGCCATGCAGCGCCGGCACCGCTGCGGCCGACACGTCCGCCCCATCGTTGAGGCTGAAGCGGAACACCCGGTCATCGCCGGCGATCTTGTGCGCGAGCCCGATCTCGACCATCCATTCGAGCACGCGATACAGGGTCACGCGGTCCAGTGCGCCAACATGGGGGCGGTCGGCCCCGGATTCAAGACGCGACGACAACTCCTGGTGCGACAGCGCCGACGGCGAGCCGCGCCGCGCGCGCGATTCGGCCGAGGCAGCGAGCATGGCCGCCAAGACCGTCGCGCGCGGCGACGTCACGCGCTCGCCGCGCTGACGCAGCAAGCTGCGCGCCTCTTGCTCGTAACCCTGGAGTGCCGACATGGCCCGCCTCGGAAAAAATGGCGCGCGATTAGAGCATAGCCACCCGGTCCATGCAATCGCGTATGTTGCTGACGCAGAACGTCGGATCAACCTGCTGGAGAAATGGCGATTCGCCTATTGCATGAATGATTTTTCATGCATAAGGCCACCGGCCGGCGCATTCGGGCGAATCACTGTGCGTCCGTACCGCGCCCGGCCGGCTCAGCGCTTGCGCAGCATCAGCCCTTTGAGGTACTCGCCTTCGGGAAAACCGAGCTTCAAGGGGTGGTCGAACCCCGCCGCCAGGCGGCGTTCGATGAAAGCATCGGCGGAAGCATCGGCGGCGGCTCCGGCGACGATTTTCTGGAAGAACTCCGCCGAGATCGCCCCCGAACAGGAGTAGGTGAACAACAGGCCGCCCGGCGCCAGCAACCGGAACCCGAACAGATTGATGTCCTTGTATGCGCGCGCCGCGCGTTCGGCATGCGCGGACGAAGGCGCGAGCTTGGGCGGATCGAGCACGATCAGGTCGAACTGACGCTCCTCGGCCTTCAGGCGCCGCAAGGCCTGGAAGACATCGTCGCACCACCATTGCGCGCGCGCGCCGTCCAGTCCATTGAGCGCGACATTCGATTGCGCGATGGCCAGCGCGTCGGCCGAGGAATCGATGGACAAGACGTCGGCCGCGCCGCCGCGCAAAGCCGCGAGCGAAAATCCGCCCGTATAACAAAAACAGTTGAGCACCCGGCGCCCGTGCGCCTGCGCGCCGACCAGGGCACGGTTGTCGCGTTGATCGAGATAAAAGCCGGTCTTGTGCCCCCCCGCGATGTCCAGATGCATGCGCACGCCGTTCTCGGTCAGCCAGCTCGCGGCGTCGGGGGTCGCGCCGCTCGCCCCGAGCGGGCCGGTGCGCGCCGGCATGCCTTCGAGTCCCCGCACCTCGCTGTCGCTGCGCTCGTAGGCCTGCACGATGCCGGTCGCCTCGACCAGCGCCTGGAGGATCGCATCGCGCCATTTTTCGCCTCCCGCGCTCGTGATCTGCAGCACCAGCCAATCGTCGGCCCGGCCGTCGCGCTCGGCGCGGTAGGCGTCGCAGATCACGCCCGGCAGACCATCGGATTCGCCATGCAACAGCCGCAGACTGGTCCGGGCGAATTCGAGCCCCGCCTGCGTGCATTGCAGCCGCCGCCATTCGACCGCGTCGGCGACGCGGCGCTTGAAGTACGCATGATCGACCGGGCGCGCCACCTCGGTGGTCCAGACCCGGGCCCGGATCTGCGAGGCCGGCGAATACGCGGCCCAGGCCAGCGCCTTGCCGGAGGCGGATTCGACCAACACCGTGGCGCCGGGCGCGGCCTTCTTGGGTTCGCGTTCGATCGCGCCCGAGAAGATCCATGGATGGCCATGCACGATCGCCTTGTCGCGACCGGCCTTGAGAACGAGGGTCTGGGTCATTTCTTTTTCGCCCGCGGATGGGCGGCGTCGTACACCTTGGCCAGGTGCTGGAAATCGAGTTTGGTATAGATCTGCGTCGTCGAGATGTTGGCGTGGCCGAGCATTTCCTGCACCGCGCGCAAATCGCCCGAGCTTTGCAGCACATGGCTCGCGAAGCTGTGTCTGAGCATATGTGGATGCACGTTCGCCGGCACGCCTTGGCGCACCGCCCATTGCTTGAGCCTTTGCTCGACGACGCTGGGCGCGATGCGCCTGCCACGCGCGCCGACGAACAAGGCGGCCTCGTCGGGCCGGGCCAAGGTGTCGCGTGCCGCGAGCCAGGCCCGCAAGGCCTGCGCGGCGTGCGTGCCGACCGGCACCGTCCGCCGCTTGCGCCCTTTGCCGGTCACCGTGACTTCATCGAGGTCGTCCGACAACCAGCCTGCGGATTGCGCGGTCGGGCGCACATCGAGCCCGACCAATTCGGCGAGCCGCAGCCCCGAGGAATACAACAACTCGAACATCGCATGATCGCGCATGCCCGGCGCATCGTCGGGGGCCGCATCGACCAGGCGCACCGCGGCATCGGGCGCCAACGCCTTGGGCAGCGGCTTGGGCGCCTTGGGCGCCCGGAGGCCATCGACCGGGTTGGCCGTGATGCGGTGATGCCGGGCCAGCCAGCGGTAATAGCCGCGCCAGGCCGCCAGCGCCAGCGCGATGCTGCGCGGCGATTGGCCGCGCTGCGCCAGCTGCGCGATCGCGCGCCGCACTTGCGGCGCCGCCAGCGTTTCGAGCGGCTCGCCGCCAGCGCTCGTGGCGAGTTCTTCCAGTGCCAATCGGTAATTCGCGACCGTGCGTTCCGACAAGCGCCGTTCGGTGGTCAAGGACTCCAGGAAGGCGCGGGCCGACTCCACCAGCGCCGCGCGGACTTCGGGAGCCGTCGTGTCAGCCACCGATCACTTCATCAGGCGCGCCAGCGCGGCGCTCGCGATTTCCTCGATGCGCGCGAGGTAGGTCGTGCCCATGGTCGAACTGAAGCGGTTCGCATCGGGCGAGCCCAGCACCAGCAGACCGAAGGCGTCGGGCGAGGCGCCCAGGCGCAGCGGAATCAAGGCCACCGACTTGAGGGTGGCGGCATCTGGCAGCCAGTTCACCGCTTCGAACCCGGCGTTCGGTCCGCAATAAGGGGTCATGAGGCTGCTGACGAAGGTGCGGGTGTCGTTCGACACCGGCGCGGCATAAGGCTGGTCGCCGCCGATCGCGACCCCCCACAGCCGGATGGCGACCGCCGGCAGCGTGAACACCTGGCGCAGTTCACGCACCAGCACATCGGGCAGCACCAGGGCATTGCGTTCGAGCAGGATCTGGCGCACCAGACGATTGATCTTCTCGCCGATCATGTCGTTTTCCTGGCCGAAGCGGATCATCTCGGCCAGCTTGAGTTCGAGCCCCTTGATCTTTTCGCGCAGCAATTCCATCTGCCGTTCCTGCAGCGAGACCGCGCGATTGCCGTGCGGCGAGGTCAGGCTCAACCGCGCCAGCAGATCGGCATGCTCGTTGAAGAATTCGGGATGGGCATCGAGCCAAGTGGCGACGGCGGTGGCGGTAAGGGTCACGGTAAGCCCGCTGAAAAGAAGGTTGGCCGGAATTCTATCGCCGCGCGTCCGGCGCCCGGCGGTTCGGCGTTCAAAGACGGATGTCGCCTTCGTAGACGATGACGGCCGGTCCTGAAAGCCGCACCGGCTGACCGGGGCCATCCCAGGCGACTTCGAGCAGACCGCCGCGCGCCTGCACTTTGACCGGCGTCGTGAGCAATCCGCGCGCGATGCCGCTCACCACCGCCGCGCACGCGCCGGTGCCGCAAGCCAGGGTCTCACCGGCGCCGCGCTCCCAGACCCGCAGGCGGATCGAATGCCGATCGACGATCTGCATGAAACCGGCGTTGACCCGGCGCGAAAACCTCTCATGGTGTTCGACCAGCGGCCCTTCGGTCGTGACCGGCGCCGCATCGGCCGACGCGACGACCTGGACCGCGTGCGGATTGCCCATCGAGACGACGACGATGTCGCGCGCCGGGGCGTCGGGCGCCGCCCCGAGGGCCAACGGCCAGACCTCGGCCGCGCCTTCGCGGCGCGGCTGCAAGCCGGCCGTGTCGAACGGCACTTGCGCCGGCGTCAGTTGGGGCACGCCCATTTCAACCGTCACATCGCCGTCGTCGCGCAGTTCAAGCACGATGACGCCGGGTCTGATTTCCACGCGCACGCTGCGTTTGGCGGTCAGCCCTTTGTCGGTGACGAAGCGCAGGAATGCGCGCGCGCCATTGCCGCAATGCTCGACCTCGCCGCCGTCGGCATTGATGATCCGGTACGAGAAATCGTTGGCCGGGTCGGCCGGCTTGCCGACGATCAGAATCTGGTCGGCGCCGATGCCGAACCGCCGGTCGGCCAAGCGCCGCCATTGTTCGGCGCTCAATTCGACGGCCTGACCGGTCGCATCGACGACGATGAAATCGTTGCCAGCGCCGTGCATCTTGGTGAAGTGCAATTGCATGGAGTTCCTCGCGTGCGCCATTGTAGGTGAGGCGATGGGCGTTCATCGCATCCACGCGCCAGCGGCGCACCCAATGACAAAGGGCGGCCGCAGCCGCCCTTTGTTTCGCCCCCGGCCCCGACTCAGGCGCGGGCCATGCCGGGCTGGAATGCCGCCAACGCGGTCTTCATCTTCTTGAGCGCGGAGGCTTCGATCTGACGGATGCGTTCGGCCGACACCCCGTACTCGGCGGCCAATTGATGCAAGGTCAGTTCATCGCCGGGCTCGGCCAGCCAGCGCGATTCGACGATGCGACGGCTGCGCGCATCCAGGTTATCAAGGGCCGCCTTCAGCCCGTCACGCGTCAGCGCATCGCGGCCCTTGGCTTCGAGCACCTCGGTCGGTTCGTGACGCTCGTCGGACAAATAGGCGATGGGCGCGAATTCCTCTTCGCCATCCTCGATCTGGCCTTCGAGCGCGACATCGCCCCCGGCCAGACGGGTCTCCATTTCGAGCACATCTTCGCGCTTGACGTTCAGTTCCTTGGCCATCGCATCGACTTCGTCGTTGGTCAGGGTGCCGGTCCCGCTCTTCATGCTGCGCAGATTGAAGAACAGTTTGCGCTGCGCCTTGGTGGTCGCGATCTTGACCAGACGCCAGTTCTTCAGAATGTATTCATGGATCTCGGCCTTGATCCAATGGATCGCGAACGACACCAGACGCACGCCGCGCGCCGGATCGAAGCGCTTGACCGCCTTCATGAGGCCGATATTGCCTTCCTGGATCAGATCGGCATGCGGCAAGCCATAACCGAGGTAATTCCGGGCCACCGACACCACGAGCCGCAAGTGCGACAACACCAGTTGGCGCGCCGCCCCCAGATCCTCGCCTTCGCGAAAACGCGTGGCCAGATCGGTTTCTTCCTGGGCCGACAGCATGGGCACGCGATTCACCGCCTGGATGTAGGCATCCAGATTCCCGACCGGCGCCGGCAATTCCATGCGCGCGGACAAAGCCAGATTGGGTCGCAGTGTCAAAGCGTTCGAAGCCATCCAAGGTCTCCTGTTCTCGGGGGCAAGCTCCTTGCCCACCGTGAAATCATGTTAGCACTCGACCACTCTGAGTGCTAACAGACAAAATCGATCCCTTCGATTGGTAAAAATTATTGAGCGGCGGCCGCACGCCCCGGCCCGACCCCGTGCCCGAATCACCGGGCATCCGCGACGCGATGCGCGGCCGACGAGGCTGAGCCAAGCCAACCAAACAAAATCCGCAAGAGCAAACACTAACTCGCAATGACACCCACCACATCGTAGCCGGCGTCCTCGATCGCCGCCTTGAGCTGCTCGGCCTCGGCTTGCGATTGCACCCGCACTTTCTGGGTCGGCAGATCGGCACTGACTTCGGCGCCGGCATCGACAGCCTTGACCGCCCGCGTCACCGACGCCACGCATCCACCGCAACTCATGCCGCTGACTTGAAATTCGATCATGAAGACTCACTCCTGAGGTATCGGGCGAGGCACCCTGCGCCCACCCGCGATTCACGATGACGCAACGGGCGCGCATCGTCTGTAGCCCCGGGCACCTTGCACCGGCACCCGCCTTCTCGCCCGACAAGCTAGCATGCGTTCGACCATGGAAACCAATCTACATATCGATGGCATGACCTGCGCGGCCTGCGTGAGCCGCGTGGAAAAGGTGCTCAAACGCCAACCTGGTGTCGTTTCGGCCGAAGTCAACCTCGCGACCGAAGCGGCGCGCGTGGTCATGACCGAAGAAGGCCGGATCGAGCGCCTGATCGCGGCGATCTCGAATGCCGGCTATACCGCCAGCCTGGCCCGCGCCGATGCCCCCGAAACCCCATTGCCCTTGTGGCCGGTGCTGCTCGGCCTCGCACTCAGCCTGCCTTTGATGGCCCCGATGATCGCGGGCGCGTTCAATCAGCATTGGGGGCTCGCGCCCTGGGTGCAATGGCTGCTCGCGACCCCGGTGCAATTCGGTTTGGGCTGGCGCTTTTATCGCGGCGCCTGGAAAGCGCTCAAATCCGGCACCGGCACCATGGACCAACTGGTCGCGCTCGGGACGAGCGCGGCCTATGCCTTGTCCTTGTATCTGTGGCTCGTCCACGGCCATACCGAGCATCTGTACTTTGAATCGGCCGCGATCGTCATCACGCTGGTGCTGCTCGGCAAACATCTGGAGGCGCGCGCCAAGCGCCGCGCCGCGAGCGCCGTGCGCGCCTTGATGGCGTTGCGCCCGCCGACCGCGCGCTTGCGCCGCACGGGCGACGACGGCAGGTCCGCCGAGATCGATGTGCCGGTCGAGCAAGTCGCGGCCGGAGATGTGGTGTTGGTACGCGCCGGCGAACGGGTGCCGGTCGATGCCACCATCATCGAAGGCGAAAGCCTGGTCGATGAATCCATGTTGACCGGCGAGCCGATGCCGGTGGCCAAGCATCCGGGCAGCACGCTGGCCGGCGGCAGCCTGAACAATGAAGGCTTGTTGGTGGCGCATGCGACGCGCACCGCGGCGCAATCGACCCTCGCCGGCATCATCCGCGCGGTCGAACGCGCGCAAAGCGCCAAGCCGCCGATCCAGCATCTGGTCGATCGCATCGCGGCGGTCTTCGTGCCGGTGATCGTCGCGATCGCGGTGCTGACCGTGCTGGGCTGGTGGCTCGTGGCCGGTGCCGGGCTCGAAACCGCGATCCTCAACGGCGTCGCGGTGCTCGTGATCGCCTGCCCGTGTGCGCTGGGCTTGGCGACGCCCGCGGCGATCATCGCCGGCACCGGTGCCGCCGCGCGCGCCGGCATTCTGGTCAAAGACGCGACCGCGCTCGAAACCGCCGGCAAGGCGCGCGTAATCGCCTTCGACAAGACCGGCACCCTGACCGAAGGCCATCCCGAAGTCGAAACCCTCGATGCCAGCTCGGCGGACGCCCAAGCGCGCCTGCTCGCGTTGGCCGCGGGCCTGGCCGCCGGGTCCACCCATCCGCTGGCCCAGGCCGTGGCGCGGCGCGCCCAGCAGGATCGAGTCGCCCCCGAGGCCATCGCCGGGGTGCGCTCGCTGGCGGGACGCGGGATCGAAGGCCGGATGAACGACGGTGTGACGGTGCGTTTCGGGAATTTGCGCTGGCTGGCCGAACTCGGCGCGCCGGTGCCGGCCCACGAAGATCGGGGCACCCGGTCCTATGTCGCGATCGGCGAAGCCGGCCATGTGCGTGTGCTCGGTGCGATCGGATTCTCCGACCGGGTCCGCGCAACCAGCGCCGCGACGATCGCGCAATTGCATGCGCGCGGCCTCGCAACCGCGATGCTCACCGGCGATGCGCAAACGACCGCCAACGCGATCGCGGCCGAACTCGGCATCGACGAAGTGCGCGCCGAACTCGCGCCCGAGACCAAAAGCCGGACCATCGATGCCTTGCGCGTCCAGCACGGGCCGGTGGCGATGGTCGGCGACGGCATCAACGACGCGCCCGCGCTGGCCGCGGCCGATGTCTCGATCGCAATCGGCGGCGGCACCGATGTCGCGCTCGAAACCGCCGCCATCACCTTGATGCGGCCCGATCTGCGCCTGGTGCCGGCGGCCCTCGACATCGCCGCGCGCACCCAAGCCAAGATCCGGCAGAACCTGTTCTTCGCCTTCGTATACAACGTGGTCGGGGTGCCGCTCGCCGCGCTCGGCTTGCTGAGCCCGGCAGTGGCCGGGCTCGCGATGGCGATGTCGAGTGTCTCGGTGGTGACCAACGCGCTGCTGCTGGCGCGCTGGTCGCCGCGCCTCGGACAGCGCCCCGATTAGACGCCGACCCGGCGCAATTGCCGGGTCGCCGACCACCAGCCGCCGGCCCCCCCGAGCAAGGCGACCGCGCACGACACGATCGCGACTTCGGTCAGGCTGATCGCCGCCGCGCCAGCCGCCGCGGCATCGAACAGCGTTGCGCCGGTGCGCGCGATCAGGGCCGCGAGCAGCAAGGCCAGGGCGGCGCCGGCGAAGCCGAGCACCGCGCCGCGCACCACGAAGGGCCGGCGGATCGTCGCGTTGGTGGCGCCAACCAGCCGCGCCACCTCGATCTCATCGCGCAAGGCGAGCACCTGGGCATAAGTCGCATTGAAGGTCACCGCCACCACCACCAATGCGAACAAGGCCGACAAGGCCCATTGCAGCGCCGAGGCGGTCCGGACCGCGGCGGCCACGCGCCGCACCCATTGCGCATCGAGTTGTACCGCCTCCACTTTGGGGATCGCCCGCACGCGCTGCGCGAAGCCGTCGATCTCGCCGGCGGGCACCGCGTTGAAGCGAATGACCAGCCCGTCGGGCAAGGGGTTGTCGCGCAAGGCCGCGAAGGCGGCGGCGTTGCCGGCGCGCTCGGCCTGGGCCTTGAACTGTTCGAGCGCCTGCGCCTTGGGCACCAGCGTCACGGCCACGCGCGCCGAGGCGTACGCGGCGCGCAAGGCATTGACCTGTTCTTCGATCAAGGCCTGGGCTTCGCGGTAATCGCCGGGCGTGGCATCGACCGCCAGATAGACCGAGACCTCGGGGTCGGCCGCGATTTCGCGCGCGGCCGGCACCATCCAGCCGATGAACAGATGCAGCAGCACCGGCAGCAGCACCGCCGTGGCGACCACGCCCACGCTCGCGAGCCAGGCCAGCGGCTCGCGCCGGGCCGCGGCGTAGGCCGCGCGCCAGGCATGTTGTTGGCCGATCCACCATTGCTTCATGCGCCCACCCCGGCGGTGTCTTGCACGATGCGCCCGTTGTCGAGCGTGAGCGTGCGCGTGGCGGCCCCGGCCAGCAGTTGCGGATCGTGGGTAGCGGCCAGCACCGTCACGCCCACGCGATGGAAGTCGGCGAAGATCTCGACGATGCGGTGCGCGTTCGCGGTATCGAGATTCGCGCTCGGCTCGTCGGCCAACAGGATCGCGGGCCGATTGACGATCGCACGCGCGATCGCGACGCGCTGCTGCTCGCCACCCGACAGCATGGCCGGCAACAAGGCCTCTTTGTCGCGCATGCCGACCTTGTCGAGCGCGGCACGGGCGCGTGATTGCGCATCGGCCAGGCTCGACCCGGTGTAAACGAGCGGCAACATGACGTTGTCGAGCGCGCTGCGGTCGAACAACAGTTTTTGGTCCTGGAAGGTGAGCCCGAGATTGCGTCGCAGAAAGGGCGCCGCGTTGAGCGGCAATCGCGTGATGTCGTTGCCGGCCACGAGCACCGTGCCCTTGGACGCGCGCTCGATCGCCGCGATGAGCTTGAACAATGTCGTCTTGCCGGCGCCCGATGAACCGAGTACCGCGACGAACTCGCCGCGCTCGATCTTGAGGTCGATGCCGCTCAAGGCGTCGGCACCGATGCCGCGATAGGCCTTGCTGACTGCACGTAATTCGATCATGTAACCGATGGTAGCAAACCCCTTGAGGGCATGCGGTAACGAAGCGCGTCGGGTCGGTGCGGTGCTGCTGCTAGAATCGGTCGCTTCAATTCGCTGACTCTCGATGACTCGCCTTTCGCCCGCGCGGGCCATGCCGCCAACGAAGCGCCCCGCCCGACGCGCGTCCCATGCCTGACTCCAACGACAATCCGCTGATCGACATCCGCAACCTCACGTTCGGGTACGCAGAACGCACGATCCTTTCGGACGTGACGATGCGCTTTCCGCGTGGCAAGGTCGTGGCGATCATGGGCGGCTCCGGCTGCGGCAAGACCACCTTGCTACGCCTGATCGGCGGCGTGGTCGCGCCGCGCCAGGGCAGCGTGGTCTTCGACGGCGAGCCCGTGAATCCGCAAGACAAGGCCGCGCTGTACAAACTTCGGCGCCGGCTCGGCATGCTGTTCCAGTTCGGCGCCTTGTTCACCGACCTGAGCGTGTTCGACAACGTGGCCTTTCCCTTGCGCGAGCACACCGATCTGCCCGAGCCCCTGATCCGCGACATCGTGCTGATGAAGCTCAATGCGGTGGGATTGCGCGGCGCGGCCGCGCTCAAGCCCAACGAGATTTCGGGTGGGATGGCGCGCCGGGTCGCGCTGGCGCGCGCGATCGCGCTCGACCCCGAACTCCTCATGTACGACGAGCCTTTCACCGGGCTCGACCCGATTTCGATGGGCGTGACGGCGAACCTGATCCGCCGGCTCAACGATTCGACGGGCGCGACCTCGATCGTGGTTTCGCACGATGTGGCCGAGTGCTTCGCAATCTGCGATTACGCCTACATCATCTCGGCCGGCCGCATCATCGGTTTCGGCACGCCCGACGAATTGCGCGCCTCCGACGATGCCGAGATCCGGCAATTCATCGGCGGCCTGCCCGATGGCCCGGTCAAGTTCCATTACCCGGCGCCCGATTACGCGCAAGACATGGGGTTGTCGTCATGAGCGCCGCCAATCCCGTCACCGCCCTCGGCCGCGCGACGCTCGACTGGCTGCAGGCCCTGGGCCGCAACGCCTATTTCTTCGCCAGCCTGGTGCGCAATACGCCGACCGCGCTGCGCCGGTTCTATCTCGTCACCGCGCAGATCCATGCGATCGGCAATCTCTCGATACTGATCATCGCCGCATCGGGCATGGCGGTGGGTTTCGTGCTCGCGCTGCAGATGTATTACGCGCTGTCGAAATACGGCGCGGCCGAATCGCTGGGCCTGGTGGTCAACCTGGCGCTGGTGCGCGAACTCGGCCCGGTGGTCGCGGCCTTGCTGTTCGCCGGCCGCGCCGGCACTTCGCTGACCGCCGAACTCGGCCTCATGAAAGCGGGCGAGCAACTCGCCGCGATGGAAATGATGGCCATCGATCCGCACAGCCGCGTGTTCGCGCCGCGTTTCGTCGGCGGCATCATTTCGATGCCCATCCTGGCCGCGCTGTTCTCGACCATCGGCATCCTCGGCGCCTATGTGGTCGCGGTCTGGCTGATCGGCGTGGACGATGGGAATTTCTGGTCGATCATGCAAGACGGCGTCGATGTCTGGCGCGATGTCGGCAACGGCATCATCAAGAGCGTCGTGTTCGGCGTCACCTGCACCTTCGTCGCGCTTTACCAGGGCTACGAAGCCCGGCCCACGCCCGAGGGTGTGGCCTACGCGACCACGCGCACGGTCGTCATTTCATCGCTCGCCGTGCTTTGCCTCGATTTCATCCTCACCGCGCTGATGTTCAGCACGCCGTGACCCCGGGAGCCATCTATGGGACGCAAAAGCATTGAAACCCTCGTCGGCCTGTTCGTGCTGCTCGGTGCGCTGGCCGTGGTCTTTCTCGCCTTGAAGGCGGCCAATCTCGCCAGCTTCTCGACCGGGGCGACCTATCAGGTCACGGCGAATTTCGACAACATCGGCGGTCTCAAGGTGCGCGCGCCGGTGCGCAGCGCCGGGGTGACGGTCGGACGCGTGGTCGCGATCACGCTCGACACCAAGAGTTACCGCGGGCATGTCACGCTCGAACTCAACAAGGGCGTCGAGTTCCCCAGCGATTCGTCGGCCAAGATCCTGACCGCCGGCCTGCTCGGCGACCAGTACATCGGCCTCGAACCCGGCGCGGAAGAAAAAATGCTCCAGCCTGGCGAGAACATCCAGCTCACTCAATCGGCCATCGTGCTCGAAAACCTGATCAGCCAATTGCTGTTCAAGGGCGCGTCGGACGCCGGTACCGAAAAGAAATGAACGCCGGCAAGCCGCAAGCCGCAACCGGCCGGACCGTACTGCGCGCCTGGCGCCGTCTGGCGCTCGTGCTCGGCGCGGCCTTGCTTGCGACCGGCTGCGCGACCGTCGAACACCCGAACCCGAAGGATCCATTCGAATCCTTCAACCGTTCGGTCTATCAGTTCAACGACACGGTCGACCGCGCGGTGCTCAAACCGGTCGCCACCGGCTACCAGGCCGTGGTGCCCGGCCCGGTGCGCACCTGCGTGTCGAACATCTTCTCGAATGTCGGCCAATTGTGGTCGGCCGCGAACAGCGCGCTGCAAGGCAAGGGCGAGGAATGCGCGAACACGCTGATGCGGGTGGCGGTCAACACCACCTTCGGCCTCGGTGGCTGTCTCGACATCGCCAGCGAGGTCCCGGGGCTTGAACAACGCAACGAAGACCTCGGCCAGACCCTGGGCAAATGGGGTGTGGCGCCGGGCCCGTATCTGGTACTGCCCTTCTTCGGCCCGAGCACGGTGCGCGATGCCGCCGGCACCGGGGCCGACTTGATGGTGGACCCGGTCGACAACCTCGACCATGTACGCACGCGTAACAGCCTGAACGCGCTGCGATTCGTGTCGCGCCGCGCCGAGTTGCTCGATGCCTCGCGCATTCTGGAGGGCGCCGCGATCGATCCCTATTCCTTCTTGCGCGATGCCTACCTGCAACGGCGGCTGAACTTGGTCTATGACGGCGATCCGCCCGACACCGCGCCGCCCGATGATTACTACGATCCCGAAGCGCCGGAGGCGCCGACCGCGCCCTGAGGATCGAAGATTTGCTTACACCCATGGCGCCGCCGCGTCACCGCAAGCGCCGAATCCTCCGTTAAAACTCCACGGACGATTCAAAACAGGAGAACCCGAGATGCTGATCCAACGAATGACCCGTGTGCTTGCCTGCGCGACCCTGCTCTGGGCGGGCGCGGCCCAGGCCGACACGGCCGTTCATCCGGCTGAAGAACTGGTCAAGAAGGTATCGACCGAAGTCCTGAGCACGATCCAGAACGACAAGGCCCTGCAATCGGGCGATCTGAACAAGGTGGTCAAGCTGGTCGAAGAAAAGATCGTGCCGGTCACCGACTTTCAGCGCATGACCGCGATCGCGGTCGGCCGCGCCTGGCGCGATGCCTCGCCGGCCCAACGCGAACAATTGATCGCGGCATTCAAGCAATTGCTGATCCGCACCTATTCGGGCGCGGTCAGTTCGGCGCGCGATGTGAAGCTGCAATTCAAGCCGACCCGGGCGTCCGAGCAAGACACCGATGTGATCGTGCGATCGATGGTCGTACAGCCGCGCGGCGAACCGATCGAACTCGGGTATCGTCTGTCGAAGACGGCGAACGGCTGGAAGGTCTATGACATCAACATCCTGGGCGCCTGGATCACCCAGACCTACCGCGATTCGTTCACCCAAGAAGTGAACAAGTCGGGGATCGACGGCCTGATCAAATCGCTCAGCGACAAGAACACCGAAGCCACGGGCAAGAAGTGACCGACACCTACACGGCCCCCGCGACCCTGCGCATGGACAGCGCCCGCGCTGTCGAGGCGCAGGGCGTCGCGGCCATCGAACGCGGTGTGCAGCGCATCGACCTGTCCGCGCTGACCGATCTCGATTCGTCGGCGGTCGCGGTGCTGTTGTCGTGGCGGCGCGCCGCCCAGGCCCGCGCCCAGGCGCTCGATTACCTGGGCGCCACGCCCAGCCTGCTCCAGCTCGCCGAGTTGTACGGCGTCGCCGAACTCGCCTTCGCGCCCGCCGCCACCGCGGCGCACCAACACCACCACTGACCGCGCGCCCGTGCGGCGCGCCATGCGCCGCCGGGTGGGTGTGCACTTCCGGATCGGCGCAGGCGCGGCCCTCGGGCCCCTTGCCTATAATCTGCGCCTTCTCCGAGTTGCCCATGACCACCCAAACCCCGCCCGCCCTGTCGGTGCGCCAAGTCGTCAAGCAGTACCAGACCGTACGCGCGCTCGACGGCGTTTCGCTCGACGTCGCGCCCGGCGAATTCTTCGGCCTGCTCGGCCCCAACGGCGCCGGCAAGACCACACTGATTTCCGTCATCGCCGGCCTGGCGCGCGCCACCTCGGGCAGCGTGCAGGTCATGGGCCATGACGTGGTCGGCGATTACGCCCAGGCCCGCATCAATCTGGGCGTGGTGCCGCAGGAATTGGTCTTCGATCCGTTCTTTACGGTGCGCGAATGCTTGCGCATCACGAGCGGCTATTACGGTGTGCGCGGCAATGACGACTGGATCGACGAGATCCTGGCCAATCTCGATCTCACCTCGAAGGCCAACGCGAACATGCGCGCGCTGTCGGGCGGCATGAAGCGCCGGGTGCTGGTGGCGCAGGCCCTGGTGCACAAGCCGCCGGTGTTGATCCTCGACGAGCCGACCGCGGGCGTCGATGTCGAATTGCGCCAGACCTTGTGGAAATTCATCGCGCGTCTGAACCGCGAAGGCCACACCATCATCCTGACCACGCATTACCTCGAAGAAGCCGAAGCCTTGTGCGGACGCATCGCGATGCTCAAGGGCGGACGGGTGGTCGCGCTCGACGACAAGACCGCCTTGTTGCGCCGCCTGGCCGGCCTGCAACTCGTGCTACGCCTCGTGCAAGGCAGCTTGCCGGCCGAACTCGCCGCGCAAGCGCATGAATTGCCGGGCGGCAAACTGGCGCTGCGCCTGGCCGGTTATGCGGAAGTCGAGCCCGCGCTCGCACGCTTGCGTCTGGCCGGCGCGGTCGTCGACGAAATCGAGGTTCAACGCGCCGATCTCGAAGATGTTTTCTTGCAGATCATGCATGACCAACCGGCCGCCGCCGAGGTGAGCGCATGAACCGCGAAGTAAGCCTGCGCGGCTTTTCCACCTTGTTCTACAAAGAAGTGCTGCGCTTTTGGAAGGTGAGCTTTCAGACCGTCGCGGCGCCGGTGCTGACCGCGGTGCTGTATCTGCTGATCTTCGGCCATGTGCTCGAAGACCATGTCCAGGTCTATGAAGGCGTGAGCTACACCGCCTTCCTGATCCCCGGCCTCATCATGATGAGCGTGCTGCAGAACGCATTCGCCAACACGAGTTCGTCGCTGATCCAGTCCAAGATCACCGGCAACATCGTCTTCGTGCTGCTGCCGCCGATCTCGCACCTGGCGTTCTTTTGTGCCTATGTGCTGGGCGCGATGGTGCGCGGCCTGGTCGTGGGTCTGGGCGTCTTCCTCGTCACGGTCTGGTTCGCCAAGCTGCAATTCCAGCATCCGGTGTGGATTCTGAGCTTTGCGCTCCTGGGCAGCGCCATCCTCGGCACCCTGGGCCTGATCGCCGGCATCTGGGCCGACAAATTCGACCAGCTCGCCGCGTTCCAGAATTTTCTGGTCATGCCGGCCACGATGCTGTCGGGCGTGTTCTATTCGATCCGTTCGCTGCCCGATTTCTGGCTCACGGTCAGCCATCTGAACCCGTTCTTCTACATGATCGACGGCTTCCGTTACGGCTTTTTCGGCGCGAGCGACATCGCGCCCTGGACCAGCCTGGGCCTGGTCGCGCTGTTCTTCGTCCTGCTCGCGACGGTGGCGGTGCGCCTGCTCGCATCGGGCTGGAAACTCAGGAGTTGATGCCCTCATGATGACCAAGGAATTCATCCGCGATCTGATCGCCCAGGCGATCGATTGCAGCGTGCTCGAAGTGCGCGGCGACGACGGCCAGCATTTCGACGCGACCCTCGTCGCCGAGGCCTTTGCGGGCAAATCGCGCGTGCAGCGCCATCAGATGGTCTACGCGGCGCTCGGCACTCACATGGGCGGCAACATCCACGCCCTTTCGTTCAAGACTTACACACCGGCCGAATACGCGGCGCGGTAAATCGGACATACATGGACAAGCTTTCGATCCGCGGCGGCAAGCCGCTCAACGGCAGCATCGCGATGTCGGGCGCCAAGAACGCCGCCCTGCCCATCCTGTGCGCCGCCTTGCTCAGCGAAGAAGCGCTGGTGCTCGACAACCTGCCGCGCCTGCAAGACATCGCCTCGATGCTCAAGCTGTTGCGCCAGCACGGCGTTGAAGTGAGCGGCGAACAACCGGGGCCGGTGGCCTTGCGCACGCCGCATCTGGCGAGCGATGAAGCGCCCTACGAAATCGTCAAGACCATGCGCGCGTCCATCCTCGTGCTCGGGCCGCTAGTGGCGCGCTTCGGACGGGCGCGGGTGTCCTTGCCCGGCGGTTGCGCGATCGGCGCACGGCCGGTCGATCAGCACATCAAGGGCCTGGAAAAACTCGGCGCCAAAGTCACGATCGAACAAGGCTACATCCTTGCCGAAGCCAAGCGGCTCAAGGGTGCACGCATCGTCACCGACATGGTGACCGTGACCGGTACCGAAAACCTGCTGATGGCCGCGACGCTGGCCGAAGGCCAGACCATCATCGAGAACGCCGCGCGCGAACCCGAGGTCGTCGATCTGGCCAACTGCCTGATCGCGATGGGCGCGCGCATCCAGGGCGCGGGCACCGACCGCATCATCATCGACGGCGTTGCGCGGCTGCATGGCGCCAAGCACCGCATCATCCCCGACCGCATCGAGACTGGCACCTTCTTGTGCGCGGTGGCGGCCGTCGGCGGCGATGTGACCCTGACCGGCGCGGCGCCGCGCACCCTCGATGCGGTGATCGAAAAACTGCGCGAAGCCGGCGCCGACATCTCGCACAACGGCGATTGGATCCGGGTGCGCAACGACCGCCGGCTCAAGGCCGTCAACGCGCGCACCTTGCCCTACCCGGGTTTTCCGACCGACATGCAAGCACAATTGATGGCGCTCAACACCACCGCCGACGGCGCGGGCGTGATCACCGAAACCATCTTCGAAAACCGCTTCATGCATGTGCCCGAACTCACGCGCCTGGGCGCCAACATCCGCATCGAGAACGACACCGCGATCGTGCAAGGCGTGCCCACGCTTTCGGGCGCGCGCGTGATGGCGACCGATCTGCGCGCCTCTGCGTCGCTCGTGATCGCCGGCCTGATCGCGCACGGCGAAACCGTGATCGACCGCATCTATCACCTCGACCGCGGCTACGAACAAATGGAACGCAAGCTCGCCGCGATCGGCGCCGACATCCAACGGGTGAAGTCATGAGCGATGCCGCGCTGACTCTCGCGCTCTCGAAAGGGCGCATCTTCGACGAGACCCTGCCCTTGCTGGCCGCGGCCGGCATCAGCGTGCCCGAGAATCCCGAAACTTCGCGCAAACTGATCCTGCCGACCAGCGATCCGAATGTGCGCATCGTGATCGTGCGCGCGACCGATGTGCCGACTTATGTGCAATACGGCGGCGCCGATGTCGGCATCGCGGGCAAGGATGTGCTGCTCGAACACGGCGCCGAGTACGGCGACGATTCGGGCCTGTACCAGCCGCTCGACCTCAACATCGCCAAATGCCGCATGAGCGTGGCGGTGCCGCAAGGCTTCGATTACGCGAGCGCCGTGCGGCGCGGCGCGCGCATCCGCGTCGCAACCAAATACGTGCACACCGCGCGCGAACACTTTGCCGCCAAGGGCGTGCACGTGGACCTCATCAAGCTGTACGGCTCGATGGAACTCGCGCCGCTCGTGGGCCTGGCCGATGCGATCGTCGATTTGGTCTCGACCGGCGGCACGCTCAAGGCCAACGGGCTGGTCGAGGTCGAACACATCATGTCGATCAGTTCGCGCCTCATCGTCAATCGCGCCTCGCTCAAGCTCAAGCATGCGCGGCTGCGTCCCATCATCGATGCCTTTGCGAAGGCGGTGCAACCATGACCCGACGACTCGACACCAGTGCCGCCGATTTCGACGCCACGCTGACCGCGCTTTTGCACGTGGACATCGCGACCGACACCGCGATCGTGAGCGCGGTCGCGGCCATCCTCGACGATGTGAAAGCGCGCGGCGACGCGGCGGTGCTCGATTACACCGCGCGCTTCGACCGGGTGCAGGCGCCTTCGGTCGCCGCGCTCGAACTCACGCGCGCCCAGCTCGAGGCGGCGCTCGACGCGATCGGCCCGGAAAAGCGCAAAGCGCTCGAAGCCGCGGCCCACCGCGTGCGCCATTACCACGTGGTGCAAAAGGAACAGGCCTGCACCGAATTCCATTACCGCGAGCCCGACGGCACCTTGCTCGGCCAGCGCATCGGTCCGATCGACCGCGCCGGCCTGTATGTGCCGGGCGGCAAGGCGGCTTATCCGTCATCGGTGCTGATGAACGCGATCCCGGCCAAGGTCGCGGGCGTGGCCGAACTCGTCATGGTCGTGCCCACGCCCGATGGCGTGAAGAACGATCTGGTGCTCGCCGCCGCGGCGATCGCGGGCGTCGACCGGGTCTTCACCATTGGCGGCGCGCAAGCCGTCGGCGCCCTGGCCTATGGCACCGCCACTATCCCGAAGGTCGACAAGATCGTCGGTCCCGGCAATGCTTATGTGGCCGAGGCCAAGCGCCGCGTGTTCGGCACCGTGGGCATCGACATGATCGCGGGTCCGAGTGAAATCCTGGTGCTTTGCGACGGGCAATCGAACCCCGACTGGATCGCGATGGATCTGTTCTCGCAAGCCGAGCATGACGAACTCGCACAATCCATCCTGCTCTCGCCCGACGCGGCCTTTCTCGATGCGGTGCAGGCGAGCATCGCGCGCCTGCTGCCGGCCATGGCGCGCCAGGACATCATCCGCAAAAGTCTCGACGGCCGTGGTGCGCTGATCAAGACGCGCGACCTCGACGAAGCCTGCGCGATCGCCAATCGCATCGCGCCCGAACACATGGAAGTCTCGGTCGCCGATCCGCATGCGCTCCTGCCCAAGCTCAAGCATGCGGGCGCGGTCTTCCTGGGCCGCTACACCAGCGAAAGCCTGGGCGATTATTGCGCCGGGCCCAACCATGTGCTGCCCACCTCGGGCACCGCACGGTTTTCTTCGCCGCTCGGCGTGTACGACTTCATGAAGCGTTCGAGCCTGATCGAAGTCAGTGCCGAAGGCGCCAAACATCTGGGGCCGGTGGCCAGCGTCCTCGCCCATGGCGAAGGCCTGAGCGCCCACGCGCGCGCCGCCGAACTGCGCTACGAATGAAGCCCCGCTCACCCCAACCACACACATCATGAACACCCACGCAGCACAAATCATCCGCCCCGAGATCCTCGCGATCGGGGCCTACCCGGTGCCCGATGCGACCGGCTGCATCAAGCTCGACGCGATGGAAAATCCGTACGAGTTGCCGCCTGAACTGCGCACCGCGTTGGCCCAAAAACTCGCCACGGTCGCGCTCAATCGCTACCCGGTGCCGACTTCCGATGCGCTGCGTGCGCGCATCCGCGAGGCCTACCAAGTGCCGGCCGGCAGCGAAATCATGCTCGGCAACGGCAGCGATGAACTCATCAGCCTGATCGCGCTCGCCTGCGCACGGCCGGGCGCGGCCCTGGTCTCGCTCGCGCCCACCTTCGTGATGTACGAGGTGAGCGCCAAGTTCGCCGGCCTGCGTTATGTACCGGTCATGCTCAACGCCGATTTCACGCTCGAACTGCCGCGACTGCTCGCAGCGATCGCCGAGCACAAGCCCGCGATCGTGTATCTGGCCTACCCGAACAATCCGACCGGCACGCTATATCCGCGCGCCGCAGTCGAGGCGGTGCTGCATGCGGCGCCCGGCCTGGTCGTGATCGACGAGGCCTACAACGCGTTCGCGAGCGACAGCTTCATGCGCGACCTGCCGCGCTGGCCCAATCTGATCGTGATGCGTACCGTGAGCAAAAGCGGTCTGGCCGGCGCGCGCCTGGGCTATATGGCCGGCCATCCGGACTGGCTGCGCGAATTCGACAAGGTGCGCGCGCCCTACAACGTGAATGTGTTGACCCAGACCACGGTGGAATTCGCGCTCGAACACCATGCGGTGCTCGAAGACCAGGCGGCGCGCCTGCGCGCCGAACGCCCCGGACTGGCCGCGTCCCTGGCGGCCCTGCCTGGCGTCGAAGTGTTTCCGTCGGATGCGAATTTCATCCTGTTTCGCGTTGCCGACGCCGCCGCGGTGTTCGATCGGCTCAAATCGCGTAAAGTCCTGATCAAGTTCCTCGGCAAAGCCCATCCGCTGCTGGCCAACTGCCTGCGCGTGACGGTGTCCTCGCCCGAGGAGAACGCCGCCTTTCTCGCAGCCTTGCGCGCCTCGCTCTGACCATGAGTCAACAACGCACCGCCGAAGTCGTCCGCAACACCAACGAAACCCAGATCCGCGTCGCGCTCGATCTCGACGGCAGCGGCACCGCGCGCCTGTCGACGGGCATCGGGTTCTTCGACCACATGCTCGACCAGATCGCGCGCCACGGCCTCATCGATCTGACCGTCGAAGCCAAGGGCGATCTGCACATCGACGGCCATCACACCGTCGAGGATGTGGGCATCACCCTGGGCCAGGCGTTTGCGCGCGCGCTGGGCGACAAGAAAGGCGTGCGCCGTTACGGCCATGCCTATGTGCCGCTCGACGAAGCGCTGTCGCGCGTGGTCATCGATCTGTCGGGCCGGCCGGGTTTGGTCTGGCAGGTGCCGTTCACGCGCGCCACGATCGGCAGTTTCGATGTCGAACTCGCGCACGAATTCTTCCAGGGCTTCGTGAACCATGCGGGCGTGACCCTGCACATCGACAATCTGCGCGGCGAAAACTCGCATCATCAATGCGAAACCGTGTTCAAAGCCTTTGCGCGCGCGCTGCGCATGGCGATCGAGGCCGATCCGCGCACCGCCGATTCCATCCCGAGCACCAAGGGCAGCCTTTGAACCGCGCCGTGCCGGCTGCACACGCTGCCACTCCTTCGGATTCAGATCTATGAGTCGCGTCGTCATCGTCGATTACGGCATGGGCAATCTGCGCTCGGTCTATCAGGCCTTGCGCCATGCGGCGCCCGAGGCCGATGTCCGCGTCACCGCGGAAGCGGCCGATGTCGATCACGCCGATCGCGTCGTCCTGCCGGGCCAGGGCGCGATGCCCGATTGCATGCGTTACCTGCGCGAATCCGGCATGCAAGACGCGGTCTTGCGCGCTGCGGCAAGCCGGCCGTTGTTCGGCGTCTGCATCGGCGAGCAGATGCTTTGCGATGCTTCCGACGAAACCCATACCGACGCGCCGACGCCCGGTCTGGGCCTCATCCCCGGACGCTGTGTGCGCTTTCGCGCCGCAGACATGTCGTTGCCCGACGGCAGCCGGCTCAAGGTGCCGCACATGGGCTGGAACAATGTCGCGCAGCGCGCGCACCCGATGTGGGAGGGCGTGACCGACGGGGCGATGTTTTATTTCGTGCACAGTTTTCATGTGCTGCCCGCAGACCCCATGCACATTGCGGGCACTTGCGATTACGGACGCCCGGGTACAGCCCCCTTTACCTGCGCGATAGCGCGGGATAACATTTTTGCGACCCAGTTCCATCCGGAGAAGTCCGCCGACGCGGGCATTCGTCTGTATCGAAACTTCATTTCGTGGCAACCCTGACGAATACTTGCCGGCAGGAACCTGATTCCGTCGGCGCGAGATCACCAGCATGCTTCTGATCCCCGCCATCGACCTCAAAGACGGTCAATGCGTACGCCTCAAGCAAGGCGAAATGTCCGACGCGACCGTGTTTTCCGAAGACCCCGGCGCCATGGCCGCGCACTGGCTCGCGCAAGGCGCGCGCCGATTGCATCTGGTCGACCTCAACGGCGCGTTCGCCGGCAAGCCCAAAAACGAAGCGGCGGTCAAGTCCATCTTGAAGGCGATCGATGGACGCATCCCCGTGCAATTGGGCGGCGGCATCCGCGACCTCGACACCATCGAGCGCTACCTCGACGGCGGCATCGACTACGTGATCATCGGCACCGCTGCGGTCAAGAACCCGGGCTTTCTGCACGATGCCTGCAATGCCTTCGGCGGCCATATCATCGTCGGGCTCGACGCCAAGGACGGCAAGGTCGCCACCGACGGCTGGAGCAAGCTGACCGGCCATGAGGTCGTCGATCTGGCGCGCAAATTCGAAGGCTACGGCGTCGAGAGCGTGATCTACACCGACATCGGCCGCGACGGCATGCTGACCGGTGTGAACATCGATGCCACCGTCAAGCTCGCGCGCGCGCTCAAGGTGCCGGTGATCGCCTCGGGCGGCGTGGGCAGTCTGGCCGACATCGAAGCCTTGTGCGCGGTCGAATCCGAAGGCATCGAAGCCGTGATCTGCGGCCGTTCGATCTACACCGGTTCGCTCGATCTCAAGGCCGGCCAGGCGCGCGCCGACGCCTTGTCGGGGCAGGCGGCGTAAACTTTGCCCGGCCGAAGGGGGGGCTCGCGCGACGCGCCCCCGACCGGCCAAGCCGCCTTCCCGATTCGCCTTCCTGCCGCAGGCTGCGGCGCCGACGCAGCCCCATCATCCATCTGCCGCCATGCTCGCCAAACGCATCATCCCTTGTCTGGACGTGACCGCCGGTCGGGTCGTCAAAGGCGTCAACTTCGTCGAATTGCGCGACGCCGGTGATCCGGTCGAAATCGCCGCGCGCTACAACGAACAAGGCGCCGACGAACTCACCTTCCTCGACATCACCGCCTCGAGCGATGCGCGCGACATCATCTTGCATGTGATCGAAGCGGTGGCCGAGCAAGTCTTCATTCCGCTCACCGTCGGCGGCGGCGTGCGCGCGGTCGGCGATGTGCGCCGCCTGCTCAACGCGGGCGCCGACAAGGTCAGCATCAACACCAGCGCCGTGCAGAACCCGCAATTGATCGCCGATGCGTCGGCGCGTTACGGCGCGCAATGCATCGTGGTGGCGATCGACGCCAAACAGACCGCGCCCGGCAAATGGGAAGTGTTTACCCACGGCGGACGGAACCCGACGGGGCTCGATGCGATCGAATGGGCCAAGCGGGTCGAAGCCCTGGGCGCCGGCGAAATCCTCCTCACCAGCATGGATCGCGACGGCACCAAGGTCGGTTTTGATCTGCCCCTGACGCGCGCGGTCAGCGATGCGGTGGGCGTTCCAGTGATCGCGTCGGGCGGTGTGGGCAATCTCCAGCACCTCGCCGACGGCATCACCGAAGGCCGTGCCGATGCGGTGCTTGCCGCGAGCATCTTCCATTACGGCGAACACACCGTCGGGGAAGCCAAGCGCTTCATGGCGCAACAAGGCATCGCGGTACGCCTGTGATCGCGGCGACGGCCTGAAAGGAGAGCCATGCAAGGCTTGCTCAAACTGCTGCGCGACAACCGCGGCTTCCTGCTGTTCCTGTTCGGGATGTTCGTGTTCCGCTCGGCCGTGGCCGACTGGTACCAGATCCCGAGCGGTTCGATGGAACCGACCCTGCAAGTCGGCGACCGGGTGCTGGTCGACAACCGCGCTTTCAATCTGCGCGTCCCGTTCACCGATCTGCATGTGCTCGATTACGGCGTGCCGCAAGCCGGCGATGTCATCACCTTCAAATCGCCGGTGGACGGGCAGCGCCTGATCAAGCGGGTGGTCGCGGTGGCGGGCCAGCGCGTGCAGGCCCGCGAAGGGCGCTTGTTCGTGGACGGCCATGCGGTGGCCGGCCATGCGGGCCATGTAGCTTTCGGTCCGGTGCGGGTCCCGGCCGGCCATGTCTTCGTGATGGGCGATCATCGCGACAATAGTTTCGATTCCCGCTATTGGGGCCCGCTGCCGATCGCGAACCTCTATGGCCGCGCCCTGATGGTGGTCACTTCGCTCGATGGCGTCGTGCCGCGCGGCGACCGCTGGTTCCTGCCTTTGCCGGAGAACGCACCATGAGCGCGGGCGCCGAGGATTGGCTCGACAAGCTCCGGTGGGATGCCCAAGGGCTGGTGCCCGCCATCGCCCAGGAAGTGGGCAGCAACGATGTGCTGATGGTGGCCTGGATGAACCGCGAAGCGCTGGCCCAGACCGCCGCGCGCGGCGAAGCCGTCTATTGGAGCCGGTCACGCAATCGTCTCTGGCACAAAGGCGAAGAGTCCGGGCATGTGCAGAAGGTGCGCGAGATCCGCATCGATTGCGACGAGGATGTGGTCTTGCTCAAGGTCGAACAGACCGGCGGCATCGCCTGCCATACCGGCCGCCATTCCTGTTTTTTCCAGTTGCTGGTACGCGAAGGCGGCGAGCCGCACTGGCAATCCGTCGAGCCGGTGCTCGTGGACCCTGAAAGGATTTACCGATGACGCAAGTTCCCGGAACCGGCGACGTGCTGGCCCGTCTGGCCGATGTGGTCGATTCCCGCCGCGGCGGCGACCCCGAGACCTCGTACGTCGCGCGGCTGATGCACAAGGGCGATGACGCGGTGCTCAAGAAGATCGCCGAGGAAGCCGGCGAGATCCTGCTGGCCGCCAAAGACGCGCGCCATGGCAAGGACGTGCAATTCGTCGTCAACGAAACCGCCGATCTCTGGTTTCATTGTCTGATCATGTTGTCCCATTATGGTGTGCGCCCCGAACAGGTGATCGCGGAACTCGCCCGGCGCGAAGGGATGTCCGGACTCGAAGAAAAGGCCTTGCGCAAGGTGCGCGAGCGCGAGAACGGCCAGGTCTGACCAGCGAGCCCGCACTCACTGACTGAAAGTTGAGCCCTCATGGACGATTGCATCTTCTGCAAGATCGCGCGCGGCGAAATCCCGTGCAAGAAAGTCTATGAAGACGAGGAATTCCTGGTCTTCCACGACATCCACCCGGCCGCGCCGGTGCATCTGCTGGTGATCCCCAAACAGCACCTCGAAAGCCTGGCCCAGGTGGGCGACGAGCACGCGCCCATGTTGGGTAGAATGCTCCGGCTCGCCCCCAAGCTTGCCGCCGAGAACGGCGCGACTGGCGGGTTCAAGACCTTGTTCAATACCGGCAAGGATGGCGGCCAGGAAGTCTGGCACCTGCATATGCACATTCTGGGCGGACCGCGTCCTTGGAGCGGCACGCGCTGATACCCGTCACACGAAGGACTTACGCTCGCGACCGCGGGCGTCCAACCGGGCGGCAACGCCCCTGATGACATCAACGGCGATGCGCGTGAACACACCGCGGCGCCCGAATCGATCAAAGGAGTAGGAAACCATGGGTGGATTGAGCATTTGGCATTGGCTGATCGTGCTGGTCATCGTGATTCTGGTGTTCGGCACCAAGAAGCTCGGCAGCGTCGGCAAGGACCTCGGCAGCGCGGTGCGCGGCTTCAAGGAAGGCATGAAGGAAGGCGCCGATGCCGGCGCCGCCAAGCCCGACGACAAGCAGGCCGCGGCCAAGACCATCGACGTCGAAGCCAAGGAAAAGTCCGGCCAATAAGCCGGGCGTCCTGATGGCGCGCGGCCCTTCGCGGCGCCGTGCGCATGGTGCGCGCGTCCTATATGTTCGACTTCAGTTTCGCTGAACTCGCCATCATCGGTGGGGTGGCTCTCGTGGTGCTCGGCCCCGAGAAGCTGCCGCGCGTCGCGCGTACCGCCGGCCAATGGATCGCGAAGGCCCAACGTTATGTGAACGACGTGAAGGCCGACATCCAGCGCGAATCCGAACTGGCCGAACTGAAGAAGTTGCAGCAGCAAGTCCAGGAATCGGCGCAGGAACTCGAAAGCAGCGTGCATCAGAACCTGCAATCGATCGAATCCGAAATCGGCAAGACGCCGCTGGTCGATGACGATGGCGGCGCCGGCGTCTTCGAGGATCCGGCGCGCGGCCAAGACGAGTTCCGATCGATCGGCGAATTCGTGCCACCGCCGCCGACGCTGGAAGAACTGGCCGAGCGCCTCGAAACCTTGCAGCGCCAGCTCGGCGGCGCCGCGCCCGGCTTCAAATACGCGCCGCGCGCCCGCGCCGCGCGCCCCGCGCACCGGGCCCGCCGCCCGCACCGGCATTGATCCGACGATGAGCGAACCCGCGCAAGCCCCGCAGGAAGAGAACTTCATCTCGCATCTGATCGAGTTGCGTCAGCGCCTCGTCAAGGCGGCGCTCGCGATCGTGCTCATCACCCTGGCGCTCGCACCGTTCATGAAGCAGATCTTCGACTTCCTGTCGTTGCCGCTCATGAACGCATTGCCCGCCGGCACCCATTTGCTCGCGACCGGCGTGGTGGCGCCGTTCGTGGTGCCGCTCAAAGTCACGCTGCTGGTCGGGTTCGTGATCGCGCTGCCTTACGTGCTCTATCAAGCCTGGGCGTTCGTCGCGCCCGGGCTGTACCAACACGAAAAACGCTTCGCGCTGCCGATCCTGGTGTCGAGCTTCGTGCTGTTCCTGGCTGGCATGGCGTTTTGCTATTTCTTCGTCTTCGGCGTGGTGTTCCGCGCGGTCATGGGTTTCGCGCCCGAGTCGGTCCAGGTCGCGCCCGACATCGAGGCCTATTTCAGCTTCGTGCTCGGCATGTTCATGGCGTTCGGACTCACCTTCGAAGTCCCGGTCGTCGTCGTGGTGCTGGTCAAGTTCGGGTGGGTCACGGTGCAGAAGCTGCGCGACATCCGTCCTTACATGATCGTCGGCGCCTTCGTGATCGCGGCCATCGTCACACCGCCTGACGCGATCTCGCAATTGATGCTCGCGATTCCGCTGTGCCTGCTGTACGAACTGGGCCTGCTGATGGCGCGCTTCGTCGCCAAACGGCCCGAGCGGCCGGCGGCTGACGATCAAGCATCGGCCTGACGGCTGGGCATAGCGCCCGCGACGACGCGCGGCGCCGCCTGCCGGGACGCGTCGGTCGTCCAAGCTAGGCGTCTTCTTCCATGCCTGGCCCGACGCCCGGCCTTGGCGCCTTCGGGTCATCTCCCGGCGCTTGCTTGTAGCCACATGGCGCACATCCGTCATTGTGGGGGCCGGCGCCGCCTGGCAAGGTATCGGCTTTCTCAAGCGCGGCGCGATGCGCACACATCGCCCCTGGAGCAAGCATGCAAAAGCCCGGCAAAACGGCGGCGCGCGAGCGCCCCGCCGATGCCCCAAGCGATCGACGCTGGTTTCTGAAAGCGGCGCTGCTCGCATCGGCAAGCTTGACCGGCTGCGGCGGCGCCGACGACCAAACGACCGGCGGCACGACCCCGGAAATCCCCGCGCCGCCTGCCGAGCCAACGCCAACGCCAACGCCAACGCCCACCCCAACCCCCACGCCGACGCCTGCGGTCTGGCCCGACGACTATGCCGCCGATGCGAGCGGAAGATTCTGGTATGTGTCACCGACCGGCCATGACGGCGCGGCTGGGACCGCCGCGGCACCGTTCGCGACCCTGGGCCATGCCGTCGGCTTGGTCGGACCGGGCGACACGATCCTCCTGACCGATGGCACGCACGCGGGGCCGGTCGCGCTGACGCGCTCGGGCACCGCCGATCGCTACATCACGCTGCGCGCCGTCCATGCCGGGCAGGCCAAACTCGTGGCCGCCGGCGAGTATTCGGCACTGGCCTTGATCGGCTGCGCCTGGATCCGTGTCGAGGGCCTCGATCTGCGCGCGGCCAAGGACCACGGCTTGCAGGCCGAGAATTGCCACCATGTGCAGTTCGTCGGCAATGTCTGCCATGACTGCGGCGGCAGCGGCATCAGCGCCACCGGCAGCGATTACTTGCTGATCGAAGCGAACACGGTCTACCGCAATGCCGGCGTCAATCCGTATCAGACCAGCGGCATCTCGATCTATCAGGCGCGGGCCCACGACGCCGCGCCCGGCTTTCATCTGTTCGTTCGGCGCAATCTGGTCTATGCCAATGCGGAGACGCCCGCGATCACCGCGGTCCATACCGAAGGCAACGGCATCATCCTCGACGATTTCCACAATTCCCAAGGCGGCTCCACCGCCGGCAATTACCCTGGCGCAACCCTGGTCGAGAACAATCTGGTCGCCTACAACGGCGGTTGCGGAATCCTTGCCTACGAAAGCGATCATGTGACGGTGCGCCATAACACCGCCGTCTTCAACAACACCGATTCGCTCAACACCGGCACCTGGCGCGGCGAGCTCGCCAACAGCCAGGGACGGGACAACCATTGGTACAACAACCTCGCGGTCTGCGACAGCGCGGCGAGCCGGTACAGCAACGCGCTGCTCGATGGCGTGACCGGCGGCTATCAGAACACCGGGGTCGAATGGCTGGGCAATCTGTTGTTCGACGCGCATGCGCCGACGCGCGAAGCCCTGCTGATCGGCGGCACGAGCAATGGCAGCGCCGCCGCCGGCATCCGCGCGAACAACCTGTTGTTGCGCGACCCGCGGTTCGCGCGCACACCGATTGGCGGCGAGGCCGACTCGTTCAAGCTCGCCGCGGACAGCCCCGCGATCGATGCCGCGCGCGCCGCGCTCGCGAGCGCCGTGGACTACGCGCAGCGCCAACGTGGCACCCGGCCCGACATCGGCGCGTTCGAAGCATGAGCGCCCGGCTCATGGCCGGCATCGGCGCGTTCGACGCTTGAGCACCGCGTTCAGCCGGCCTCGCCTTCGGGCAGATGGATCATGCGGGTATGGAAGTCGTATTCGAAAACTTCGCCATGGCGTCCCCATTCGATCGCGGTGCGCAACACACGCGCCGCTTCCGCGTCGACGAATTGCTCGCGCAGCGCGCGCAGGAAGGCTTCTTCGGGCAACGCCCCCGAAGGCTCTTGTTCGAGGCTGTGCCGTATGTGCGCCGCCAACGGCACATTGGCGAGCAATTGCTGGCCGAAGACTTCCTGTCTGAGCGTGTGATCGGCCTCGGCATAGCGGCGGCCGAGCGGCGTGAGATCGATGTCGCCCTGGGCGACGCGCGCCAAGCCGAGCAAGGCCAGCCCGCCGGTCAATGACAACAATTCGTCGTCGGTCAGTTCGGCGACTTCGGCCAGATGCGGCAGATCGGCATGGCCGCCGAATTCGTCGCTGGCCAGCATTTCGACCAGGCCGTCCATGCGCGCCACGTCGGCCGCCGGCAGACGCGCCCCGAGCATCGAATGCGCGGCGCCCGGCGCGGTGGCCGCCGGTTCGGGCGCGGCGGCGGGCGCGGCCGGGACGGGCGCCGGTTCGCCGGCCAGTCCGGGCGCCGCGCGGGCGGCGGTCATGAGGGCGTAGACCTCATCGATCAGTTCGCGCACCTCGGTGCTGTCGGGATCGCGCGGGCGCGGCAGGCGCACCGCCATCTGGAACCGGACATGGCCGGGATCGGTGCCGAACACCAGCACCCGATCGGCCATCAACACGGCTTCTTCGATGTTGTGCGAGACCACCAACATCGCACGGATCGACAAGGCTTTGTTCAGCCAGAGTTCGAGAATGTCGTCGCGCAAGCGCTCGCCGGTGAGCACATCGAGCGCCGAGAAGGCTTCGTCCATCAACAGCACATCGGGTTCGACCACGAGCGCGCGCGCGATGCCGACCCGCTGGCGCATGCCGCCCGACAACTCGCGCGGCAAAGCGCCTTCGAAGCCCGACAGTCCGATCAACGCGATCGCTTGTTCGGCCTTCTGCGCCCGGGCCGCCGGTGCGACGCCGCGCGCTTCCAACCCGAGTTCGACGTTCTGTTGCACCGTGAGCCAAGGGAACAGCGCGAAGGACTGGAAGACCATCGCAATGCCGCGCGCCGGACCGTACAAAGGTTGGCCACGGTAATGGATGGCCCCCGCATCGGCCGCGATCAGGCCCGCCATGGTGCGCAGCAAGGTGCTCTTGCCCGAACCGGATTGTCCGAGCAGCGCGACGATCTCGCCTTCATGCAACGTGAAGTCCACGCCCGCCAGCACGTGCCGCGCCTTGCCGTCGGCCGACCGATAGGACTTGCCGACGCCCTGGAGTTCGAGGATCGGCGCGCGCTCCGTCATCACTGCTGCCATGTTGGGCTCCTCAAGCATGCATGCGATCTTCGGCCAGCCGGTACAGGCGGCGCCAGATCCAGTGGTTCATGCCCATGACGTACAAACACATCACACCGATGCCCAGTGCGATGCGCGGAAAATCGCCGATCGCGGTCATGTGCGCGATGTAGCTGCCGATGCCCTGGGCCTGCAAGGTCGCATCGCCCCAGCTGACATACTCGGCGACGATGCTGGCGTTCCACGAGCCGCCGCTCGCGGTGATCGCGCCGGTCACGAAACTCGGAAACACCGCCGGCAGCAGATAGCGGCGCCAGCGCAGCCAACCGCGCAGCCCCAGATTGCGCGCCGCGAAGCGCAATTCGGTCGGGATGTTCGAAGCGCCGGCGATGACATTGAACAGCACATACCACTGGGTGCCGAACACCATGAGCGGCGACAGCCAGAGATCGGGGTCGAGCTGCCAGCGCACGATCAGCATGACCGTGACCGGAAACAGCAGATTGGCTGGAAACGCCGCGAGGAATTGCGCGATCGCCTGGAGCCGCCCGGCCCAGCGCGGGTTCAAGCCGATCCACACGCCGATCGGCACCCAGACCAACGACGCCAGCGCGATCAGCACGATCACGCGCAGCATGGTGTAGAAGCCGAGCACCACCACATGGGCGGCTTCGGCCCAGCCGACCTCGGCATGGATGAAGCGCAGCAACTGCACCGCGGCCAAGAGGGCGCCCGCCGCGATCAGGGCATCGACGGCACGTTGCGCATGGGGCTTGAGCACCGGTTCGCGCGCCCGGATCGAAGTGCCGTCGTAATGGCGGCGCGACGCGGCGAGCGTGCGCTCGAATTGGCCGACGCCCCATCGGGTCAGCGCACGGAACGCTTCGGTACGGCGCACCCAGGTCAGCAGCCAGGAGCGCGGCGCGCCCTCGCCGCTCGCCGCCTCGAAGCGGAATTTGTCGGCCCAGGCGATCAACGGCCGGAACAGCCATTGGTCGTAAAGCACGATCGCGATGAACATCGCGAGGATGGCCCAGCCGATCGCGCCGAGATCGCGCGCCTCGATCGCGAGCGCGATGTACGAGCCCACGCCGGGCAGCTTGATCGATTGATTCGCGACCGAAATCGCCTCCGAGGCGACCACGAAGAACCAGCCGCCCGAGACCGACATCATCATGTTCCAGAGCAGGCCCGGCATCGCGTACGGCAGTTCGAGCCGCCAGAAGCGCTGCCAACCGGACAACTGGAAGACGCGCGCGGCTTCGTCCAGTTCGGCCGGCACGGTGCGCAGGGATTGGTAGACGCTGAACGCCATGTTCCAGGCTTGCGAGGTGAAGATCGCGAAGATCGCCGCGCATTCGACACCGAGCAGATTGCCCGGAAACAGCGCGATGAAGCCGGTGACCGTGATCGACAAGAAACCCAGGATCGGGATCGATTGCAGCACGTCGAGCAAGGGCACGAGCACGCGTTCCGCGGTGCGCGATTTGGCCGCCAGCGCCGCGAAGGCGCAGGCGAACACCAGCGAGATGAGCAAGGCCGCCGCCATGCGCAAGGTGGTGCGCAACAGGTAATACGGCAGCGCGGCCGGGTCGAGGCTCAACGCGAGCGTCTGGCCGATCTGGTAGGGGCGCGCCATTTGCGCGGCCCCGTAGGCGAGCAAGGCGAGCGCCAGCAGAACCAACGGCAGCAAGGCCAGATCCCAGCCGTTGGCGCGTAGCGCAACGACCTGGCGCGGTAGCAGACGCGGATCGGACATGACGGGCTCTGGCAAACGGGCAAAGACCGGTGACGGGCCGCGCGATCATGCCACGCACGCGCGGCCGCCATGCCGCCGGGCGACCAATGCACACAAAAGAAAATGCGCCATCCGGGCAGGCGGCCCGGATGGCGCAATCGTCGCGTTGCTGCGTGCGCGGCGCGGAGGTTTAGACCGCGTCGCCCTCCGCAGCCGACGCATCGTCGCCGCCGGCGGCCGCGGCTGCGGCGTTGGCGTCTTCGAGCGCTTGCAGCTCCTGCGCGGCGAGCGCTGCGGCATCGACGGCTTCCTGGGCTTCCTTGTTCTTGCGCGCCGTGTGGTACGCAAGGCCGGTCCCGGCAGGAATCAGACGGCCGACGATGACGTTTTCCTTCAGGCCGCGCAGGTCGTCCTTCTTGCCCATGATCGCGGCTTCGGTCAGCACGCGCGTGGTTTCCTGGAACGACGCCGCCGAGATGAAGGAGTCGGTCGACAACGAGGCCTTGGTGATACCGAGCAGCACGTTGTCATACAACGCCGGACGGCCGGCCTTGTCGATCGCCGCATCGTTGGCGTCGAGGATTTCCGAACGCTCGACCTGCTCGCCGGGGATGAAGCCGGTGTCGCCCGGATCGGTGACCTGCACCCGGCGCAGCATCTGACGCACGATGACTTCGATGTGCTTGTCGTTGATCTTCACGCC
>JADHEF010000262.1_pt1 | contig 63168 bp, 47 predicted proteins | sample 8952391 | NCBI WGS metagenome assembly JADHEF01 (sample SAMN16124439, study PRJNA663245) | bioreactor sludge metagenome | isolation source: sludge (nitrite) | place: India:Bengaluru | collected 2019-02-28 | reverse complement strand
AGTTACCATCCTGATAGGCATGCATCCGGTATTCAAAAGAAAAAATTTCATGCATCGCCACTTTGGGCAGGCTTAAGAATGGATCGAGCTGAGCTGTTCCGCCATCACGTTCCAGTTGCGCGACTTTCGCTTTAAGCTGGTCAATCTCGTCATGCAGGGCTTGGGTATTTTGCGGGCGTACCCAGCCGGTCACCGGATAGCGCTCCAGCATTTGTGGCATGTTAAAACGCACTGCCATTTCCAGATCGCGCAGGCTACGGTAAGTAAAGACCTGATCGACTTCCTGCTGTAACAGTTGACGGAATTCCTTGAATTTTTCCTGTAATTCCGGTTTGGCATCATGCAATGCACTTTCACGTGATGCCGGATCATCATGCATAAACACAATAATCGGTTTTTGCTTGGTCACTGCATAAATATATTCGAGATGCATATAGCCAACACCCGATACCGACTGCTCTCCATACTGGCTTCCCAGCAGAATCACGACATAATCACAGTCATCAATCTGGCGGCGTGCAAATGCAGTATTCAGCGGTGTACGCTGTTCCAGTCCCCACGAGAAAAACCCCATTCCTACCAGTGTTTGAGACAGAATGATACGCTCCGGTTGCATTTCTGCCCCAGAGGTTGAGATGAACACTTGGTACCGTTTATCCAGCATGGGCTATCCTCTTCTCCTGTACATTTGCGTAAAAATGCATTATCACATGCTTCTTTACCCAATATGGCCACCCCAAAATCAAAATATCTTTCTTCTTAAATTATAAAAATGAGTTTTAAACTGCACTCATATTACTGACCTGCCATTTTAAATCGGCCGGAATCAGGTGCTGCAAAATCGGTCGGAGCTGTTCAGCATTCTGCCCACTCACCACCAATTCAATTTTCACGCTTTCTTTAGAATCGTGCTCAAATAATAACCCATTTTTAATTAAAATTCGGGCCGTTTGTCTTGCAACCGCGAATCCTGAGTCAATTAATGTCAGCTTTTGACCAAAAATATACTGAATTGACGATTTTAGGAAGGGGTAATGTGTACATCCTAACACTAAATAGTCAGCGCCCTGATCTACAACTGGTTGTAAAATCTCTTTTAATGTATGTATACAGGCTGCACTCATCTGCTCTCCAGCCTCAACAAAAGGCACCAGATCCAGACTGGTCACAGGCAGGACTTTGACTTGAGCCGGTTCGGCAAAACGGGAAATGACATCTTTAATCAGCTGGCCGCGGAAGGTTGCAGGCGTGGCCAATACCGCCACAGTTTTCGACTGGCTATTCAGGACTGCCGGTTTAAGCGCGGGTACCAAACCGATAATCGGAAAGTTTTCACCATAATAGTCACGCAAATAATCCAGACTAAAAGCGGAAGCGGTATTACACGCCACCACCGCAACTTTACAACCTTGACGATACAGCCATTCAATCGCCTGAGCCGTCAGGGCACGAATTTCCTGATCATCTCTCGGGCCATAAGGCACATGCGCAGTATCTGCATAATAGACAAAGCGCTCATTGGGCAAATGGCGGGCAATTTCCAGGGCGACTGACAAGCCGCCTACGCCTGAGTCAAAAATACCAATCGGCGCATCTGCCGTGGCATTGGGCATCGGGTCTAATAGCTGGCAAATTGGTTGAATAGCGCTCATAACGTTGCAGGTGGCTTGTTTGAAATTTCTAGCGATCAAGCTTAAACCTCAGGTGCTCAAATGCAAGTCTAAATCACCACTTTTCAGACTTAAAACGGTTTCGCCTGCCGGATTTTCATCAAGCTCTCCCATCTCGACCAGATGTAAAAATGCAGCACGCTGGATCAGGGCATTGATCCCGAAACGCACATGCACATAAGGCCGTAGTTCGCCTTTATATTCACGCATGAAGATCGGATGTTCAGCATCGACAACAATCAGGTCTTGCGTGGTCGTGCCCAGTTGTAGATAAGTCATTCCATTGATCTCAACCTGATCGACCTGATTGACAAATAAAGGTTCATCTTCAACTTCAATTTCAATCATTTCTACCGGTGTTTTTAGATAAAATTTATCATTTTCTTTCCAGAGCACCGTTGCAAACAGGTCAATCATCGGCTGACGCTTGATCAATTGACCTTCGTGCCACCATTCGCCGTTGGCTAAAACCTTCAGATCCATTGCTCCGCAATGCTTTGGCTGCCATTGCGCCAAAGGGGGTATTGACCTTTTGTGACTGCCCTGTGCATCTTTTAAGTATTGTGCGATATCCATTAAATTTTTATCATCGGGATAAGTTACTTTTTTCGTCGGATTTGTGCTGGGTACTGGCTTATCCATAAAAGAAGACCTTAATGACGGAAAAATAATATGTTTCAGCCAATTGGCTAAAACCGGCTTTAAAACTATACTAGCCCAGATTATCAAAGACACCAGCATTTTTGTGTCTAGGAACCAAGAACACTTATGGCAGCACCCAACCATCCGGTTATGGTTGCCACCGAATAGTAATATGAGGAGTCCTACATGGAACACATCGAACGTGAATCGATGGAGTTTGACGTCGTCATCGTAGGCGCAGGCCCTGCGGGTCTTTCTGCTGCGATCAAAATCCGTCAACTTGCAATTGAAAACAACTTAAACGATTTGTCCGTTTGTGTCGTAGAAAAAGGCTCCGAAGTCGGTGCACATATTCTGTCTGGTGCTGTGCTTGAACCACGTGCCATGAACGAGCTGTTCCCCGACTGGAAAGAACAGGGTGCCCCGCTGAATGTCCCGGTGACTGAAGATAAAACCTTCTTCCTGCTTTCAGATGAAAAATCACAGGAAGCACCACACTGGATGGTACCTAAAACCATGCATAACGATGGCAACTATGTCATTTCACTGGGCAATGTGGTGCGCTGGTTAGGCCAGAAAGCGGAAGAACTGGAAGTGTCGATCTTTCCGGGCTTTGCCGCGTCTGAAATTCTGTATCATGCCGATGGTACAGTCAAAGGCATCCAAACCGGTGATATGGGTATTGGTAAAGATGGCGAACCAACGCATAACTTTACCCCAGGTTATGAACTGCATGCCAAATACACGTTATTTGCTGAAGGTTGCCGCGGTCACTTAGGTAAGCGTTTAATCCAGAAGTTCAACCTGGACAAGGACGCTGATCCGCAACACTACGGTATCGGCATTAAAGAGTTGTGGGAAATCGATCCTGCCAAGCACAAACCGGGTCTGGTGATGCATGGTGCCGGTTGGCCACTTTCTGAAACCGGTTCTTCAGGTGGCTGGTGGTTGTACCATGCCGATAACAACCAGGTGACCTTGGGCATGATCGTGGATCTGTCTTACACCAACCCGCATATGTATCCATTCATGGAAATGCAGCGCTGGAAAACCCATCCGCTGATCAAGCAGTATCTGGAAGGCGGTAAGCGTATTTCTTATGGTGCCCGTGCTGTGACCAAAGGTGGTTTTAACTCACTACCAAAATTCACCTTCCCGGGTGGCTCTTTAATTGGTGATGATGCAGGCTTCCTGAACTTTGCCAAGATCAAAGGCTCACATACGGCGATGAAATCCGGCATGCTCTGCGGTGAAGCGGTATTTGAAGCGATTGCTGCCGGTGTAGAAAAAGGCGGTGATCTGGCGGTGGCACGTGTTGTAGAGGGTGAAGATTTCTTTGTGAAAGAACTCACCGCATATACCGACAAGTTTAACAACAGCTGGCTAAAAGAAGAACTCTATAACTCGCGTAACTTTGGTCCGGCAATGCACAAGTTCGGTCAATGGATCGGGGGTGCCTTTAACTTTATCGACCAGAACGTGTTTAAAGTGCCGTTCACCCTGCACGATCTGGTTCAAGATCATGCTGCGTTAAAAACCCAGGCAGCTGAAAGTTTCAAGCCGACCTATCCAAAACCGGATGGCAAGCTGACTTTTGACCGTTTGTCTTCGGTGTTTGTATCGAACACGGTCCATGAAGAAAACCAGCCAGCACATTTGAAACTGACCGATGCTTCAATTCCGGTGGAAGTAAATCTACCGAAATGGGATGAGCCTGCACAGCGTTACTGCCCGGCGGGTGTCTATGAAATCATGGAAAATAATGACGGTTCAAAACGCTTCCAGATCAATGCAGCCAACTGTGTGCACTGCAAGACCTGTGACATCAAGGATCCGTCCCAGAACATCACATGGGTAACACCGGAAGGTGGTGGTGGTCCAAATTACCCGAATATGTAAGGTAATCATCAGATAAAAAATAAACCCGCTTTTAAGTGGGTTTATTTATGGATAAATATTAATAATTTCAGTTCCTGTCCATTCATCTATTTAATTAAGCAGATTTTTGAAATTTTATTTTCTAAATAAGACAAATGTTTGAGCTCATCAGCCCTTGGTATTTTTAGCCACCTTTCTTCACTAAATAATGAAATTCTTTATTGCCATTTTCATCCAGACGTTCTTCCTGCAAGAGCAACTCATGCCCCAAATGCATACAGAATTTTGGAATATCCCACGACGTTGAATTATCCGTGGCAAACACCTCAACTACATCACCTGCCTTGGATTTACGGATCGCCTGATGCAACATCATCACTGGCTCAGGACAACGCAAACCTCGGGTATTCAATTGCAGACTTGGAATAATTTCAGTTGGGGACATCGATAGACTCAGGATGAAAAGACATTATATTTTAACATAAACCTGCGATTACAGGACTGCTTTGGATGTAGGTCCAGGTTTAAAATCGGCACTGACTCACGCGATCAAGACTGCACATCATATTTACAATAGACAAGCGTATTTTCTGCGGTATGATAAAACCATGTTTTTTTAGATATTAAGAGTCTTCAGGAAAAATCATGCACGAGGAATCAGGCCCGTCGTGGGGTATGCGCGGCTTACGCAAATGGCTGGGAACTGCACCCGAAACTCGCGACGAACTGCTAAAATTAGTACAAGATTCACGTCGATTTTTAGAACCCGATACTGTTGCCATGCTTGAGGGCGTTCTTGACCTCCCGGCAACCAAAATTCGTGAAGTCATGACGCCTCGCACGTCCATGATCAGCTTACAGGAAGATGACCAACTGCTGGATATCCTGCATGTGCTGGTCGAATCTGCGCATTCACGTTTTCCGGTATTTTCTTCCGATCAGACCGATAATGTAGTCGGCATTCTGTTGGCAAAGGATTTATTGCCTTTTCTAACTGAACCGACGGCCAAAGTCGATATTCGCGCGCTTATGCGTCAGCCTTTGTTTGTTCCAGAAAGCGCCCGCTCCGATCAGGTTTTGCGCATGTTGAAGAATACCCAGACGCATATTGCGGTGGTGATTGATGAATATGGTACGACTTCGGGTCTGGTGACGCTGGAAGATATTCTGGAAGAAATTGTCGGTGAAATTGAAGATGAACATGACAATGCTGATGAAGAAGCATACTACATTGTTCCGGACAATGATCCGACTACGGCCAATACCTGGGTGGTACAAGCGCTGACCCCAATTGAGTATTTCAATAATATGCTGGATGCGACTTTCCCTGATGATGAAGTGGAAACCATGGGCGGCTTGTTATTACAGGAAATTGGTCTGGTGAGTGATCTTGAAGGTCAGACCATTGAACTGGAAAACTGGCAATTTACCATTCTTGAGGCAGATTCACGCTCTATTCATCTAATTCGAGCCGTGCGCCAATGAGAGCGTATTTCGATAAGCTGTTGAGTTCGTCTCAACAACAAAAAACCTTGCCGCTGATCTATCCTGTTTTAATTGCCTTATTTGCAGGTGCCATCTTTAGTTTGGCACTGGCTCCCTATCATTACTGGTGGCTGGCCATTCTGTCTCCGGCACTGCTCTATGCCTGCCTGCGCGGACGTACTGCAAAACAGGCTTTTGGCATTGGCTGGGCTTACGGGATTGGCTTGTGGTTTGTCGGCGCATTCTGGCTCTATACCTCGATTCATGTCTATGGCGATACCAGTGCATTTCTCAGCGTTGTAATGATCCTGATCATGGCACTGGTGATGGGCCTGTTTAGTGCCGTTCAAACGTTTGTCTATCGCTGCTTTTTCCCGGAAACCCCTTTAACCTTTGCCCCGCTCTGGGTGCTGTTTGAATGGTCCAAGACTTGGGTCTTTACCGGTTTCCCGTGGCTATTTGCTGGCTATGCCTTTACCGAACGCTACTTGGATGCTTATGCGCCTTTATTCGGGGTGTTCGGGGTGTCTTTCGTGGTGATCATTCTGGCCTGTGCACTGGTTGAAATTCTGAATAGACGCCTGTTCTGGGCTATTCCTTCGGCAGTTTTATTACTCGGTGCCTGGGGCGCAGCACAGCTGACGTTTGTTGAGCAAAAAAATCAAAAGCCTTTAACGGTTTCCCTGATTCAGGGCAATATTCCGCAAGACTTGAAATGGCTAACTGAATATCAGGTGAAGACCTTATTGATTTATGCCAATTTGAGTAGAACCGAATGGGGCCGTGATCTGATCGTCTGGCCGGAATCTTCGATTCCCATGTTCCAGACTGATATTGAAGCCTTTCTGGAAGCCATGAAAGTACAAGCTGAAAAATCAGGCACTGCATGGGTGACCGGCATTCCATATTGGGATTTAGCCGAATCGCAGACTGCGGGCTATCCAAAATATTACAATAGTATTATGGCCAGTGGCGATGAATCCGATGGCCTATACAAGAAGCAACGACTGGTTCCCTTTGGTGAATATATCCCCTTATCAGGCTGGCTGAGCTGGGTCTTGCCAGGTCTGCAAAATGATCCTTCCATGAGTGGTTTTACCCGGGGCGCAGATCATCAAAAACCATTGAATGTGAAAAATCATCCATTGGGTTCTGCAATTTGCTATGAAGTGGCCTACCCGAATTTGACCCGTCGCAATGCCAGCCAAAGTGATTTTCTGGTGACCGTGTCTAATGATGCCTGGTTTACCGGCACGGCAGGACCATTACAGCATCTGCAAATGGTGCAAATGCGTGCTAAAGAAAATGGCCGCTGGTTTATTCGCGCCACCAATACCGGTGTAACCGCCTTTATTGACCACAATGGCCACATCGTGAAAAAAGCCCCGGTGGATCAGGAAGCGGTATTACGTGGTGAACTTCCAGCCATGCAGGGCGAAACGCTGTATATGAAACTCAGTGATTGGCCAGTGATGATCTTCTCAGTTCTGCTTTTGCTTATTGGATGGCGCTTCCGTCCACGTAAAGTGGATGTCAGCTTTAAGTCAAGAAGATAATTTCTTCAAGTCCCTCTTTTACAAAGAGGGATTTAGGGGATTCCTGAATATAGCACCTTATCAATCCCTCCTAAGCTCCCTTTATGAAAGCGAAGAACACTCAAGGCAATAAAAAACCGAGGTCACAGCCTCGGTTTTTTATCTCTTTAAAACTTAAAACTGTATAGCCAGATAACACACCATACTGGCAAGAGACAACATCGGCACATGACGATACAGGTTAACCAATGTCTGCTCAAATGCTGAACCTTGTTCGGCTTGAATGCGGATTACACTCGCATTTAATGCTGACCAGAAACACAGGGCCAATAAACTGCTCATCAAACTGATAGCAAAGAAAGCCACCATAATCTGGCTGCTGCCTTCGGTGCTTTGCCATAAATGGACGATTCCCTGACTGATCGGTAGCATGCTTAAAACCAGAAGAACAGATTTCAGCATCGACCAATGAAATTGATTGATTTCATCTCCTAAGATTAATGCTTTCATGTGCTTCTCCGTTGGCGAGTCAAGTACCATTCAGATCATTATGAGCTTTTTTAAATAAATAGAAAGTGTATGTTTATTCATATTTTACGAGAATTGTAATAGATAAATATGGGAATAATTCTTATTATAACTCGCATATCGTTTTTATTATTTCATTATTATAAATATCATTAACTTACATTATATTTAATAATTAATAGTTATTATCACTTCACTTCGTATTGAAATAGCCTATTCAGTGAAGTGATATATTCTATCTATCGAAAATTTATAACGATTCTCAATTAAGGCTGATAATAAATATCGGCATCTGTTCCTTCACCACCCGATTGACCATCTGCACCAAATGAATACAGATCGAAGCTGCGGCCATCGGTGCCCGGAATCACATATTGCAGTTCATTATCCCAGCTGTCTTTTGGAAAACCGCCCTTGACATAACCGCCTGGCACCCAGTTTTTTGCAGTCGCTGGCTGATTCACCAGTGCATCCAGACCGCCTTCCTGCATACTTGGATACTTGCCATTGTCCAGCTTGTATTGATCCAGTGAACCTGCAATGCTCTGCAACTTGATCACGGTGGTATCTACTTTGGCTTTTTCACCACGTCCCATCACGTTCGGAACAATCAGCGCAGCAAGCACACCGAGAATAACAATCACCACCATGACTTCGATTAAGGTAAAGCCCGTCTGTTTATTTAATTGATTCCTTTTCATTCAATCTCTCTCATTTATTTGCATCATTCAGAATTTCCACTTGAATCTTGATCACAGCAAAATTCTAACTGGCTTCTGTTTAAATCATATTATTCATATTCACAATTGGCAGCATCACTGCAATCACAATCACCAAAACAATACTGGCCATCAATACCAGCATTAAAGGTTCCAGCAAGGCCAGTAAAGTTGAAATCAGGGTGGTCACTTCGCGATCCTGCATCTGTGAAGCACGTTCCAACATGCGGTCCAGTTCACCAGACGCTTCACCACTTTTGATCATTTGTACCATCATCGGCGGGAAATAACCACTGCGTTCCAGTTGGGTCGCCAGGTTGCCACCTTCAGTGACTTTTTCCGCTGCCAGATTGACAGCATCACGGATCACCCAGTTGTTACTGACTGCAGCACCAATGCGCAGTGCATCGACCAGCGGCACGCCAGACTGGGTCAAAATGGATAAGGTACTGGCAAAACGTGCGGCATTAATCCCGCGTGACAATTTGCCGAATAAAGGTAATTTTAAGGTCAGACGGTCAAAGGCATAATGCCCGGCGGTAGTTCTTAAAAATCGGATTAATAAGAAAATCCCTAAAGCACCACCGATCAATAAAAATGGCCAGGCAATGCGGATAAAATCGCTGGCTTTCATCAAGGCCACGGTAATCCAGGGCAAGGCGTCTTTACTCTGATCAAAAGTATTGACGATATCCGGCACCACATAGGTCATCAGCCCCATCACAATCGCAAAGGACATCAGCATCAGAATAATCGGATAGATCATTGCACCTTGAATTTTTTTCTGCATGGCAAACCGGTTTTCGGTATAGTCAGCCAACTGATCCAGAATTAGGTCCAGATGTCCGGAACGTTCACCGGCGGCAATTGTGGCAATATACAGTTCAGGAAAACGTCCGGATTGTTGCAAGCCCTGCGCCAGACTATGCCCTTCCAGCACTTTGGAGCGCACTGACATCAGCAGGTTTTGTACATGTACTTTTTCACTTTGCTTGCCGACGGCACGAATCGCTTCTTCCAGTGGAATCGCAGCAGCGACCAGCACGGATAATTGCCGGGTCATCAGAGCCAGATCATAGGCGGTGATGCTTTTTTCAAACCATTTTCGACGATGATGTTGATCTTTTTTTTCGACAGGATCAACAGAGACCGGAATAAGTGCTTTATCCCGTAATTGTTGCCGGATCTGACGTGCAGAATCCCCCTCCAGCACGCCTTTTTGCTGCTTTCCTGAAGCATCAAGCGCAATAAACTGATATGCAGGCATTGTAATGCTCTAATTTTCCAAAATTTTGCTCAACGCTGTTGCGTCAGACCACCGAAATCATTCATATTCTTTGATATAAATTATCTGCTCACTCTAACATAATCGAACTTTAAGCACGACGAAATTTCTTCAGGATCTCCACCCCAAGATATGCAAAATTCTCATCCAGATTCAAGTCCACTTTATCGCGTACGCGTTGCTGTACCTGTGCATGTATTTGATTGTTTTGATTACACGATGAGTACAGCACAATTTGAACAGGCACAGATTGGCGCACGTGTACTGGTGTCGTTTGGTCGGCAGAATCTGGTCGGGGTGATTATCGAAAAACTATCCGCAGACACCCCTCTCGATCCACGCTTTAAGCTTAAAGCTGTAACCGAACTGCTCGATGAACGCGCCATTATAGATGCCAAAGTTTTAAGTTTGTTGACATGGTCAGCGCAGTATTACCAGTTTCCGATCGGTGAAGTCGTCCACAGTGCCCTGCCGACCCTGTTGCGTCAGGGTAAGCCTTATAACCTGCTGGCCCGTACCTGGAAATTGCTAGACCCTGATGCCGAGGCCAAAGTACGTCGTTCGGACAAGCAGCAGGAAGCCTACCGGATTTTAAAACTGCACCCGGTCGGGACTACTGAAAATGTGCTGAATATGGCCGGGATTGAAACCGCGACCTTAAAAGCACTGGAGAAAAAAGAGATTTGCGCCTGTGTACTGGAGCCACAAGATTTCAGCCCACAACCAATGCAATTGGCACAGATGCCGCTTACTGCCAATCCTGAACAAAAACATGCAGTCGAACAGGTATTAAAATATCGCAATCAATATCAAGCTTTTTTACTGGATGGTCTGACCGGCAGCGGTAAAACTGAAGTGTATTTGCAGATCATGGAACAGGTACTGAAACAGGGCAAACAGGTGCTGGTGCTGGTGCCGGAAATCGGCCTGACGCCGCAAACCATCAGCCGTTTTCAGTCCCGTTTTCATTGCCATATTGCGTTGCTGCATTCCGGGCTGAATGATTCCAAACGGCTACAAGCCTGGCAGTCGGCGGAAACCGGCAAAGCCTCAATCGTACTCGGTACACGTTCTGCCATTTATACCCCGATGCCGAATCTGGGCCTGATCATTCTGGATGAAGAACATGACCTGTCCTTTAAACAGCAGGAAGGCTTCCGCTATCATGCCCGCGATGTCGCCCTGTACCGCGGCCATTTACAGCAATGTCCAGTACTGCTGGGATCAGCGACGCCAAGCATTGACAGTTATGCGCTGGTGGAACATGGCAAGATGCAGGTGCTGGAGCTGAATCAACGTGCCGGCACGGCCTTGATGCCCAAAATCCATATTCTGGATTTAAAAGTTGCGCAAAAAAAGCATGGGATTAGCCTTCAACTGATTCAGGACATCAAAAAGCGCCTGGAGAAAAAAGAACAGGTGCTGATTTTTTTAAACCGCCGTGGCTATGCTCCCGTCCTGCTGTGTGGCAGCTGTGGTTGGCAGGCGCAATGTCCGCACTGTGATGCCAACTTCACTGTACACCGTCAGCCTTATCAGCATCTGCATTGCCATCACTGCGGCACTATTCACCGCATGCCGGAACACTGCCCGCAATGTCAGCATCAGGAACTGGTTACACTGGGTATGGGCACCGGCAAAGTCGAAGAACATCTGAATGAACTCTTTCCGGATTTTGAGGTGATTCGGGTCGATCGCGATTCCACCAGTCGGGTCGGCAGCTGGCAAAAAATCTATGACAAGATTCAGAAAAGCGAACCGGCGATTCTACTCGGCACCCAGATGCTGGCCAAGGGGCATCATTTTCCTTATGTGACGCTGGTGGCGATTCTGGATATTGATTCCGGTCTGCTGAGTGTGGACTTTCGTGCTACTGAACGGACTGCGCAACTGATCGTGCAAGTGGCTGGCCGTGCCGGACGTGGTGAACATAAAGGCGATGTTTATCTGCAGACCCTCAGACCTGATCATGCCCTGCTGAACACCTTAGTGAATGAAAATTATCGCGTATTTGCCCAGCAGACCTTAAAAGAACGGCAGATGGCCAGAATGCCGCCCTACCGTTATGCCATCCTGATTCGCTGTGAATCCAAGGATCAGGCACAAAATACCGAATTCTTACAGAAACATGCAGCACTCCTCAGGCAATATCCTGATCTGGCGCTGGACATCTGGGGACCAATTCCTGCGCCAATGGAACGTAAGGCCGGACGCTATCAGTCGCATATGGTGCTATTGTCAGCGGATCGTCCACGTTTGCATTACTATGTGCGTAGCTGGTGGCAAAACATGCTGCAGGACAAACCTTCTAGCATGAAGCTCACGCTGGACATCGACCCTCAGGAACTGAGCTAAAAGATATTGCGCCTGAGGATCGATCTGGAATACGAAACTGCAAGTCTGGATCAAGAATAAATTTAGGGCAGGAAAATGTCGATACTGTTACAAATAACACTGGTTCTGGTCATTGCACTGTTGATAGTGCCACTGAGTAAAAGGCTCAGATTGCCAAGTGTGCTGGGCTATCTGTTAACAGGGATCATCTTAAGTCCAAGCCTTTTGCACCTGATTCAGACACCCGAAGTCATGAGTAGTTTCATGCAAGTCAGCCTGATGGCATTGTTGTTCTGGATCGGTCTGCAACTCAGACCGCAACGCATCCTCCAGATTAATCCATCCCTGTGGATGATGGCTGCTTTACAAGGATTGATCAGCGTCTTAATTTTTACGCTCATGGCCTGGATTTTCCTTCAACAAAGCCTACTTGCCAGCATTGTGATTGGACTCGCCGGCAGTTTGTCTGCCATGACATTGGTCATTCAACATCTTAATCATCAGGAACAGTTCGCCACCAGCTATGGCCAACAGGCCTATTCGATCCTGCTGATTCATGCCCTGTTGGCCATTCTGGTGATTGCAGCCATTCCCTTATTTGCCGGGATTCGCTCGACCGAACATGGCGTGGCCTACTTTGCTGCCCTCATCGCGACGTTAAGCGGTCTGTTCCTGTGTAATCGTTACTTGATGCAGCCGTTGTATCGCTGGATTGCTAAAAGTGGCAGTCACGAACTACATGCGATTGTATCGATTGCGGTAACCTTGGCATTGTTGGTGTTAATGAATACCCTCGGCCTGAATCTATTTCTCGGTGCCTTATTTGCCGGCATTTTACTGGCAGATTCAGATTTCCGGCCTGCGGTAGAAAGCGCGATTCGGCCTTTTCAGGGTCTGTTGATGGGCCTAGCCTTTATCAGTCTGGGCATGTCACTGCACTTAGCTGATCTGCTCAATTTCCCTTGGATGATTCTGGGCGGCACCCTCACTTTAATCTTGGGCAAGTTTGCAATCAGTCTGGCATTGGCGCGTTATCATCAAAATAGCTGGCGCAATAGTACCTTGCTAGCAGCCAGTCTGGCACAAGGTGGCGAATTTGCCTTACTCGCACTGGTGATTGCGGTATCCGACCAGATTATTACGGCCGATCTACTCTCTCCCTTGCTGTGGATGGTGAGTTTTTCCTTGCTGCTGACGCCAGCATTTTATTGGTTATTGCACAGTCAGATCCTACCGCATCTGGATCGTCACAATCATCTGGCAGCGACCTTCGAAACTGATCTCAATCCTCAAACCAGTACACCGATTCTGCTGATTGGCTTTGGCCGCTTCGGGCAAATTATCGCCCGGATTTTACTGCAGCAGCAACATGCCTTTAGTGTCATGGACAGCAATGTGCCAGCCACTGAACTTCTGGCGCAGTACGATATCCCTTTCTATCAGGCGGATGCAACAGAACCCGAAGCCTTGATACAGACCGGTATTGCCACAGCACAACAGGTGATTGTGGCGATTGACGATATTGAAGACTCAATGCTGATCGTGCGGCATCTGCGGCTGAATTATCCTGAAACCTGTTTATGGGTCCGCGCCCGTGATCGACATCATGTGCATTTATTGCAGGATTTGGGCGTGAAACATATCTGGCGTGAAACTTATCTTTCCGCCTTGGAACTCAGTCAAGCCTTATTAACCCAGCTCAATCCTGACCCGGAAGAAAGCCTGCAACAGATTCAAAACTTCCGTGAACAGGATGAAAAGTTGCTCAATAGTCAATATCATCTGGATCCGGATGAACATCCAAATTATGAAAATCAGCGCAGCAGTTTGGCTGAACTGGAGCATCTGTTTACCCAGGATCAACGCCATAAAGTGCAAAAACAGGCTACACCGCAGCAACAGGATACAAACGGCGCAGGAATTGATACGTTAAGAGATGAACTGTCCTAACTTGTGTTTTACAATAATGACACCATTAAAGCAGGGTTATGGAGAATTTTATGTCTGATTTACGCCAACGCTTTTTTATTGAAGATAGCCCTGTTCGTGGTGAAGTGGTGCATCTTGAAGAAGCTTTACAAACCATTTTAGCGCAACGTGACTATGCGCCTGCAGTTAAAATCCTGCTAGGTGAAATGCTTAGTGCCACTGCACTGCTGGCCAGCACATTGAAGATTAAAGGGCGTATCAGCCTGCAAATTCAGGCATCGGGCACATTTAAATGGGCTATGGCTGAATGTAACCATTTGGGTGAAGTTCGCGCTCTGGCTGACTATGAAGAAGATCCGCACTTTCTGGTCGGTGAAGACAGTAGTACAGTGTTGAAATCACTCACCTCTCCGGTTCTATTCATCAATATCGAACCAGAATTTGGTGAGCGTTATCAGGGGATTGTACCCCTTGATAAAGAAAATCTGGCGGGCTGTCTGATGCAGTATTATGACCTGTCTGCACAGATTCCGACGCGTATTGTACTGGCAAGTGACCATCAGCGTGCAGGTGGTTTACTGATTCAGTTATTACCACGTAATAGTGAAGAAGAACAACGCCGGGTAGATGAAGATCTATGGCCACGTCTGACCATGCTCACAGAGACTCTAAAAACTGAAGAGTTAGTCGGTTTGCAAGCCACTGATATTCTGTACCGTTTATATAACGAAGAAGAAGTGCGTCTGCCAGATACGGAAGTGTTGAAGTTTGGCTGTACCTGCTCTAAAGAGCGTTGTGCAGTCGCTTTACAGCAAATCGGCGTAGAGTCGATCCGTGAAACGCTGGAATTTCAGAATCCGATCGAAATGGACTGTCAGTTCTGTAATAGCCAATATACTTTTACCGCTGAAGAAGCCTTGGGTCTATTTGGTAAACACCTGAGCTAAGCAGTTCTAATCCTTAAGTTTAAAAGCATTCCTAGGAATGCTTTTTTTTATATTTTAAAACCTATGGGACTGAGTTCAACAGAGCGTATTCTCCTACAGTAGAAAACCTGTCTACCCCCTGAATCAAACTCTCCTGTAAATCCAATCCAAAAATTCCAGTTAAATTATAAGATTATTCACATTAACAAAACCTAAATATTCATCATTTTCAAAAAATTATGAGAAAAACTGCACAGTTTATACTCTTGATTTAATTATGCTTTTAAAATAGATTAGAGCAATAATTCTAAAATGAATACATCATCAATTTAACAGGTATGTTATGAGAAAATTATTGAATACTCTAGTAATGGGGATGAGTTTAATCGCAGTTTCTAGCTTGGCCTTTGCCTATGAAGATCCATTATTGGGTAAATGGAAAACCATCGATGATCAATCGGGCTATTCTCGTGCGGATGTGGAAATTCGCAAGAAAGCAGATGGTAGTTATGAAGGGGTAATTGTCGAAACACGCAGCTTGCCTGGCGCAGAAAAAATGGGGATCTGTCATAAATGTCCAGGTCAGCTCAAGAACAAGCCTTTTCTAGGCCTGCCATTTATCTGGGATTTTAAGGCAGATCCGAAAAAGCCGCGTGAATACCATGATGGCAAAGTACTTGATCCGATCAGTGGCAAAGTTTATAAAGGCAAAGCACGCTTAAGTGCTAATGGCAAACGTCTGACCTTGCGTGGTTATGTCGGGGTATCAGTAATTGGTCGCAGTGTTACTTGGGTAAAATATTAATTTCAGAAAGATTTTCAAAGCCCCTATATCAGGTAATGCCAGTCAGTTAAGAAATTGACTGGCATTTTCTTGGATATTTTTGTGCTTTAATTTTCACTACTCGCGGACATTGCCTTTGCCTTTTTTCAGGTAATACAAATATTTTAGATTGTTCAAATAATTGCGCTAAATGTTTGGGTAGGTTTCCTGCTGATTCTAAAGGTGTGTGCCTTAAGATATTGATAATACTCATAGATGTAATATGGAAACTGATCCTTAAAGGACTCACCTTTGCATGTTCAGCGATAAACCTCATCTGTCTTCTTAAGATATTATATGCAATAAATACCCCCCACAATTCTTGATAGACCAAATCAGGTTGTTTGCTTCTTAAAATCCTTGCATCCTGTAAATCACTTTTAATTTCCCGATAACACATTTCTATTTCCCAACGCTGGATATAAAGCATTGCAAGGTCTTTGAATGGATAAACTTTAGAATTTGTTAATGATGTAATGTAACGTCTTATTTTTCCTGCATATTCAACTTCAATTAAACGTGCTTCCCAATAGTCACCCAATGACGGATTTATCTTTTTTGCTCTTGCTGAAACAAGCATTTTGATCTGAAAGTCATGGGCCGCATTATGATGAATCACTTCATAACGCAGGTTGTCCTTTGCTCGCATCAACCAATGACTCTCTTCTGCCTGAGATTGCCAGCTCACTAAAAAATCAGCAGAGAAGTAAGCACGATCAAATAGGGTAATACTGCGAACTGGTGCTTTTAATTGACTGGCTAAGGTTAATTCACCTTGATCCATACTGCCCATTTGGGCATCAATCATTTCATGGGTATTGGTATTCACCAGGCAAGTCACTCTAACTTGTGGGTAAGGTGCAGCTGCTGTTTTGCCTTTGGATGAACCAAAGTGCTTAAAGTTTTCTTCTGTATGAGGCATAGACCAAACCACACCATCTACAGCACAAACGCATAGACCGTGAAAGTTGCTATATTGTTGTTGTGAGTCTTTAAACCATGCCTGACTTAATGTCGAAAATAAAGCACTCATGGGTTCTAAGCCTAAGCGTTGTCTTGCTTGTACGGATGCACTCGGTACACAGTATTCTGCCGTACCGAAAACAAGTTGCAATTGTTGAACCACATACCAAATCGGTTAATTTCGAAATAGAGCAAGTCCGATTACCAGCCAAACAACATGTTCAGCAGGCAGTTTTCTTTTTCGAATTGATGCTTTACCTGTTTGGTCTAAGCAATCTTCAATCCAGTTTAAATCAATCAATTCACTGAATTGTGAAAGTGAAGGTAGGGTTTGTTTTAATGTTAAATCTAGATTCTGAGATAAATTCATAAAAAAAGAGCGTATTTACATACGCTCTTTTTACAGCATTTTAACTTTTTTTGCTTAACTGACTGGCATTACCTATATCAGGGGCTTTTTTCTTTGTCATGATTTGAAACAATAAGGTACAAATAAAAACTGTTTTGGAGCAGGCAAAGTCATAATAATGGATCGAAGACGGTTATTTTTTATCCACTTATGATGATCAATCTTCAGCCTCGTTCAATTTTGCCCTCTGGTCTGCTTTGCAGCCCTGATATGGCGCCCTCTATTCAACACAGGAAAGTGATTGAATACGCTTTGTCGATAACACATAAAATTATAAAAACAACTTCAGCTTTAACCTTCTTTGCCTCGCATGCTGCTGATAGATATCCGGTCAGACCGACTGATCCATCAACTACTGGCACATCCCGACTCTTCACTCATGATCATTTGAGTCATCACTCTGAGTCTGCATGTCCAAGGATTGGAAAGCGTTCTATTTTAGCACCTTCCCTTTCTCCGGATTTTGCACACTTGGCTGTTTAAGGAGTAGACCCATGACTACGATTCAGTACCAAGAAAGTTTTTCCCACGGTTATACCCACTCAGAAATTATGGACGATCGTTCATTTGACTTGATCCACTTTGCAGAAGCCTGTGGACAAAGCCCGGAATGGGTCATGCAGTTAATCGAACATGGAATTTTACCAAATCGTTCTACAACCCCGACCAGCACTTTCCTCGGTGAAGATATCTCGCGTGCACAACGCGCCTATCGCCTGCAACGCGATTTTGATGCCTCATTTAGCGCCGTTGCCATGATGCTGGACCTCATTGATGAAGTGCAGGAGTTACGCCGCGAGGTCAAACATTTGCACTTCAAGTAAATCCTTTTCATGTTCTGTCGATCTGCATTTTTCAGTGCAGATCAGAACATATTTATATTTAATTTTATGATTAGAGTATAAGAATCCCTATGAAAACCAAAGATTGCAATAAGAAAATCAAATACATGTTTCCCGAATACCGCGACTTGATTGTGCAACTTCGCGAGGAAAATCCCTATTTTGCCAAGTTATTCGAGGAACATAATGAGCTGGACAAAGAAATCAGCCAGCTTGAACTTGATCCAGTCAATCATATCAACAATGATATTGAGGCGATCAAGCGTAAAAAACTGAAATTAAAAGATGAAATTTACCGTCTGTTAAAAAGCTCTGAAGCGGATCCCTTGACCTAATATCCGCCGGATAATACACGCTGAAATCGTCAATCTAATCATTGGCAGCCGCTGGTCCGGTTCAGGGACTTTTGCCAGCTGTACCCAGATTCGCTGGTGCATAAAAAAGCCCCGAACCAAGCAAAGTAATCACTTTGACCAGGCTCAGGGCTTTTTATATCTCATTCCCGCGAGTTAACTCACGGGAGTTCAGACGATTAAACTTGTTCGATGTCTTTCATCGTTAATTTGATACGACCACGGTTATCAACATCCGCAACCTGTACTTTCACTTCCTGACCTTCTTTCAATACATCTGCCACGTTCGCAATGCGTTCGTTTGAGATTTGAGAGATATGCAGCAAGCCATCAGTACCTGGAAGAATATTTACGAATGCACCGAATTCAACGATACGGATCACTTTACCTACGTAGATTGTACCTGGCTCGATTTCAGCCGTAAGTGCCTGAATCTTGGCAACTGCAGCTTGCGCAGCCGCTTTAGTTTCACCAAATACGCGAACTGTACCGTTATCTTCGATATCGATCGCCGCTTTAGTTTCTTCAGTAATCGCACGAATGGTCGCGCCGCCTTTACCGATCACATCACGGATTTTATCCGGGTTGATGTTGATCACCTGGAAGGTCGGTGCGTGCATCGAAATTTCAGGACGCGCACGTGAAATCACCTGGTTCATCTCATTCAAGATGTGCATACGACCCGCATAAGCCTGGTTCAATGCAGATTCCATAATCTCTTCAGTGATACCTTCGATCTTGATGTCCATTTGTAGCGCAGTAATACCGTTTGCAGAACCCGCTACTTTAAAGTCCATGTCGCCCAAGTGATCTTCATCACCCAAGATGTCAGAAAGAACTGCGAAACGCTCGCCTTCTTTCACTAGACCCATCGCAATACCTGCAACTGGTGCTTTGAGTGGAACACCAGCATCCATCAATGATAATGAAGCACCACACACAGACGCCATTGAAGACGAACCGTTAGATTCAGTGATGTCAGATACGATACGGATCACATACGGGAAGCGGTCAGCAGCAGGAAGAACTGCTTGAACACCACGACGTGCCAGACGACCGTGACCGATTTCACGACGCTTAGGACCAGATTCACGACCTGTTTCACCTACAGAGTATGCAGGGAAGTTGTAGTGCAACATGAAGTTGTCAGTTTTTGTACCTGCAAGGGTATCAACCATCAACGCATCACGTGTATTACCCAAAGTCGTTGTGACCAAGGCCTGAGTTTCACCACGTGTGAACAATGCAGAACCGTGAGCACGATCTAGAACGCCTACTTGTACGTCGATTGCACGAACAGTTTTGGTGTCACGACCATCAATACGTGGTTTACCAGACAGGATGTTGTCACGTACGGTACGGTATTTAAGATCTTCGAATAATTCGTTAACTTCTTCTGCAATGCCCGTTTCGTCATTTTCAGGAACGAACTGTGCAACTGCTTCTGCATAAAGCGCGTCAAGTGCCGCATAACGGTCTTGCTTAACTGCAATCGTGTAAGCTTCAGAGATTTTCGCTTCGAATGCTTCTTTCAATTTACCAAGAAGTTCTTCATTTTTAACTGGAGCAACCCAAGTTGATTCAACCGCACCTGCAGCTGCAGCAAATTCTTTGATCGCCTGGATCGCAATTTGCATTTCGTCATGACCGAACAATACAGCGCCCAGCATTTGGTCTTCTGAAAGCTCTTTCGCTTCAGATTCAACCATTAATACTGCAGTTTCCGTACCCGCAACAACAAGATCAAGATCAGACTCTTTAAGTTGTTCAAGGTTCGGATTCAGGATGTATTCACCGTTGATTAAACCAACGCGCGCGCCACCAATCGGACCACGGAAAGGCGTACCAGCGATAGACAATGCAGCAGATGTACCTAACATTGCAGCAATGTCAGCATCCATGGTTTTATCAGAAGAAATAACGGTTGCAGTCACTTGAATTTCGTTGAAGTAACCTTCTGGGAACAACGGACGAATTGGACGGTCAATCAGACGTGAAATCAAAGTCTCAGCTTCAGACTGACGGCCTTCACGCTTGCCATAACCACCCGGGATACGACCTGCAGCATATTGCTTTTCTTGATAGTTTACAGTCAATGGGAAGAAATCTTGACCTGCTTTTGCTTTAGGCTGTGCCACAACAGCAACAAGTACTTGTACGCCGCCCATGGTAATCACAACAGTGTTTGCCTGACGGGCAACACGACCTGTTTCCAGGATAACGTTGTGCTGACCGAATTGGAATTCTTTACGAATAATATTAAACATTGACATGTTTTATTTTTTCCTAGTTCTTGTGAACAATTATTCTAGTGGAGACCCCTAAGGTTTGGCATTCATGACCATATGGACGAGTAAATGACAAAGCTTAGAAGCCGACCTCACCAGATTAAATACTATTTTTAAACACAAAGAAGGAGCGAAACATTCGCCCCTTCCACTGGCTTAGCGCAAAGCTAAGCCGACTTTAGTTTTCAGTAATACAGCACAAAGCATGCAATACACCCGAAAATAAAGTTTAAATCGAATTAACGACGTAAACCTAAAGCACCGATCAATGCTACATAACGACCGTGGTCTTTACCGTTAAGGTAGTCAAGTAGCTTACGACGTTGGTTAACCATACGGATTAGACCGCGACGGCTATGGTGGTCGTGTTTATGCTCTTTAAAGTGACCTTGTAAATCATTGATTTGAGCAGTTAAAAGAGCTACTTGAACTTCTGGTGAACCAGTGTCGTTTTCAGCGCGAGCGAATTTAGCCATGATCTCTGCGCGATCTGCGTTAGTTAAAGCCATTCGATTTCTCCGAGATGCTTATATATTTTGATAAAAATCAAAGTGATGAGAATTCAAAACCTTGACTGCCGTGCATCACTACAGCAAGTTGCATATTTTAAGGGAAAACGCATCAAATTGCAAAAATAGATCCAGATTTTTGCATGGTTTTGGCTGCTCATTGATGCAATTCAGATCTGATGACTCTTGTCCCTCAAAGATTCAGGTTTTGCATTATTTTAATGAAATAAATCCAGAATGAATTAAATCTAGAAACTCCTTTGAAAAGCCCACAAACCTTTTAGCTCGCTTGAATCTTGCGCTGCTCTCCATAAAAATGGATAAAAAAAAGCCCGAGTAAACTCGGGCTTTTTGGCGCTGTAGTTCTTTCTCTTATCATTATTATTTATTGTATTATTATGGCGTTTTACGCTTATTATTATTTTCAAACATCCTGTTGAAAAATCATCTTCCTTGTATGGTAGATTTTGCCACATTCCCACCAGACAACTAGAGGTATTTGCCTCATTTTACTGTAAGCCATTTCGTACATCACCAAGTGAAAATTTGCATAATGTTACACAGCTCCTGTTTTATTTAACGCTATTTACTTAAGTTTACTGGCTAGAGCTGAAAATTTTTGCTAAGAAATTAGGGTAAAAATCCAGCAAGCTTCCTATAAAAAAATCAGGATATAAAAAAGCCTTGTAGTCTCTCCCAAAACTACAAGGCTTAGCGGCTGTAAGTTTCCTCTTTCACTTACTTCACTGTAAGTTCGCTGTCTACCGACATTATTATTATCATTATGCGATTATGCTCAACTTTCCGTGTTGAGTTATTTTGTAGAACCAATCTTCTCAAAAACCGAGCAAAAGCTCTATGCGTCAATTTCCTGAATCCTTGTAAGCTTTTACCTACAAGATTTGATTATTTTTGCCAATTAAATTACTAGATTGTTCAATGATTTTTTGGCTCAAACCACTTTTCCGGGTAGTTTTAACACAAAGTGCTTGTGTAAAAGCATCATAATCTACCAATAAACTGACCACTTTTTTGGCTCGAGTAATTGCAGTATAAATCAACTCTTTGCTCAATAAATTTTTTGCATATTGATCCAGCACCACTGCCGTATGGGAAAATTCTGAACCTTGAGATTTATGAATGGTCAGCGCAAAAGCGGTTTCAATACTTTTAGGTAAACGGGTGGCTAATACCCATTTTTCCAGACTCGGGAAATACACTTCAAACTGACGTTGACCAGATTGCTCACGTAAAAAACAGATACCAATATCACCATTGGACAGGCCCAACTGATAGTCGTTATAGCTCATCATGACGGGTCGTCCGACATACCAGTCGCCCTGTTTCAACTGACCTTGGGCTGCTAAAAAACGTTGTTCAATCTGTAGATTGATCTTGAGCAGCCCCAGATCACCAGAACGGATTGCCGTTAAAATACGGTAATCATCAAAAGTTTTGACCACCTGTTGCACATAGTGTTCAAAATCAGCTGAGTTTCGTTCTGTTTTTATGGCCTGTACATAAGCCTGATAACCATACATCAGCTGGTCATAATACTGATTCAAATTATGCGCGGTCTGTTCGGCACCAGCGAGCAGGTATTGTAACTGCAACTGGTCGATCTTCACCTGATCCAAATCGATCGCCTGTAACTCACTGGCTGCCACAATCTGCTGCTCAAATTTCTGCAAGACGTGAGAAGGCTGATGATTCTGCTGGATAAACTCCGCCATTGCGCCAATCCTGGCTCCAGGCGCAAAACGCCGCGTGGTGATTAAATTGACCCGGTTATCTTCCAGAGTCGCTACTTGCTGTAAATCTGCCAATACCGTTCCCACATCCACAGAGGCCAGCTGATCTGCATCACCGAGTAAAATCAGCCGTGCATGAGACGGTACGGAGGCCAGTAACATCTGTGACAGGTTTAAATCCAGCATCGAGGCTTCGTCGACCACGATCACATCATAAGGCAGAGGCTGCTTGGCATGAAAGCGTGGCTGTCCGCGAGTGCCCAGACCCAATAAGCGATGCAGGGTGACCGGTTGTAACTGTTTTAATTGTTCTAGCTCAAACTCTTGTAACGCTTCACTGTGCAAGGCTTTTTGCAGTGCTTCTTTCATGCGCTGTGCGGCCTTTCCGGTAGGTGCTGCCATGGCAATCCGGATATTTGGCAAGGCTTCATGCAGGACCGCAATCATATGCGCCAAGGTATAGGTTTTACCGGTACCCGGACCGCCGCTAATAATATTCAGCGCCTGCCGCGCAACCATTTCCAGTGCCAATTTTTGCTGTGGATCTGACAATAAATTGCGATCACGTTCGGATAAATCAATAGCGGCAACCGGTTGGGCTTTAATCCGAGCAATATGTGAGGCTACTGCCTGTTCCAGTTGCCAATAGCGGTACAGATATAAATGCTGATCTACAAAAATAAATGGTGCAATTCCTGCACCCTGCTGACGGCGGTCTAGAACCAGATTATGCAATAAGGCAACCTGCTGAGGATCAACTTCGATACAGCTATCTCCCGCCTGCATCGCCTCAAGCAATTGCTCGATCAAGATTTTTGCTGCCGGATCAAATGTAGCCGTACTAAACGGCGGCTGACACAGATAGTCAATCCAGGCCATTAAATTGGAGTCTTGCTGCGACACGTGATTCTGCTCATTTTCCACACAGTTATCCTCAAAGTTATCCACAGGATAATTTTCTGTTTAATCTCTATATATTTTATAAACTGCAAAATCATGCTGATTTTTTCTGCTCAAAATAGCCCAGTATTTGATCCAGTTTTTCTATGAATTCCAGGCTCGGTTGCCAATGATAAGCCCCTTGCTGGACCTGTCCATTCATCCCACGCAAATACAAATAGGTTGCGCCGCCCAGATGCTGTGTGATCGAATAACCCTGCATATTGGCACTCAGATAACGATGCAGCGCCACCAGATACAAAGCGGCCTGCAACCAGTAACTGGACTGGCTCATATTCTGCTGAATCGCCTCAGCACTATAGTGCTGCTGATCAGGGCCGAGGAAGTTACTTTTATAATCGGCAATATGGTAGCGCTGGCCATCGAAATACACCAGATCGATGGAACCGGTCAGATATCGCGCCGATTTGGCCTCATTAAAATCGCTCATGACTATGTCATGTCCGAGAAAAAGCTGATGGATTTGCCGAATCTGCAAAGGGGCATCGGTCAAGGACAGATAAAAAGGAAATTCTGACAGATACTGTTTAGCCTCCAGCTGCGCCAAAGCAAAATCTACCTGAATCGGAGTGGCCAGAATGTCATGTACCCAGTCATGCATCAGGTTCAGCAAAATATCTTCTGTAATCTCGTCCAACAAGCCACCAAAAGCAGTCTGGAAAATACTGTCCACATTCAGCGATTCAGTGCTTGCAGAGCGTGTGAGCTGGGCCACTTCCTGTTCAAAAAACTGGATAAAGGAGTCATTCTCCAGCCCATCGAAATACACCTGAAACTGACCTAAAAATTCTAGCAGACCCGAACGATCGAGCTGTTGTGCCGAGTGAAACAGCTGCTGCCATTGTTGGCGATAAGCTTTGCTTTGGTCATGCAGGCGAATTCCGGTCAATAACTTATAGTTCAGGCTGGACAATACGCGCTGCATACTATGACGCAATTCCTCGGCTTTGAAATCTGCCTGAGCTGTGGCCTGAAACAGGGTTCGCAGATTCACCACAGCGGCCTGATAATGCAGGGAAAAAGCCTGTTCTAGTACACTACGTATATGAAAAGCCTGTTCAAATTTTTCTTTCAGTTCCTGCCAGATTTGCGGTGCGGTATTTTTAAAACGGCGCCGGATTTCCAGATTCCAGTAACTGCTGTCCTGAAAATCAATATGTTCAAAAATGCTGTGCAAGAATGTTCCGGCTACGGTGCCTTTAGGAAAATTCAGCCTAATCCAGTCTAGGGGCACAGCTGCTGGCTGTTCTTCCAGACCGGTAAAATGAATTTCATCGGCAGCACTGTCGGGCTGTTCATAAGCCGTGACCAGATCGTCCTGCAAGATATGTCCATGTAGCTGATGCTGTGACAAAGCCGTAAAACTGGTTTTGGTTCGCGGATAAAACTGCCGCTCTGGCAAAGGTTGCGCCCGCATGTCGACCTGATGATGGTTCGACTGCTCGACCAGGCGCGGTGGCTCCTGAGACAGAGGCGGCTCGACCAGACTTAAAGCATGTTGAAACAGTTGATCTCCCTGACCACGCCAGAAGGCCAGCCCCGAATCGGACTGTGCGTTTTGATCCTGCAGCATGGCATATACTCGGTGACTGGCACGGGTCAGCGCCACATACCAGAGCCGGTGGTTTTCGGCAGCATTACGCGCTGCATTTTGCAGAATCGCCTGCTCATGCAAATTCTTGTGATTGACTGCAATCACCCGGGATTGTTCCAGGATGTTGTCCTGTTCAGGCGCAGACAGGGAAAAATTCAGATTGCCTTTATTCACATCAAAAGCAGCATCTGCTCCCAATAAAAACACCACTTTAAATTCCAGCCCTTTGGAGGCATGAATGGTCATCAGCTGCACCCCATGATCCCCAGACAGCTTGCGTTCTTTTTCGCTGTCCTTGCCTGAAGGTGACTGAAGCTGGCGCAAATACCAGTGATAGAGTTTTTGCGCCCCCTGATAATATTCACTCTGCTGGCTCAGCATCTCGGTCAGATGGCGCAGATTGACCACCACCCGCTCATTGTCCAGACTTTGACTGGCCACCAGATTGGTCCAGACCTGAAACAGGTTCAGTGCATAATTCCAGGCGGTCAAAAAGCCTTTCTCAAACCACATTTCCCGAATTATATCCAGATCCGCAATATAGCGACTGAGGCCTTCACTCTGGCTTTGCAAATCAATCAGTTTTTTCAGATTGAAGCCCAGCAGACGGGTTAGTAAAGCCCGCTTGACCTTGGCCTCATTGAAAGGATCCATAATCGCCGTCAATACGGCTGCGACATCCTGAGCGATTGGACTGGCGAACACGCTCTGTTTGGATTCTTTATAGCAGGGAATGCCCATACGCTGCAGACGCTGCTTCACCTGTTCCAGAGCAAAATGCCCAAATCCCAACACGGCAATATCATCTGCGCTCAGGCTTTGCTGATGCTCTTGTTGCTGAAAGTACAGTTGCTGCTGGGCAGACTGATTCAGCAATGCACGGATTTTCCAGGCCACCTGGTCTGCCTCCAGGTCCGATTCACCTAGCTGAATCCATCGTAAAGGCTGCGGGTTGATCCTGCCCATATCGACCAGATCTGGATGCGGGCGACTACCGGCCTGAATCAAGGTGTACTGCACCTGTTCGCCAAAATCCATTTGCCGCTGGAACAGCGCATCAACCACTTCTACGAGTGGTTTGACTGACCGATGGTTCTGCATCAGGGTATATTCGCGGCCCTGTTTATGCAGCACATCGGCATGTGCCTTGTTATAGGTGAGCATATCGCCGCCACGGAAACCGTAAATTGCCTGTTTCGGATCACCGACCATAATCATGCAGCCGGACTGCACCCGGTTGGCATCACGCCAGATCTTGGCCAGCAAATCATCCTGATCCTGATTGGTGTCCTGAAATTCATCGACCAGAATCAGCGGATAACGTGCCTGCACAAACTGGGCAAAACGCTGTCCCTGCTGGCCTTGCAATGCTTCCGCCAATGTACGGATTTGCTGGGAAAAAGTGGTTTCACCCTGCTGCTGTAAGGTTTGCGGCAAACGGGTCTGCACACTTTGAATAATATGAAATTCCAGATAGGTCGTAAGCTGTTGCAGCTGCTCATCCAGATACTGTTTGACCTCGCACAGCGCATCAATTGCCACGATCAGACTATGTTGCAAAATCAGCTGTTGCTCTGCATCCGGACAGCTTTTGTTAAAGACCTGAGTGGTCGGCTGGAAATCGGTTTTCTTGCGGCGCAAATGGCACAGATTCAGTATAATCGGCTGCAATTCAGCATCAAAGAAACTCATTGTTCCTTGAGTTTTCAGGGCTGCGCTCCAGGTCATAAAGTTTTCACAAATTTCGGTTAACTTGGTCAAAAAACTCTTGTGAAAATACTTCGGACTTTCCTGACAATAACGCCGCATGACGGCAAGATCATGGTCCTGAATATTCACTAATTGACTGATGCAGGCTTCCAATTTGTTCAGGTCACATTCAGCCGGTTCGATCTTCCGAAAATGCTGCTTGCTGAAATTCAGGGCATCACGCACCAGCCCGGTATAATGCTCCACCGGTTTCAGCAGATTCTGAACATACAGATGATTGACCATATATTGCGGCTGCTGCTGAATCCAGTCACGCAGCACATCATGAATCAGCTGCTGAATATACAGATCCTGATCTTCGGTCAGTTCTGCGCGTTCAATCTTGCCACTTTCAAATGCAAATTCACGTAACAGTTTCTGGCTAAAGCTGTCCAGGGTGCCAACAAACAGTTCATCCAGCTGGTTCAGTACCAGACGTAAACGGCGACGGGTATAATCCAGCCGTGAACCATAATCTTTCAGTACCTGCTGAAATAAAGGATCGGTTTCATTCTGGATTTTTGCTGTGATTTCAATTGAATTGAGCTGCTGATGACGCTGGATATAAGCCAGCGTTTCCTCGACGCGAAGCCGTACCCGGTTTTTCAGTTCAGCCGTGGCTTTACGGGTAAATGTCGTCGCAATCACCTGATGCGGATAATACTGGTCCAGAAAAATCCGCACCATCAGACTGGAGAGCGTATAGGTCTTGCCGGTTCCTGCCGAGGCTTCAATCCAGTGCAGGCCACGGAATTTCATGTCTTGAATCGGATTGGTGGAAATGGCTGTTTGCATCTGCTGCTTTAAGAAAGTCATACGGCTATTTCACCCATTCCAGATGTTGATGAATTGGTGCATACAGGCCATGGGCAAAATCATGACAGCAGTTTTGCAAGGCCAGATCCGGATCCTGATCTTGCAAAATAAATTGCCAATCCTGATGCAAGACACTAGATTCATTCGAAGTCAATGGCTTAGCTGTTTTAGGACTATAACTGTTGTTCCAGGCTTCCAACAATTCCTGCATTTCCACAATGGTCATTTTACCCTGTTCATTCTCGGCCCACTGCCACTCTTTTTTCATCAGTAATTCTGCCGGCAAGACCAGCGGCTGCTGTTGACCAATTTCCCAGGCCGTTAACCAGAGCTGCAAATACTCATGTGCCTTGCTCGAACTCAAGCCAGAAAACTTCAGGGTTTTATTACTGAAAATGACAATGCGCTCCAGTTCTGGTGAGCGTGCATCGTCATTCAAGTAAGCCAGCCATAGCAGATACTCCAGCCAGATCTGGGCACGGCGTTTTTCCGAGGCCGAAGAGGATTGCATACTCAGCCAGTAGCTGCTGTGTGGAACCTGAGGCACGTTTATATGAATGATCAGTTCAGGACTGAACTGCAGGGATTGTTGGGTGACTGGCGTCAGTTCTTTGCCCAACTGTAGCAAACGTTCTTGCAATAACTGCTGTTCCTGCTGGCTACCCAGCCAGGTGGCTTGCTGGGTTTTGCCCACCGGCAAACGGTCTAGCATCAGGTTTGGCTCAATCTCCTGCTCTTGTTGTAACAGGAAATCCCGCACCTGATACTGTTCCAGCTTGTTCAATAATAAGGGTTCCCGGGAACTCGGCAAATCGGCATAGCGAATCGTGGAAACCCCGACACTTTTCAGGAATAGACGTGCCGGGAAAATCATATCGCGGATCCATTCATCACCTTTGAGTACCCGGATTTCTTTTTGTTCTAGTGCCGGATAATGTGCATTAATCCAGCTGCTGCGTTTGCCTTCGGCGCTGCGGATATATTCTGCCACTGCAAACCACTGATCCTGATAACGTGGTGTCTGCATATCTGCGAATCCGGCTGGATCAAAAGGCTGCAAGGGATGTACATGATAAAGCTGCTGGATATGTTGAGCGACCGATAGACCATGAATATCCACCATCGGATCGACTTCGGCATCCGGCTGTTCAGACTGGCAGATCAGCGCGATATGCTGAACCAGTTCCTGCAAGGCAGTGGATGGATCACGAGCCTCACCATCCTCCAGATCAAAGCCATTATAGAACAGCCATAGATTTTCCTGTGCCAGCAGCAAGGCATCCAGAAAGGCGCCCTGCTCGTCATCCAGACGGGAACGGTCACCGAGTTGCGGCTTCAGGCTGCGCATCAGGTCAAACGGAACCTGTTGATTACGGCTCGGAAATTTACCGCTATCCAGATTCAGCATCACCACCAGTTTATAAGGCAATGGCCGGATCTGACCAATCTGGCTAAAAGTAATCTGTCCGGTCGGTTCGGCCTGATCCAGCTGCATCTCCAGGGTATTCTGAATTTCTTCCAGCACATAAGGCAGAGGCAGACTGAGTGCCACCAGTTCCTGACTGGCATGCGGATCATCCTGGTCATGATAATCGGCCAAGGTCAGCATCCGCATTTGCTTGTCGATAATCTCGGCAACGGTTTTGAGCGATTCCACGCCAGCATCACTGAACTCGTTCAGATCGGCGCGCAGATATTCCAGCCAGGTTTTGACTGGCGTGCGCTGTCCGGTTTCATGCAAAGTCAGCCAGTCACGGCGCTCTACCAGATCCTGATAAATCCGGACCAGGGTGGATATCAAGGGAAAATCACTGGTCAGAACCTTGGCATAACTCAAGGTGTCCTGAAACAGGGTATGTTCAGGAATCGCCAGACCCAACGCCAAACGGTCCAGCGCGAATTTAAAGCTAAACCGGTAATCCTCATCGCCTGCGCTCAGACTTTGCTGTAAATGCTGCTGGTCCAATCCACGCTTGAAGCCAGCATCTGTCAGCAATTGTAACATCCGCTCTACCTGACTATAGTCCAGACCATAATACTGCTGGGTCGCATTCAGGCTGAGCCAGTCGGCAAAGTCCTCAATACTGAAACGGCGCCGTACCCACTGAATCCGGCCCAGTACCGCGCGCCAGGCATTGCTGACATCCAGACGCGACACCCCGGCAATCTGGATCGGTAAATACAGGTTATCTTTTTGCAGGCGTTTGCTGCCGGTTTCGCGCTCACGCGGTGGTGGCGCAAAGACACTGCGAATTGCCGGTTCCAGTTCTTTCAGACTTGGCGTCAACACCAGAATATCACTGGGCTGACGCGGCGCTTCTTCATTGCCTTGAGCCAGCCAGTGAATCAGTTGTTCTTTGAGAACTTCCAGCTGACGTAATGAAGAATGACAGACATGAATCTGTACCGAATCATCATCAGGGCTTAAAGCATATTGATGCTGCTCGGGCTCGAGCAAATACAGGATATCCGACTGGATTTTGGCCAGCAGCCTGTCCTGATATTCATCCACAAAGACATCGGCCCAGAGACCCTCTTCCCCCGAAGACAGTTTAGAGAGTAGAGAAAAATGATCCCGTGCCTGCTTGCCGAATCGGGTCAGGAGCGGATGCCGCGATTCCCGGTCTTCGGCATTAAAGTTCAGCTGCTTGATCCTGAAATCTTTTATTTCCGCATCATTCGGTTTACGTTGACGGGTTTTTTCAAAACGCTGAATAAAGCGCTCTTCCCGCTGCAAATCAAATCTGGCTTTCCAGTCCGGATCGACACTGTCGGCCCAGTATTCCTGCGAGGGGTTGAAGTGAAAAATATAGATATCAATGTACTGGCCCAGACGGCGTAAAAAATCCAGCTGGCTCGGTGGCAATTCTAACAGGCTAAACACCACAATCTGTGCCGGCAGTCGTTTCAGAGCTTGGGCCCGGGTCTCTGCATTTTCCAGCCGATCCCAATACAGGCGTTCAATCTCCAGGATTTTGGCATAGTCATCCTGAAATACATGCTGCCACAACCAGCGTTGCCAGGCTTCCAGTTCACGCGCCTGAATCTTGACAAAATCCGCCACCTGCATCTCATGGCCATTTTCATCTTTGGGGCTATAGATCATCTGTTCGATATCAAGCGCAATATCCTGTCCCCAGGCCTCGAGCCAGTTACTCGGACAACTGCAGTTGTTTGGAGGACAGTTACGCGCGCAATAACCGCGATAATCCATATAATGACTGAACAAACGTGACACCTGCTCCGCCACCCAGTATAGCATGCTCTGTTTTTTCAGCTGTTTTTCTGTGCCCTGTTCCAGCCGGTCGGCACTGTCATAAATCCGCTTCACAATGGAATACAGTGGATGATCGACATCTAAAGGAATCTGTTCAGGCAGAATGCATTTTCGCAGCGCCTGAAACACGCGCCATTTGATGATAATGCGCGGAATATTGGCTTCACGGACCTGCTCTACTTCTTTGGGAGCATTCAATACCCACTGATAAGAGGTCCATTGAAAGGCGCGAATCCGGTGATGAAACTGGGTATTGGCGCTAATGCCTTTTTTCTCGGCAATTTTCTGGGTCAGCCAAGTTTCTACAGCCGGAGATGGCACAATAAAATGCCGGGTTTGTAACACCTCAAATGGATTCCGGGCAGTCTGGTTGACAATACGCAGCATACTATCCAAAAGCACATCAATACGTTGACTCTGAATAACATGAATGGCCATTGGTTCCCCTGAACTGCTGAATGTGGTTTTTACTACAAAACGATAAAGATTATTTACTATACATCCCGAGCGCTCTATGACACTTTAAAACCACACTTCAGTCGAAAAATTTCTTTGAAAAAAGCATCTTAAAGATGCTTGAATAGAAAAAAACAACATAGAGCTTAGGTAGTGCCCATGAAATTAGATAAAATTCCTGAACGTCTCGATCCGAGCCTAGATTTAGAACAAATCCGCGCCGAGTGCCTGGAACTCACCAAAAAACGCGCCTATTATTCTGCCGGTGCTGCGGTTATTCCGGTACCTTTTATGGACGTGGTCATTGATGTCGGTATCTTGTCGCAATTGATTCCCGAGATCAATGCCCGCTTCGGCCTGTCCCCTGAACAGATCAGTGTCTACGATCCAAAAACCCGTCAGATTCACTGGCAGGAGCTGCGTAAACGTGGCGTAGAATTTTCCGGACTGGTGGTCGCACGTACGGCAGTTAAAAAATCTTTGAACAATGTTGCAGCGAAAGTGATCATAAAGCAAGTCACAAAATTCATTCCGCTGGGTGGTCAACTGGTGGCCGCAAGTCTGGGTTATTTTGTCATGAAAAAGATTGCTGAAGCACATGTAGAGGAATGCTACCGTGCAGCTAAAAATATCCAGCAAAAACAGGTGGCGCAAGGTTAAAATCCGGGTGAGCTGAATTTTTGCAGCCCTCTAGATACTCTTACTTCAGGCAGATTATTCTGCCTGAAGCTGTTTTAAAATAGCCTTTAATACTTCGACCCGTGCGGTATGTTTATCATCAGACGCGATAATGTGCCAAGGCGCTTCCTCAGTCGAAGTATGTTCAAACATATCGGCTGCCGCTTTCAGATAATCATCCCAGCGTTCCCGGTTACGCCAGTCTTCTTCAGTAATTTTAAAACGCTTATGTGGTGTATCTTCACGCGCCTTGAACCGTGCTGCCTGTTCCTCTTTAGAAATGGCCAGCCAGATTTTCACAATCACCGTTTGATGCTTGACCAGGCTCTGTTCAAAACGGTTAATTTCCGCATAAGCTCGCTGCCATGCGGCCGGACTGGAAAACCCTTCTACCCGTTCTACCAATACCCGACCATACCAGGAGCGGTCAAAAATACAGATATCATCATCGGTTTGCAGCTTGGTCCAGAAGCGCCATAAATAAGGACGGCTCAGCTCATATTTTTCTGGTGCAGCGATGGTATGAATTTCATATTCACGTGGATCGAGTTTTTTGACAATTCGCTTGATTGCGCCGCCCTTGCCGGCAGCATCCATGCCTTCGAACAGAATCACCACATTACGCGAATCGGAACGCATGGCTTTGGCGACCTTCGCGGTTAACTTTTTTAGTTCCGGTTTGTAATCTTCTGGCTGGGCTTGAGTCTTGGAAGGATGTTTTAACTGCTCGGGGATCTTGGCCTGCTTCCATCTTCCCTTGGCTCTGGCCGGGTGATCCGGACAATGTTTCAAAGCACTCAGGATATACTGGGCAAATTGCTGGTCGCGCTGCTGCTCATCTTCGCCATCAATAATGAACCAGTCCTCGGTAAAGCGCTGACGCAGGCGCTGCAAGGTGTCATATTCTTTGCGATTGCGCCAGTCCAGACCATGCAGTTGATGCCAGTGAGTTTCACTCGGATCCATGGCATCCAGGCGTTTTTGCAAGACTTTCCAGGACAGGTCAAACCAGACCTTGATCACATCCACATGGTTATTTTTCAGGTCCTGTTCAAAGGCCTGCATCTCTTGCAGATATTCATCAAACTGTGCATCACTCAGCGGGCTTTCAGCTTGCATGGCACTGCCGAGCAGATCGCTATACCAGTTACCAAACAGCACCATGATCTGGCCTTCAGCTGGAATAAAACGCGCATAAGGTTGCCACAAGGTCTGCTTTGGGCCGGCTAACTGGGGCTTATCGGCTTTCACGCGCAAATAGCGCGGATCGACCCATTCACGTAACTGTTTAACCGCTTCACCCTTGCCGGCTAGCTCAATGCCATTCACCAGAATCACCAGACTTTTGGCATTTTTCTGGCCTCGGGTCTTTTTTAAATTATATTGGGCATCAATCAGCTCGACAGACAGCTGATCTTCATCCATTAACTGAAATTGTGGTTGTTCCATACGCATCTTCAACCCTGATCTTTTATTCTATTTGCAGTATAGCGAGGAGTTTCAGCGCAAAAATAGCTCTGGCAACGTTTTTCACACGATTAAATTGGCTATTTAAACAACAGATTGACATACAAATGCCCGATCTCTGTTCAATTTGTCATAGCAGGATTGTCCGGCAGCCTCTAAGATTCTTGCATCCTCCAATCATAATTGAAGCCTCATGTCCAAACTTGCCGTACTCGATGATCTGTTAGCGCATTATTATCAACTGGCTTATCACACCCGGCCTGACATTTTAAGCCGTTTACAGGATGTGCAGGCCTGGCAGAAAGTCCGCATGCAGCGCACTCATCGCGCCCATTTTGCTGAAAAACAAAACCTGTTGATGTCCGAATATTTCCTGAACCGTCTCTACGGCGGTGCTGAATTTGATGCGCTGGCAGAACAGATTGCCCGGCTGATGAAATATGCGCATAAAGCAGAAAAAGTTATTCCGGAAAATGCCATTAAAACCGGTACCTCAGGGGTAGAGCTGGCTATTCTGGCGGTACAACTGGATGAACAGGTCGCGATTCAGTTATTACAGGATTATCATCCACATGAACCGCTGACTGACGAGATGATGCGCCTGACCTATTTGAAGCTGGATCAGGGTGAAGCACGCTTGAAACAGCTGGCTCTACTGGATCAGCTCGGCATGAGTCTGGATAAATACATGCGTTCATTTGTGGTCTATACCGCCTTTAAAATGTGTAAGGGCGCGGCGAATAAGTATAACTTTCAGGTGATGTATGAATTTATGCAGGATGGTTTTCTAGCGATGAAGCCACTTAAATCGGCAGAAAAATTTGTACGCACGTTCACGGCAACCGAACGCCAGATTATCGAGAAAGTACATTCTGGCGATCCGTTGCCATTTCAGTAAATACCCGATGAGTATTTCTGCCAAGCGTGAATTTTTCTGTATATTATTCATAACAATTGCATCATGATTGCTGAATAAGCCTTTAGAATCTGTCATGATGCAGACAATGCAAGATTAACCCGATTGATATGTTAGGAGTGACTCCAATGTCGAATGAAAATACAACGCCTACCCCTACCCCCGAGTCGGCACAACAGACAGACAAAGTGAGCCCATTCTTAACTGAACCCCTTCCACAAGGCACCCCGCAAGGTCAGCAACAATCTTTAGAACAACGTCTGACTGACACGCCTGTGACGGGTACTGTGCCTAAATACAATCTGCCACGTGGTGCCAATACCGGTAACGTCGGCTCAACCACACACTTCGGCTATCAAACTGTAAACAGCGAAGAAAAAGCTCAGAAAGTCGCAGAAGTGTTCCACTCGGTGGCGAGCAAATACGACATCATGAATGACTTGATGTCTTTTGGTATTCATCGCCTGTGGAAACGTTTTGCGATCAATATGTCAGGTGTACGCCGTGGCCAGCATGTGCTGGATATCGCGGGCGGCACCGGCGACTTGGCTAAAGTCTTTAGCCGCGAAGTGGGCCCGACGGGTCATGTGGTACTGTCTGATATTAACGAATCCATGCTGAATGTCGGTCGTGACCGTCTGATTGATGCGGGCTGCACCAATGTCGATTTCGTTCTGGCCAATGCCGAAACCTTAGAACCATTTGCAGACAACAGCTTTGACCTTTTGACCATTTCTTTTGGCCTGCGTAACGTCACCGATAAAGATGCGGCACTGGCTGCGATGTACCGTGTCCTTAAGCCAGGTGGCCGTTTACTGGTTCTGGAATTCTCTAAACCAGTGTTTGAACCATTCTCTAAACTGTATGACCTGTATTCGTTCACGGCATTGCCAATCATGGGAAAAATCATTGCCAATGATGCAGAAAGCTATAAATACCTGGCTGAATCGATCCGTATGCATCCGGACCAGCGCACCCTGAAAGGCATGATGGAAAATGCCGGCTTCCAGAATTGTGACTATCACAACCTGACTGGCGGGATTGTTGCGGTTCACCGCGGTTTCAAACTTTAAGGTTCCTTGCCTATGTGGTCAATTCTGGCACTCGGTGCTGTTGAACGCGTGATTCATCATGTGATTGATCTGGATGCCATTACCCGCATCCAGCTGAATGCCCTATCCGGTAAAATGCTGCGGGTGGTGATCGCCTCGCCGCAGCTTTCGGTTGATGTGTTTTTTGATGAAGGTAAAGTTCGTCTGGAACCAACGGCAACCGGTCATACCGAAACACCTTCAGTCTTTGAACAACGTCCATTTGACGCAAGTTCCTTGACAGTCACCGAAGCGACCGCAACCTTGCAGGTCAGCAATGTGGTGGAATTACTCAAGCTGCTGCTTTCCGATGAAGTCGGTAATATCCCCCTACAAGGCGACTACAAGTTATTGCAGGAAATCCAGCGCATCATGCAACAGGCGGAACTGGATCTGGCGGCGCACTTAAGCCCTTGGGTTAGCCCGACACTGGCACATGAAATTGGTAAATTGCAACTGCTGCCCAAGCAGCTAAAACGCACCCTGCAAAGTCAATTATTTTTTGCCGAAGATGCCTTAAAAGAAGACAGCGGTCTGTTTGCCCCCCGCTGGCAAATGGATGACCTGAATCAGGACACCCGTATCCTGAATCAAAATTTAGATCGGGTTGAAGCAAAAATCCATCAGCTTCAGGCTCAAATTGATGCCTCCAACAATTCTACTCAAGACTAGGTACACAGCTTTATGATTCCGCATGTTTCACGTTTACTCGAACTTTGGCGCATCGCCGCGCACTATCGACTCGACACGTTGTTTCCTGCGGAAGAATTACCAGAAAAATCCCGGCATGTGCTGTCCCTCATCCGGATGCATCCGGCTGCCTGGTCCAGTCGTGAACGTAAAAATCCGCTCAAGCTGAAACTGGCTTTAGAAGAAATGGGGCCGTTGGCGATCAAGCTCGGTCAACTGCTCTCGACCCGCCGTGACCTGATTCCACCTGAAGTTTTACAGCAACTGGTGTTACTGCAAGACCGGGTCAAGCCATTTGATAATGACGTGGCCAAGATGCGCATTCAGGAATCCCTGAAAGCTGATGTAAATACCCTATTCGCGCGTTTCGATACCCAGCCACTGGCTGCAGCTTCGATTGCTCAGGTGCATACGGCTGCCCTGCATGATGGCCGTGAAGTGGTGGTTAAAGTCACCCGCCCGAATATTCGCCAGCAGATTTTGCAGGATTTTGAAATTCTGGAATGGCTCGGTCAATTTCTGGAAAAACGTCTGGAAGCAGCACGTGCCCTACATTTATCAGAAATCATTCAGGACTATCGCCAGATCATTCTGAATGAGCTGGATCTGACGCTGGAAGCAGACAATACCCGCCGTATGCGCCATCACTTTACCGGCTCGAGCATGATGTATGTGCCGGAAATTTATATGGACAGCAAAGACGTGCTGGTAGCCGAGCGCATTACCGGGGTGCCGATTTCAGATATCGCGACCTTTGACCGGCTGGGCATGGATCGGGCCGATCTGGCGCGTAAAGGCCTGACCATCTTCTTTACCCAGGTGTTCCGCGATAACTTCTTCCATGCCGATATGCATCCGGGAAATGTCTTTGTAGAAACCATCAATCCGGCCAATCCGCGTTTTATTGCGCTGGACTGCGCGATTATGGGCGAACTGTCCAAACACGACCAGATGACCGTAGCACGCATGCTACTAGCGGTCATGAACAGCGACTTTATGCAGCTGATTCAGGTGGTGCATCAGGCTGGCTGGATTCCACCGGGGACTGATCAGGATGCTTTGGCTCGTGAAATGCGCCGCAGTGTGGGGCCAATGGTCTCAAAACCGATGCATGAACTGGATTTTGCCGGCATTCTGATTGAAGTGATGGATATCGCTCGTCGTTTCCATCTCGAAATTCCCCCTCAATTGATGCTGCTGCTAAAAACTTTGGTGCATGTCGAAGGTTTAGGAACCGACCTATATCCTGAACTGGATATCTGGAGTCTGGCCAAACCGATCCTGACAGACTGGATCAAGGCCCAGATGAATCCGCAAAAGAACCTAAAAGAACTGGGACAGAAAATCCCGGATCTGCTTTTAGGGGCGCAGGATTTACCGACCCTGATGATCGACAGCTTAAATGGTTTAAAAAACCAGTCGGCATGGCATGCCAAACAGCTCAATGAATTACAAAGCATGCGCCTGCAAATGGAACATCAGCAAAAACGCAGCTGGATGTTTGGCAGCGTCATGGTCATTCTGCTGGCGATTGCAATTATTTCACCATGGTTTGTGTCGGTGATTCTGATTGTGCTCGCAAGCGTGCTTGCCGTCTGGCGGATTGCTAAATAAATCTCCGTGATTTTAGAACATGATAAAAAAAGCCTGAAATGATGCAGGCTTTTTTTATGTCTTAAAGATAAGGATGACTCCAAAGTCACCTTAGGACATATCTTGCCATTGGGTCTTCAGACTTATCGCTTAAAATAAGCACACATTTGGCTAGTATAGGTTCAACCATGGTACAGATTTTACAAAGACGTGCGCCTGCGCTGACGATCCGTGCTGGCCATCTGGCACGTGAGCTGATTCTGCAACAAGGTTTGCAACCCGAACAAGTCGATATTGTACCTGGTGCTGCAGGTGGCCCCAAAGGCATCGGGATCCAAGGACTGGATCAGGCGATTTTTGGTGAGTTTTTTCCACGTGCACCTCAGCGTAGAACTCTGGTGGGTTCTTCGATTGGTAGTTGGCGCTTTGCCAGTATGGCTGCACATGGTGCTCAACAGGGAACCGAACGCTTAGCTGAGCTGTATACCAACCTCTATTTTCATAAAAAAATGACCCGTCAGGATGTCAGCGACATCTGCCGTGGCATGCTGCTGGATCTGGTACAAGGCAAAGAAAACGATCTGGTCAATCATCCAGATTATCATCTCGCAGTCATTTCAATTAAAGCCCAACACATTTTCCAGAGTGACAAGGCATTGCCGTTGTTGGCTTCTGTGGCTGGAATTCTTGGAACGACCGCAGTCGCGCGCCGGCACAGCCGTCATTTCATGCAACGTGTAATCAGCCAGCCCAATATCGGTGAACAGTTTAAAATCGCTGAAGATGGATTTACCACGCATTATCATGCACTAACCGAACAGAGTGTGTTGTCCTGGTTGATGGCTTCAGCGTCTATTCCCGGGGTGATGGCAGCGGTGAACAATATTCCGGATGCGCCGCAGGGTTATTATCGCGATGGTGGCCTGATTGACTATCACATTGACCTGCCCTTTCAGAGCAAAGGTATTGTGCTGTATCCACATTTTACCGATAGCATTACCCCCGGCTGGTTTGACAAGTTATTTAAACGTACCTCAAATCCGGAAAATCAGGCACGAACTTTGCTGCTTTCTCCATCGCAGCAATATCTGCAAAGTTTGCCTTTGGGTCGTTTGCCTGACCGTAAAGACTTTAACTTAAAAGGTTTGGACCAGGCCCAACGCATTCAGCTCTGGAAGCAATGTATTGCGGAAAGTCAGCGTCTGGGCGATGAATTTCTGGAACTGGTCGAGAAGCAGAATTTTGCTGAGGTGATGCAAACCTTGTAATTGGCCGCAGCTGCCCGATTATTTGTATAATTGCTTTAATTTTGTGAACTGTTGAGATTTATGCAGAAGTTTTTAGTTGTCCTGCAATACCTGTGTCTGGCCTTTGCCATTTATCTGATTTATAGCGTCAGCATGTCGCTGTATAGCCAGGATTTTGTCCTGATGGAACTGGTCGCTGATATCGGCACGATTCTGATCTGTATCGACCTGGCGGTATTTTTATTTACCAGTAAAGGCAAGCCCGGCATTAGCATGGAAGAATATGCAAAACGACTGGAACAGCCACCGTCTAAGTTGGTCTATGTGACACGAAAATTGGGGCATCTCGGTATTTTGCTGATTATTACTAGCTGGATTGTGCCGATGATCAATTCATAACAATCCAATAAAAAACCTCCCGATTGGGAGGTTTTTTTAAATTAAAGATATCCAAAAATTATTTAGAACCTTTAATCCCTGCTTGAAGTAATAGCGCACCCAAACCACCAATTTTTTGCTCTTGTGGTTTAGCCGCTTGCGGTTTCTTACCCTGAGGGCGATCACCTTGCGGACGTCCTTGCTGTGGACGTTTACCCTGAGGCTTACGTTCACCACGTGGCTCATTGTTCTCGCGACGTGGCTGACGTGGTGCTTTCGCCGGCGCTTCAGAACCTTCAGGACGCATCGACAGATTCACGCGGTTACGTTCAGCATCCACATTCAAAACACGGACTTGTACGATTTGACCCGGTTTCACCACTTTATGCGGATCAGCGACGAATTCATTGGCAAGTTCAGAAATATGTACCAAACCATCTTGATGCACGCCCACATCGACAAATGCACCGAAGTTAGTCACGTTAGTGACTACACCTTCCAGTTGCATGCCTTCAGACAATTGCGCAACTTCAGTAATGTCATCACGGAATTTAGCAGTGCGGAATTCTGGACGCGGGTCACGGCCCGGTTTTTCCAGTTCAGCCAATACGTCTTGAATCGTCGGCAGACCAAATTTCTCGTCTGCAAATTCTTCTGCATTCACTTGGCGAATGATTTCAGTATTGCCAATGATGTCTTTTACAGTCGTTGCTTTTGCTTCAACAATTTTGCTCACCAAAGCATATGACTCAGGGTGAACTGCAGACGCATCCAGTGGTTCTGTACCATCTTGAATACGCAAGAAGCCCGCAGCCTGCTCAAAAGTACGCTCGCCTAAACGTGGTACTTTTTTCAAAGACTGACGATTGTCAAAACGACCATTTTCCTTACGGAATTCCACAATTTGCTGTGCGATCGATTTATTCAGACCCGCGATATAACCCAGAATTGCTGCTGATGCAGTATTTACATCCACACCCACTGAGTTCACACAGTCTTCAACGACCGCTTCAAGGGTTTTCGCCAGACCGGTCTGGTTCACGTCATGTTGATACTGACCCACACCAATCGATTTCGGATCGATTTTCACCAGTTCTGCTAGTGGATCTTGTAAACGGCGTGCAATCGATACCGCACCACGAATAGATACATCTAGTTCAGGCAGTTCCTGTGAAGCTAGTTCAGATGCTGAATACACCGATGCACCTGCTTCAGATACAGAAACACGCGTCATTTTCAGATCACTGTTCGCAGCCATCATTTCAGCAACTAAAGCTTCAGTTTCACGGCTTGCAGTACCATTACCAATCGCGATCAGGTCAACATTGAACTCGCGGCATAAACGTGCAAGTTCAGTTAATGAACCATCTTTATCATCTTTTGGCGCAAATGGATAAATCGTACTATGTGCCAGTACATCACCAGACTCGTTCACCACCGCCAGTTTCACACCAGTACGGATACCTGGGTCCACGCCCAAAGTGGTACGTGCGCCTGCAGGTGCAGACAGCAGTAAATGACGCAGGTTTTCAGCAAAGACGTTCATCGCTTCTGTTTCAGCAGCCAGACGTTTTTCAGTCAGCAATAAATGTTCAATCGTTGGACGAACTTTACCGAGCCAAAATAGTTTTGCAGTTTGCTTCAAGAAATCCTGACGCGCTTGTGGCTGAACAGTTTCAAGATTGTATTCAGTTTCAATACGCGCCAATGGAGCATCATCTTCGCCATCAACTTTCAGGCCTAAAACGTTTTCCTGACGGCCACGCAGCATCGCCAATAAACGATGTGAAGGCACTTTGTTCAAGTTTTCAGAGAAATCGAAATAATCACGGAATTTTTTACCGACTTCTTTTTTCTCATCACTTGCAACTAAACTTTTCAGCACGGCAGTTTTTGCAAATGTCGCTTTAAGTTCAGTGGTCAGTGCGATATTTTGCGCCCAGTCATCAATCAGGATGTGCTGGATCGCATCAAGCTGGCTTTCAGTATCTGGGTAATCTTCATGGCTAAAACCCACCAAAGCTTCAGCTGGATCAACAGCTTCATTAAAGATTTTTTCGGCAATCGGGCCTAGACCGGCTTCTTTGGCCTTAAATGATTTACTGGTACGTTTTGGACGGTACGGCGCGTAAATTTCTTCTAATGCATTTTTGGTTTCAGCGGCATTCACACGCGCCAATAAATCATCAGATAATTTATCTTGTTCTTTGAGTGATTCAATCACCTTTTCACGGCGCTCATACAAATCACGCAAGTATGATAAACGCGTATCGAGTTGACGTAGTTGCGTATCGTCTAAGCCTTGCGTTACTTCTTTACGGTAACGTGCAATAAAAGGAACACTGGCACCTTCATCAATAAGCTTGATGGCAGCCTCAACTTGATTTGGACGTACGGCAAGTTCTTTTGCCAACTGCTGAACTAAGTCAGTCATCGTGTTTGATCCCACAAGGATAAGTACTAAATGGCATGATTATAAAGACCGGGTCTATAAAATCCACCATTGTTTTTATTAATTTACCTCATCTTTATATTATGAAGTGCCATAGTTTTCTGCTTTTCCCGATAAAGTTTGTATGAACTTTGCTTTTTATCCAGCTTAAAATCGTATTTTTTGCTCATTTAGATGTATATATTTGGTATCTATGTCTTGATTTTAACTGCAATATTTGGTGCTTTAGAGCATAGTCAATTAATATTAATGAATCGTATACTCAAAGCCTATTTGATTTTTGTTTATGACGACAATAAAGAATAAAGGAGCATCTCATGAGTTTAGTTGTACCTGCTGAAAAAGCCGATGCCGTACATACCGAAACGGACCGGGTCGAACGGATCCTGGTGGTTGATGATGATGTTCGTCTGCGTACCTTATTACAGCGTTTTCTCGAAGATAAAGGCTTTGTGGTCAAAACTGCACATGATGCCACGCAGATGGATCGACTTTTACAGCGGGAACTGTTTTCTCTGATCGTGCTCGACTTTATGCTTCCGGTCGAAGATGGCTTGAGTATCTGTCGTCGTTTACGCCAATCCAATATCGATACGCCTATCATTATGCTCACCGCTCGTGGTAGCGACTCGGACCGTATTGCCGGTCTGGAAGCAGGTGCTGATGATTACTTGCCTAAACCATTTAACCCGAATGAACTCTTGGCACGTATTCGTGCGGTATTGCGCCGTCAGGTACGTGAAGTGCCAGGTGCACCAAGCCAGCAGATGGAAGTGGTTTCTTTTGGTCCCTGGTCACTGGATCTCTCTACCCGCACTCTGACCCGTGAAGGCCAAGTGGTAACGCTCACTACCGGTGAATTTGCAGTTCTCAAAGCACTAGTGCAGCATCCACGCGAACCATTAACCCGCGACAAACTGATGAATCTGGCGCGCGGCCGTGAATGGGGTGCCATGGAACGTTCAATTGATGTTCAGGTGTCACGTTTACGCCGTCTGGTTGAAGAAAATCCTGCGCGTGCACGTTATATCCAGACCGTATGGGGTGTGGGTTATGTCTTTGTTCCAGATGGTGCTGAATAAAGGAAAAATTATAGGATAAAGATTACCCCAGTCTATTGTCCCTAAAAGCCATTCGCTGCTGTTTGAGCCTCCCTTCTTTAAAGGCTCGTATACAAATGCGCGAGTTCAGCGAATGGCAAAGTTTTTACTTGCGTAACAGTGTTACTCATTTTTTCAAAAAAAGTAACACAACAAGCTCCTTCCATCGAAGGTTCAAGCAGTAAGATTCCATTACAAATATTATTACTGCTCAATTTGGAAAATGCCTACAGGGAGCTGGTGTGAAACTCGACCCCATCGATCCACAAAAATTTACCGATTTTGTCAGCTACTCGGAAAAAAAGCGTACCCGCTGGGAACGCTTTCTCGACAAGATCAAGCCGCGTTCTGCTGCCATGCGTACCACGGTACTGGTGGTTTTTGTGGTCTGTTTCAGCCTGTTCATGTCCTTGTGGTTCTTTTGGCGTACCCTGTTTTTACCTGAAATCCAGCAACATGCGCGTTATCTGGCCATGGAACTGGAAATTCTCAACAATCCCGATCTGCGCCTGTATCATAAACAGCAGGAAGTCGATATCGATGACTGGTTAAGAAACCGGGTCGGCATTGAATACGTTACTAATCCGGCAGAATATCCCACTGTCCGTGAAAAGCTGATTGCCGAATTTTTTACCCGACAGATCGAAACCAAACTCGCCAAAGAGTTACGCATCGAACAAGCCACAGTCTATTTCCAGTTTAAGCCGAGTCCACGTATCTGGATCCAGACTCCTGAAATGAATGGTCACTGGGTACAGGAACCTTTAAAGACTTATGCCAATTATAGCAATGAACTGATTTTGGGCTGGTTGCTTGGCACGCCGATTATTGTCGGCATCATTATTTTGACCTTGGTGCGTCAGCTCAACCGTCCTTTACGCCGTTTGCAGAATGCCGCCAACAGTTATAGCCGAATCGGCTCAGCCCCCTATCTAGATACCAATCATGGTCCACTGGAAATCCGTCAGGTCAATCATGCCTTTAATCAGATGATTTATACGCTAGATCAGACCGAGCGGGAACGTCGAATTATGCTGGCCGGCATTTCACATGACTTGCGCACGCCCTTAACCCGGATCCGCCTCAGTGCCGAAATGATGCCAGATGAAGACTTTCTCAAAGAAGGCCTGATTTATGATGTCGAAGATATGGACGCGATTCTGGATCAGTTTATTTCCTATATGCGCGACGGTTCCGATGAAGAACCGCAGGACACCAATGTCAATGTACTGCTACAGGAACTGGTCAAGCAGTTTAAACCGCTAGATATCCGTTTCACCCCACAAGATATACCGACCATTCAGGCACGCAGCATGTCGCTAAAAAGACTGATTGGCAATCTGATCAACAATTCAAAACGTTATGGTTCAGAACCAATTGAGCTTTCTGCGCATGTTGAAGAAGATCAACTGTTGATTTGTGTGGCAGACCATGGCGAAGGCATTCCGGAAGATCAGATCGAAGCCTTGATGCAGCCTTTTGTTCGGGGCAATTCGGCACGAACGGTACAAGGCAGTGGCTTGGGGCTGGCCATTGTGAAACGGATTGTCGATATTCACCATGGTCAATTACGTATTCATAATCGTCCTGAAGGTGGGCTGGAAGTTATCATTTCACTACCCGTAAATCAGGTGAACCCAGAGACACTCCCCCCAGCCACCACACTCGATAAAATTCGCCAAACCTTGACTGATCACTTTTAATAAGTGATCAATAATTCAACAAATGACTTTTTAGTTTTTCTATACAATTCATTTTATAGTTCACGAATTCAATCATTTAAAAATCATCATTTTTTATTATACCTACATTTAGCTAAAAAATTAGACCTTAGCCTAACACCTATGCACAATACATTTTTTGAGCGGTACAATCCGTCTTATAGTTTAAGAATTAATGAGAGTTAAAATGTCTTTAGATCGTATCCGTTTAGCCTCCCTACACAACAAAGTCATCAGCCCAGAACAAGCGGCTGAATTCATCAAAGATGGCATGACTGTGGGCATGAGTGGCTTTACTCGCGCTGGTGAAGCGAAGGCGGTTCCTTTAGCTTTGGTTCAGCAGGCAAAAGTAAATCCATTAAAGATCACGTTAATTACTGGTGCATCACTAGGGAACGATCTAGACAAACAACTGACTGAAGCTGGCGTCTTGGCACGCCGTTTACCGTTCCAGGTCGACAATACTTTACGTAAAGCGATCAACAACGGCGAAGTGATGTTCATTGACCAGCACTTGTCTGAAACTGTTGAGCAAATGCGTAACCTGCAGTTGAAAAAACCAGACGTTGCGATTATTGAAGCAGTAGCGATTACTGAAGATGGCGGCATCATTCCAACAACATCTGTTGGTAACTCTGCAAGCTTTGCGATTTTTGCTGAAAAAGTGATTGTAGAAATCAATACGAATTTAAGCCCGGCATTTGAAGGCTTGCACGATATCTACATCCCGACGTATCGTCCAACGCGTCAAGCGATTCCATTGACTCAAGTTGATGAGCGTATTGGTACGCATGCGATCAATATCGATCCATCTAAAATTGTTGGTATCGTATTTAACAGCGAATTGCACGACTCTCCATCTACTGTAACCGCACCAGATGATGAGACTCAAAGCATTGCCAACCATTTGATCGCTTTCTTTGAAAAAGAAGTAGCTGAAGACCGTCTACCGAAAAACCTCGGACCTCTTCAAGCAGGGATCGGTTCAATTGCAAACGCCGTATTGACGGGTCTGAAAGATTCAAACTTCGAAGACTTGATCATGTACTCAGAAGTACTACAAGACTGTACGTTTGAATTGATCGATGCCGGTAAAATGAAGTTTGCTTCAGGTTCTTCTATTACGCTTTCTGCTAAGTACGGCGAGAAAGTATTTAACAACCTAGAACAATACAAAGACAAACTGGTATTACGTCCACAGGAAATTTCAAACCATCCTGAACTGGTACGTCGTTTAGGTATTATCGGCATCAACACTGCACTTGAGTTTGATATTTACGGTAACGTGAACTCGACTCATGTATGTGGTACCAAAATGATGAACGGTATCGGTGGTTCTGGCGACTTCGCGCGTAATGCCCACTTGGCGATCTTCGTGACCAAGTCAATTGCGAAAGGTGGCGACATCTCTTCTGTAGTGCCGTTTGCTTCACATATCGACCATGCAGAACACGATGTAGATATCCTGGTAACTGAACAAGGTCTTGCGGATCTTCGTGGTTTGGCACCGCGTGAGCGTGCACGTGCAGTGATTGATAACTGTGCGCACCCAATGTACCGCGATGCGTTGAATGATTACTTTGACCGTGCATGTGCAAAAGGCGGCCATACGCCTCATCTTCTTCGTGAAGCGCTTTCTTGGCACTCAAACTTCGAAGAAAATGGTCACATGCTCGCTGTTGAAGCTGCAGTAAAAACTGCATAATCAACTGCATTCAAAAAAAACGCCCTACGGGGCGTTTTTTTTATGGCATTTTTATATTTTTTTTTGAATAGTCAGAATCTGATTATATTAAGAAAGCCATCTAGCTATCACCTACTCTTTCTTCTTTTATTTATCCTGCCGATCTGCTGTAGAAATACACTTCTGACGATCCAGGCCTTTAAATTCTGATTCTTCACCCTCATACTTGAACACAAGAGCAAAATTAGAGACATGACATGCGCGTAGATATCTGGTCAGATGTGGTTTGCCCCTTCTGCTATATTGGTAAAAAACGTTTAGAAGCTGCTGCACAAGAAGCAGGTATTGAGCTAGAAGTACATTGGCACAGTTTCCAGCTCGATCCTGAAGCACCGGTACGTCAGGAAGTCTCCAACTCTGAGCGTCTGGCGCAAAAATATGGCCGCACCGTGGCAGAAGTCGAAGAGATGCAGCGCAATATTGCTGAAATGGCCAAAGCCGAAGGTATTGAATTTAACTGGGAAGGTGCCAATTCAGGCAATACCTTTAATGCGCATCGCCTGATTCACCTGGCGCAAAGCAAAGGTTTGGGCAATGAAGCACAGGAAGCGTTCTTCTATAGCTATATGACCCAAGGTCTGGCGATTGGAGAACGTGAAACACTGGAAGATGTCGCAGCGCGTATTGGCCTGAATCCGGTCGAAGTCGATGACCTGTTGGATTCGGAAGAATATGCTGATTTCGTCAAATTCGATCAGGAAGTCGCACATGAACAACTCAAAGTGACCGGTGTACCTTTCTTTGTTTTTGATCAACGTGTGGCATTGGCAGGCGCGCAGCCTAAAGAAGTTTTCCTGCAAGTATTTGAAAAAGCGCTCGATACATCAACCAACAGTCAGGCAGCACAGTGCTCACCAGAAACGTGTGACACGCCAGACCAAGCTAAATAAAACAACGTTCAATAAAAAAACCCCATTTTAAATGGGGTTTTTTTATTTGTTATTGAATGGCATTCGCTTAATCAACCAGAAAACTAATTTTTAAATTGACACGATATTCCGTGATTTTATTTTCTTTAATGACAACCTTCTGTTCATTGATCCAAGCACCTTGTACATTTTTGACCGTTTCTGTGACTTTTTGAATGCCCGTTTGAATCGCATCTTCAAAGCTTTTATTGCTGCTTGAATTGACTTCTACCACTTTTGCAATTGCCATAATAAAACTCTCAGGATGAAAATGAATGGAATTCCATCTTAGTCCATTCTTAGAAGATTGCAGCAGCCCGTAAACAAGCGATAGCAAAAACTTACATGGATTGAACAAAGCTCAAAATTCAATCTTAAATTAGTAGATTAAAACACATAGCCGCTTGTTTTAGCACTCGATCAATTCCAGACTCTCATCGCTAAAATAAAGCATAAATTCCTGTAAAATCACAAAAATCAAACTAGAGTAAATATACTAATTTATTGTTTTATAGAGTAATTTATCTAAAATTCACCACCTGAATTTGCCGAATCTATCATTTTCTATTAAGTCTTATTTGCTATTATTTCACCCGAATTAAGTTTAAATATTCTCCTCTGTTCAAGTCATTGAACACTCTGATATTAAAGGTCATCCTATGAATGCTCTTAAATTTGCTTTCGCAGCAACCGTTATGGCTTTTTCTGTTCAAGCGTCTGCACAAATGGCGCAAGTGGTTCATCTGCCAGACTTTCCAGCGACTAAAGCACCTGCTGAAACAGTAAATGCAGATGCTGCAACTGTAGCAACTGTAGCAACTGAAAAAACAGCTTAATGTAAAGCTGTTTTTCATTAAAACAGGCTGATTGATTCAGCCTGTTTTTTTTTGATCATATTGAACACATTCAGTGTGAAAGATGCACGACTCTAAAAAAATATCGACTATTTCTTACTCTCATTTTTTTCTATTGATTTTTATCACTTTTAATTAAAAAAATTGTTTATAAAACACTCAAAATAGATCACTATTTTATGTGATCTCTGCTTATAATTGCAGCAATATAAATAGATTAATGATAAGAAAATTCTTTATGCATGAACTTCAGGCATTGGTACAGGGCAAAATTCCGCCTCAGTCAGTTTCTATTGATTATTTAATTGAAATGGCAGAAAACTATACAGACTCAAATTCTGCTGAATACAGACTGGTCGAGCTAGCGGTTAACATTGTACTGGCACAAACCCTGGATAAAGCACTGAAACATCTCTAGAGATTAAAAAATGAATGCTTTAGAAAAAGCACACTTAATTAAAGAACTACATGAACTGGCACAGCAACTGGAGCATAAAGTCCTGCCTTTCTATGAAATTGCCCGTTCTAAAAAAAGGATACGCGATATTTTTAATCTGTGTGATGAGCCTATTTTCAAAACCCAGATTTCAGCATTTAAAGCCCGCACTCAGCCTGAACTTGTTGCTTACCAATTTTCTGCTGACACGTCTTATCATCTGAGCTTTCGTGGCTATTTCACCGAAATCTTGGCGCTGGAACAAGCATTGTCTGCCCATCCGGATTCAGGCTGGGCAGTTTTACATCATCCTGAACGTGGCTGGCAAATCTGGCTGATGCCCGCTCCCCAAGCTCCTGCCCTGCACAGCCAATGGGCTGAATTGCAACACTGCTATATCTGGCTGTTGCAACAACAGCAACGATTTTCTTGCCTGAAACAGGATCCACCCTTGATCGTTCCAGCCTTATCCTTACACGAAGCTGAAACCAGCTGCAATTCTATGGAAACAACCAAATATCATCGGGGACGGCCGCGCGCAAGAATTCATGCACTAGAATTAAATCGCTTAGATGAGTCAACCAATCAAATACTAACTGAACCCAAGGAACTAAATCCTCCACTAAAAGCTGAAACGACAATTCAGCAAGAACAGATCACAGTCTCCGAATTGATTCAATTCCCTGTACAGATCCAACTGGGCAAACTAAACGCTCATGTACACCCTTTAGGTTTAGAAGAAACTAATATCCAGCGGCTCTGTGCTTTAGAACTAGAATCCGATGTCGAACAACACCCTGTTTATCTGGATATTGTCTTATATTATGCGGCAGAAGATAACTGGCAGGCACGTCAGGTTTATTTGGTTGAGCAATTGAATCTGCAAGGTCAGTTTGTTAAATATCTGATGCTCTTAGGGGTACCGAGTCAGTTGCAGGCTCACTATTGTATTCAACATTGGCTGACCCATCATCAACATCAGGCTGCTGCGATTAAATCACTGGCGTGGTCTGTTATAAGCACCAGGTTCATGCAACTCGAGTTTTTTTCAACGGCTTACTTGCAGCAGGCTGAAACAGTCTGGACACAGCCAGATTACCATCCATTTATACCCGCACAGTCCATTCAAAAGCAGAAATTTATCTCGTTTAAAGAAGCTGCTGCGGATTTTTCTACCCCAGTGCTTTTGCTACAGGAACATCAAAAAATCCGAGTGATTCATGGTGAAAAACGCATCTCTCTCGCAGAGGATGAGCTGGCCTATCCATACATCTTGCTGCAACGCGACAAACAGCTAAATTGGCAGAATATTCACAATATTATTTTAACAATGCCACAACCCATTCGGGTATTAGAGCTTTATCGGGAAATTCAGGCTCAAATGATTGAATAATTGCTGTTATTTTGTAGCTTTAACTTGCTTTTTAAGGCCGTTTTTTAGAAAACTACAGCTGAATATAAGAATACAAGAGCAACAAATATCTCATGCAAATAAACAGGATTACTCAAATTTTACTGCTCTCTCTAGGCTTAGGAATGAGTGGTAGCATGTCTTGGGCCAATTCAGTCACAACTGCTCCTGCCAGTCCAACGAATATAGAGCCAAGCCGATCAGGCTTGCTGGATCAGATTCCACGTTTGATCGATGCAACACCCACGGTTCTGCCGGAGCAATCAAATGTCGCCATTGTTCCATCCACGCTAGAGACAGAAAATTATTCATGGGCGGATCAAAAGCAGAAAGGCATCCGCGAATGGGCCGATCGTACTGCGCATAAAATTGATAACTGGTTTGGTGAAAGCGATCCGGATCAGCCAGCTGCAGCTACATTACGGATCATTCTAGATAATCGCTGGGATGAATATGAAGGCTATGAGATTAAGCCCCGAATCCGCGGCAAGATCAAGCTTCCGACCTTGGAACAAAAGCTGAGTGTGGTGTTTGGTGATGACAGTCTGGACAATGAATTAGACAGCAATGTCGCGATTACCAATGAAAATCCTGCCACTTCCGGAGATAAACGTCTGGATACTAAACGTGCACGTGAAGATAACAGCTCTTTTGCCTTACGTTGGTCTGAATGGTCAGATCGTATTCCTTTCGAAACCGATCTGGATCTGGGCTTACGTTCTGGCGATGATATTTATCTGCGTGTCAAAGCCAGTAAGGACTGGACACTAGAAAATGACTACTCTTTTCATGCCGAACAGATTTATCGCTATGGCATTCAAAGTGAAAACTATTTACGGACCAACTTGGAACTAATCCACGCCCGTCCCAATCAGGCCTTTTTCTCCAATCAGCTCAGTCTGACTTATGCAGATGAACAAGACGACGATCTGACCTGGGACAACTACACCTTTAGGCAACATCAGTTTTTTCAGGACAACCGTTTTAGTTACGGCATTTATACCGGTGGTTATCTAAATGACAAGGATCTGCGTCTTAACCGCTGGGGTCCCTATGTGTCGTGGAGACAACCTTTTTTACGTGAATGGTTTTTTGTCCAGACCGACCTGAACTACCTGAATGATCATCGCGAGGATCGTGACCACTATGTCGGGGCTTTGGTACGTTTAGAAGCATTGTTTTAAACTGAATGATGGTGGAAAATATAAAAGCCCATCATTCATGGGCTTTTTTCAATATTACTGAGGCAATCAGCGCGGTAAGTATTAGCTGGTTTTATTCAAGATAATACGATCACTGCGTAGCACTCGTTTTGCTGTAATGAAGGTTGCTCCATCACTGGCATATTGAAGCGAATACGATCGCTATGTTGCACACGTTGTAGTTTTGCTGCCTCTACTTTCGCAACTTTATAAAAACTGATTCGATCTGTGCGTACCATTTTTTCTGCAGCAGGTGCCGCTAGACTAACTTGGCTCATCGACATCAGGATTACAGCGCCCATACTGATCATCAGCTTAAATTTCATAACATTCTCTCTCTTTGCTTTATAATCGTAATTATAAATTAAAAATTAATTAATAATCCAAAATATAGATTTATGATTCGAAGGTATTTTTTTATTCTGTCTATCGTTTTTCCAGATCATTTCTAGAATTGAAAAATGAAGCAGACATAAAAAATCCCTCCTAAGAGGGATTTTCTCATTCAATACATCAGCACTTAAGCAAGCAGCAAACTATTAATTCGCTTGACATATTCAGCAGGATTTTCTGGTAATCCACCTTCTGCAATCACTGCCTGGTCAAAGATCACATTGGCCAGATCATCAAACTGCGCCGAGCCATCCAGTTTTTTCACCAACGGATGTTCCGGGTTGATTTCCAAAATCGGCTTGATATCCGGCACAGGTTGGCCTGCATCTTTCAGCATACGAATCAGCTGCGGAGACAACTCACCTTCTCCAGTCACCAGACAAGCCGGAGAATCGACCAGACGCGTCGTCACCCGCACTTCTTTGGTCTTGTCTTTTAATGAATCCGTCAACTTATCCACCACCGGTTTAAACTGGGCTGCGGCTTCTTCAAGGGCTTTCTTCTCTTCCGCATCCTGAAGGTCACCTAAGTCAACCGCACCCTTAGATACGTTTTGCAATGGTGTACCATCGAACTCATTCACGAAGTTCATCGCCCATTCATCCACGCGTTCAGTCATCAACAGAACTTCAATGCCTTTTTTCTTGAACAGTTCCAGTTGTGGTGAATTTTTCGCAGCATTCAGACTATCTGCAGTCACATAATAAATGGCTTTCTGCCCATCTTTCATACGTGCTTTATAGTCTGCCAATGATGTGCTGACTTCATCATTGGTCGACGTCGCATAACGCAGCAGTTTTAAGATACGTTCACGGTTACTGAAATCTTCGCCCAGACCTTCTTTCAATACTGAAGCAAATTCCTGATAGAAGGTCTTGAAATTTGCCTGATCTTTTTCATCTTCAGATTTAGCCAGATTATCCAAAATGGTCAGGATACGGCGGGTATTGCCTTCACGGATGGTTTTTACATCACGGCTTTCTTGCAGTAATTCACGGCTCACGTTCAATGGCAGATCGGCACTGTCCACCACACCTTGCACAAAGCGCAGGTAGTTTGGAATCAGGTTATCCGCATCATCCATAATGAACACACGTTTCACATACAGTTTGATACCCGCTTTGGATTCACGGGTGAAAATATCATGTGGCGCTTTACTTGGAATATATAATAACTGGGTATATTCAGTGCTGCCTTCAACCCGGTTATGCGCCCAAGCCAATGGCGCTGCGAAATCATGGCTCAAGTTCTTGTAGAACTCGACATACTGCTCTTCAGTGATTTCAGACTTGTTACGAGTCCATAATGCGCTGGCCGAGTTAATGGCTTCCCACTCATCAGTTTTGACATACTGGCCGCCTTTAGACGTTTCACCTTCAGCCGCTTCTTCTTCCTGCCAGACTTCTTTTTGCATCTGGATTGGCAGGCTGATGTGGTCTGAATATTTATTGATAATCTGCTTCACTTTATAGCTTTGCAGATAATCCAGCGCATCGTCACGCAAGTGCAGAATAATATCTGTACCACGGCCTTGCTTAGTGATCTGTTCAACTTCGAACTCACCAGTACCACCACTGATCCAGCGTACGCCTTCAGAGGCCTCTGCACCGGCACGACGGGATTCTACCGTGATCTTGTCAGCGACAATAAAACCGGAATAGAAACCGACACCAAACTGGCCAATCAACTGAGCATCGGCTTTTTGATCGCCGGTCAGTTTGGACATAAAATCTTTGGTGCCTGATTTGGCAATAGTCCCTAAATTGTCAATAGCTTCCTGTTCGCTTAAGCCGATCCCGTTGTCTGAAATGGTAATGGTTTTATTGTCTGCATCCAGACTGACACGAACGCGCAGATCAGGATCATTTTCATAAAATTCGGGATGGTTAATCCCTTCAAAACGTAATTTGTCACATGCATCTGAGGCATTCGAGATCAATTCGCGTAGGAAAATTTCAGGGTTTGAATAAAGCGAATGGGTCACGAGATGTAGTAACTGAGCCACTTCAGCCTGGAAACTATGTTTTTGTGCGCTAGACTCGCTCATTAATCACTCCTTTTATTTTAAATACAGGTCAATACTGTTGCCTATATGAATGGAGTGAGTTACTAAATTTTCAATAGCCAGTTGTATATTTTTTCTCAAGATATTTTATAAAGAATCGTTTGATCTGATCTGGCTTGGATTTTTAAAGACTTAGGTTTAAGTCCTAATAAGGCCCAAGCTTATAAATACGTTGAAATTGCAGGTCTATTTGCTGCTGGCGCATATTATAAACCTGACTCAAACAAGACACAGATTCCTGACAGCGGTCACGAAACTGTAGCCATTTCACCTGATCACGCTGGATCACCGAGCGGGTTCCCATAGGCACCATACGACGTAAAATATGATAGCTGGTACTCATCTTGACATCGGCATCATTGAGCAGACGATGTTCACAAATCGCTTTCTCTGTCACGGTTTCAGCTTTCTGACAATCAAAACTTGCCGCATAGGCAGACCCTGCCAGCAGGCTGAAGGAGATCACAATACCTTGGTTTAAAAACTTCATGCTGATCTTCCTTATTATTCAATTATTAAGTCGTATTCAATTAATATTTACTTTATTCGTTTTAATATAGTTGAACATTGCCGATCTGCTCAATTTCAATAAGTTATAAATCGTTGTTATTTTGAAAAAAAGCCTCATTCAAGATGAGGCTTTTTTGTTGAGTAAGACTAGAATTTAAAACTTATAGCTATAACCGATCGTGTAAACCCAAGGATCAATATTCAAGTCGAATTTAGTATTATCAGCATCATCTAAAGTCACTTCAGGACTCAAATCTGCATAGCGCACGTCAGCAAATACTCCCCAGTTTTTGGCATCGGCTGGCTGATAATTAAAGCCAACCTGACCTGCCAAACCAAATTCCTCTTTCACATCTTTAGCCAGACCTTCTTCATCCCAAGCAATAAAAGCTGTGCCACCTACACCAATATATGGCGTAAAACGTGTTGCATTTTTAAAGTTATATTTAGCGGTAATTGTGGGTGGAAGATGCTTAATCTTGGCAATTTTCCCTAGACCCTGAGCAGAAATGTCGTGATTAAATGGCGTAGCTAATAAAAGTTCTGCAGAGATATTGTCATTAAAGAAGTATTCAACCGATGGCGTAAAACCATATTCTTGATCCGCTTCTACGACTAAACCTGGTGCAATTTCAGTGTCACTTGATGGTGCTAAAGAACTGGCACCAACTTTCACCTGCCATTGACCTGCCATCGCAGATGCAGAAAGACCCATTAATGCAATTAGAGCAGCTTGCTTTAACATTTTAAAATACCCCACAGGAAGAATAATTATTAAAAAAATAAATCTTAATTAATAATAAACACGAGGGAAAATAATATGCAATAAGGATTATAAAAATAATTTTAAATTATTATTTAAAATATTGATTTAAAAAGTTATTTATTTTAAATTGACTGAATTGGTTGGTTTTAAATACCAAGTATATTAATCAGATAAATATGGCTTTATTCAGAGTAAAATAATCAGGTTTATATTAATTTTTATTTAAACACATATTTTAAATACATCTTATTATTTATTTTAAATCCAGATGAATCTGCTCCAATAGTTATCAGAGCAGATTAAAATTAACTTACAAAACCATGGCTGCAATCCAGCCAAAAATCATCAACGGAATATTAAAGTGAATGAAGGTTGGAACCACACTGTCCTTCATATGATCATGCTGACCATCCATATTCAGACCAGAAGTTGGGCCTAAAGTTGAATCCGAAGCAGGAGAACCGGCATCGCCCAAAGCCGCCGCAGTCCCGATAATCGCAATGGTCGCAGCCGGGCTGAAACCAAACTGGATACACAGCGGTACATAAATAATCGCCAGAATTGGAATGGTCGAAAACGATGAACCAATGCCCAATGTGATCAGCAAACCAATCAACAGCATCAGAAATGCGGCCAATGCCTGGCTATCACCAATCCAGTTCACTGATGCTTCAACCAAGGTTGGTACCTGATTAGTCGCTTCAATCACCGCGGCAAAGCCTTGTGCCGCAATCATGATAAAGCCAACCAGCGCCATCATGCGCATACCGGTAATGATCACATCATCCGCTTCTTTCCATTTAAAGATCCCGGCACAACTCAGGATTGCGACACCGACCAGACCGGCCAGAATCATCGAGTCTGAATAAAGCTGTACCGCCAATGTGGCAATAACTGCAAGGCCGGCCATCCAGATGGTAAATTTGGCAATCTGCGGTTTAACCTGCTCAGCCACACCTAATTCAGCGGAAATACTTTGCTGTTCCTGGACATGAATATCTTGATATTGACGTGGTTTGCGATAGCTAATAAAAATCGCCACCAATAAGCCCACAAACATACCGAATACTGGAATTGCCATCGCAGATGGAATCTGGTCATAGCTAATTTCAAATCCGTATGGCTTACCAAAAGTATTGATGTTATGACCCAGAATGTCATTCAGGAAGATGGCACCAAAACCGACCGGAATCAGCATATAGGTTCCCACCAGACCAAAGGTCAGCAAACAGGCAATCAAACGACGGTCGAGCTTTAAGTGGTTAAATACAGCCAATAGTGGCGGAATCAGTACCGGAATAAAGGCAATATGCACGGGAATAACATTCTGCGAGAACACGGCAGCAATGGCGACTGTGAAAAAGATCAGATATTTCACCCGGTTTTGCGCTTTAAAATCGGCCTCACCTTTTAAGGTGCTGATCATTTTATAGGCCAGCAAATCCGGTAAACCCGAACGTGCCAGAGCCAAAGCAAATGCACCTAAAATACCGTAAGCCAAGGCAATTTTAGCACCACCACCCAAGCCATTGTTAAACGCGTCCAAGGTTCCCTGCAGGCCCAGACCTGCCAATAAACCACCTGTAACAGCACCAATGACCAGGGCAAAAACCACAGGTACACGTGCCAACGAGAGTCCGAACATGACTCCAATAGCAGCAAGAATTGCGAACATAATGAATCGGAATAGAGAGAAAGCGGCTATTTTATCAGAAAATGCGGATAAAAATTCCGCCACTTTTTTCTGGTGGGTTCATGTTTAGCTGAATGGCCTATCAAGCAATGACAACAGATTTACGCTGAATAAACTCATCAATCAATTGAGCCACTTGCTCCGGTTGACTCAGAATCGCCCAGTGATTGGCAGCCAGTTCTACTTTCGAGAAATCGTCCACCCATTTGGACATCTCATCCACCAGATCAGGCCCGACAAACTGGTCATATTTCAGCACAATCGCCTGTACCGGACAGATGGCAAAGCGCTGCCGTGGTTGAGTCAAACGTGGCAAAAAATTGGCCCGATACAGGTTCACACCATATTTTCCATCTTTGATAATATGCGGGTTGAGTGGCAGATCATCGTGTCTTTCTAGTTGCTGCACGATCTTGCCCCAACGCTGCGGATTAAAAAAATTCCACGCCAATGGTGCTACCAAGGGCAACTGAAACACCGCGATATACCAGGACTTGCCCATTTGCTTGAAGAATTTTGCTTTGTTTTGCTGGAACTGTTCACGCATCCAGAAAGCCGCATGATCGAGACATGGCCCAGACAAGGTGCTATAAGACAGAATTCGCCCTTTGAAGCGTGGATTGGTGACAGATTCCCAGGACTGAATTGAGCCCCAGTCATGCGCGGCCAGATGAAAAGCTCGATTCGGCAATATCTTATTCACCACCTCATCCAGATCCTGACTTAAACGGGCCAAGCGGTAATCGGAGATTTTTTTGGGAATACTGGACTCCCCTGCGCCACGGACATCATAGGTCACCACAAAATAATCCTGACTCAAATGAGCAGTGACTGGCTCCCAAACCGCTTGATGATCAGGATAGCCATGAACCAGTACCAAGGCCGGCTGTTCTGGTTGTCCATAAGTTTTGACACAGAGACGCTGCTGATCCGTGGTATCGACCCATTGCATGTGCATTTCCATCTTTTGATCCTGTTTTTATTATTGACCACTTAGTTTATAAATCGGCATGATTGATCAATGCCAGCGCATTTTTGTTGCTCTAGTATGCATAATCACAGCCGCAAAAAGAATGTCAGTATGAGCCTATTCCAGAAAATTCAAAAACTGCCTCTGGTTTCAAAATTTATTCTGAACCGCTATGCCCCTTATCGTGGTGCAGGCATTGAAATTAATAAGATTGATTTTAATAATTATCACGTTCGGGTCAAAATGCCGCTGACCCGTAAGAACCAGAATATTGTCGGTGTGCATTTTGGTGGCAGCCTGTATTCAATGGTCGATCCCTTTTATATGTTATTGCTGATGCATCATTTGGGGCCGAAATATCTGGTCTGGGATAAAGGCGCCAGCATTCAGTTTTTGGCACCGGGTCGCGGCACAGTGGTGGCGGACATTCGGATTTCTGCTGAAGAAATTGCCACGATTATCAATCTGGCAGCCGATAATGCGCCAGTGTATCGGCATTATCAGCTGAATATTTATGATGAAGCCGGGGTCAGAATTGCCGAAGTAGAAAAAACAGTATATATCCGGCGTAAACAGAGCAAAGGGAAAATGAACTCTCCTAAATAAGATAAAAGCGCCACATTGGCGCTTTTAAATCTAGATGAATCTGAAGTGACTTTCGACTTAACGACGACGGTTATCCTGTTCAATCGCAGCACCGGCACCACCACCGATTGCGCCACCGATTGCAGCACCCGCATTACCACCGAAGATGCTTTTACCGACTGCGGAACCAACAGCACCACCTACACCACTATAGGTCGCATTACGGTTTGAACCGCCTTGGGATTTACTACCCACTGCAGCACCGGCACCACCACCTACAGCTGCACCAACGCCACCGCCGACTTTATTACCAACACCACCACCGACTGCACCACCAAGGGCCGCAGCACCGATCCGTTGCTCATTGGCAGACATACTTTCACAACCCGCCAACATAAAGGTGGAAAGAGTGGCAACTGCCATAACACCCATTAATTTTTTCATGACCTTGGCCTTCCTGTCTTGCTTTAATTAAGCTTATCTTCATTTTATGAAACTAAAATCTGTAGCGTGTTACTTCTCTCGGTATTCCTGCTGAGTTTTGTAAATATCAATAGATTATTCTTCTGTTCAAGCTGTCTTATTTATAAATTTTAGACAAAAAAAGACGCCCGAAGGCGTCTCTTTTCTCAGCTTTAACTCGAATTAGAATTCTTCGTTAAATGCCTGGCTAAGCGCTTGGTCTACATCAGAGAAGTCATTGTGCAGTTCAAATTCTGCAGCTTCTGCTTCTTGACGACGACGCTCCAGGTGGTAAGCCAAACCTGTACCCGCTGGGATCAGGCGACCTACAACTACGTTCTCTTTCAAGCCGCGTAAGTCATCTTCTTTACCTGTTACAGCCGCTTCAGTTAACACACGCGTGGTTTCCTGGAACGATGCAGCAGAGATGAACGAGTCAGTAGAAAGCGATGCTTTGGTAATACCCATCAATTGACGTTCAAACTTCGCAGGGAACTTGTTCTGTGCAAGAACAGCTTGGTTCTCACTCATAACACGGATGTAATCCACTTGTTCGCCTTTGATGAAGCTTGTATCGCCACCGTCAGTAATGTCGACTTTACGCAACATTTGACGCACGATGACTTCAATGTGTTTATCGTTGATTTTTACACCTTGCAGACGGTATACGTCCTGAACTTCGTTCACGATGTAGTTTGTCAGCGCAACTTCACCTTTCAAACGTAAGATATCGTGCGGGTTCTGTGGACCATCAGAAATAGTTTCACCACGGTTCACATGTTCGCCTTCGAACACGTTAATCGTACGCCATTTTGGAATCAGCTCTTCATAAATCTCAGAGCCATCATCCGGCGTAATTACCAGACGGTTCTTACCTTTAGTCTCTTTACCAAAGCTTACAACACCCGACACTTCTGCAAGGATTGCATGCTCTTTCGGCTTACGTGCTTCGAACAAGTCAGCTACACGCGGCAGACCACCGGTAATATCACGGGTACGTGAAGTTTCTTGTGGTACACGACCGATGACATCACCGACACCAATCGTTTCGCCATCGCGCACAGAAAGAATCGTGTTCTGTGGCAGGAAGTAGAACTGTTCGCCACCATCAACGGTATCCAACACAACAGCAGGACGTAAATCTTTACCTGACGCAGGACGTGAAGTCACTGGCAAGATTTCGATAGTTGACATACCTGTTGCATCATCAGTTTTAGAAGTAACCGTCACACCATCAGCAATCTGGCTGAAACGTACTTTACCAGCAACTTCTGTTACTAATGGATGTGTATGCGGATCCCAAGTCGCCACAATACCGCCTGCTTCTACAGCTTCGCCATCTTTCAGCAAGATAGACGCACCGTAAGGAAGTTTATAGCGCTCGCGCTCACGACCTAAATCATCCGCAATACCGATTTCACCTGAACGTGAAGTCGATACCAAGTGACCTTTGGCATGTTGTACTGTTTTCACGTTATGGAAACGTACTGTACCTTGGTTACGAACTTGTACGCTGTTTGCAGCAGAAGTTCGGCTTGCAGCACCACCAACGTGGAAGGTACGCATCGTTAACTGTGTACCTGGCTCACCAATCGATTGAGCTGCCATTACACCAACAGACTCACCCGGGTTCACCTGGTGACCACGTGCTAGGTCACGACCGTAACATTTCGCACATACACCGAAGGTAGACGCACAGTTCACGACTGAACGTACTTTAATTTCGTCGACACCTTGGCTTTCAATAAATGTCGCCAATTTTTCGTCAATTAAAGTATTACGTGGAAGCAGAACTTCATCTGTACCTACACGTTTCACATCTTCAGCAACCACACGACCCAATACTCGTGCACCCAGGTTTTCGATGACATCGCCACCTTGAATGAACGGAGTCATTACCAGACCGTCATACGTACCACAATCCGGCTCAGTAATGACCAAGTCCTGCGCAACGTCTACTAGACGACGAGTCAAATAACCAGAGTTCGCAGTCTTCAATGCTGTATCGGCCAAACCTTTACGCGCACCGTGTGTCGAGATGAAGTACTGAAGTACGGTCAAACCTTCACGGAAGTTCGCTTTAATAGGTGTTTCAATGATCGAGCCATCCGGCTTCGCCATCAAACCACGCATACCCGCCAACTGACGAATCTGAGCTGCCGAACCACGGGCACCCGAGTCAGACATCATGTAGATCGAGTTGAATGATTTTTGCTTCTCGTCTTCACCCTGTTTGTTCTTCACAGTGGTGAAAGACAAGTTGTCCATCATCGCTTTAGCAACCTGGTCATTGGTACGCGCCCAAATATCGACCACTTTGTTATAACGTTCGCCGGCAGTTACGAAGCCTTGTTCGAACTGTTGTTCGATTTCACGAACTTCAGCTTCCGCTTTACCAATAATTGCTTGTTTTTGCGGTGGAATAACCATGTCTTCCATACCGACAGATACACCTGAACGCGTCGCTTGACGGAAGCCCAAATACATCAACTGGTCAGCGAAGATAACAGTATCTTTCAGACCCAATTTACGGTAGCAAGAGTTAATTAATTTCGAGATGTTTTTCTTGGTCATCTCAACGTTAATTTGCTGGAAATCCATACCTTCAGGCACAACTTCCCAAAGTAGGCAGCGACCAGGCGTCGTATCTACAATAATGGTTTGCTGTTCACGGTTACCATCTTCGTCGATCACAGTCTGGTGTACACGTGCTTTAACGCGAGCGTGTAGATCAACCTGACCTGTTGCCAGTGCACGGTTTACTTCGTGAGTATCCGCGAACACCATGCCTTCACCTTTGGCATTGATTGCATCACGCGTGATGTAATACAAGCCCAAGACCACGTCCTGAGAAGGTACGATGATTGGCTCACCGTTGGCTGGTGACAAGATGTTGTTGGTCGACATCATTAACGCACGAGCTTCTAACTGAGCTTCAAGTGTTAATGGTACGTGTACCGCCATTTGGTCACCGTCGAAGTCGGCGTTAAACGCAGCACATACGAGTGGGTGTAGACGGATCGCTTTACCTTCGATCAGGATCGGTTCAAATGCTTGAAGACCCAAACGGTGAAGAGTTGGCGCACGGTTCAACATCACTGGATGTTGACGAATCACGTGAGCAAGAACGTCCCAAACTTCTGGAGTTTCGCGCTCAACCATTTTCTTCGCAGCTTTAATGGTGGTTGCTTGACCAGATGCCTGTAGTTTCGCGAAAATGAATGGCTTGAACAGTTCAAGTGCCATTTTCTTCGGAAGACCACATTGGTGCAAACGCAGGTTTGGACCAACAGTAATGACCGAACGACCAGAGTAGTCAACACGCTTACCAAGTAAGTTTTGACGGAAACGACCTTGCTTACCTTTGATCATGTCTGCCAAAGATTTAAGCGGACGCTTGTTCGAACCGGTAATTGCACGACCGCGACGACCGTTATCCAGCAATGCATCTACAGACTCCTGTAACATACGTTTTTCGTTACGTACGATGATGTCTGGCGCTGCAAGGTCAAGAAGACGCTTCAAACGGTTGTTACGGTTGATCACACGACGGTAAAGATCATTCAGGTCAGAAGTCGCGAAACGACCACCTTCAAGTGGTACAAGCGGACGAAGATCTGGTGGAAGAACTGGAAGTACAGTTAACACCATCCATTCTGGCTTGTTGTTCGAATCGTTGAATGCTTCCATCAACTTCAAACGCTTAGACGCTTTTTTCAGCTTGGTTTCTGAAGTTGTAACAGGAATTTCTTCACGAAGACGCGCAATTTCAGCTTCAAGATCGATGTCTTTCAACAAATCTTGAACTGCTTCAGCACCCATTTTCGCTGTGAATTCATCACCGTGTTCTTCTAATGCATTGAAGTATTCTTCATCATTTAGAAGTTGGTATTTCTCAAATGGAGTCATACCCGGATCGGTCACTACATAAGATTCGAAATACAATACACGTTCAATATCACGTAGCGTCATGTCTAATAATAGACCGATACGGCTCGGTAATGATTTTAAGAACCAGATGTGGGCAACTGGAGACGCCAGCTCGATGTGACCCATACGTTCACGACGAACTTTCGCAGTTGTTACTTCAACGCCACATTTTTCACAAATGACGC
>JADHEF010000261.1_pt1 | contig 63232 bp, 57 predicted proteins | sample 8952391 | NCBI WGS metagenome assembly JADHEF01 (sample SAMN16124439, study PRJNA663245) | bioreactor sludge metagenome | isolation source: sludge (nitrite) | place: India:Bengaluru | collected 2019-02-28 | reverse complement strand
GATGCTGGTGTGGATGTCGACATCGTAATGTCTGCTTTAGATGCCGATGTCATCATCCACACCAGCATCTTCAAAAGCTTTGTCAATTTTTGAACGGCCTGTGAAACCGCCGTGATAGGTAATCAGTGGATATTCCGCCAAGTCTGCAATACTAATATTTTGTTTGCTTGCCAGTGGGTGGTTTTGAGGGGTAATAATGCTGTGCTGCCAATTATAGAACGGTACACTAGCCAGATTGTCCTCAGTGGTCAGTGACTCAGTTGCAATACCAATGTCCGCTTCACCTTGTAAAAGCATTTCGGTAATTTCAACAGGGCTGGCTTGTTGCAAAATAAGATGAACCTTTGGAAACTCTTTTTTGAATTGGTTGACAATCGGCGGTAGCACATAACGCGCTTGCGTATGTGTAGTTGCAATCGTCAAAGTGCCTTCATCGACACGGTTAAAATCATCTGCAAGACGTTTAATATTGTCCGCGTCGACCAACATGCGTTCAACAATGCCTAGTAGTGCTTGACCTGGTTCAGTTAAACCGAGTAAGCGTTTCCCTTTACGAATAAAAAGCTGTACGCCTAATTCATCTTCTAGGTCTTTGATGTGCTTACTGACGCCTGACTGAGAGGTATACAGTGCAGCAGAGGCTTCGGTGAGGTTGAAGTTTTGTCTCACCGTTTCTCGAATAATTCTGAGTTGTTGAAAGTTCATAGTTTTGGATCTCTTTTATGATGAATGAGGCATTCAACATGCCCCATTCAATTGGTCTTAAGCCGCAGGTTTTGCAAATAAATGCAAGTTTGATGGGCTTAACCATACCGTTTGATTAGGTCTAAATTGGTGTAATTTTGCTTCTTCAGAAGTCAGTGAGATTTCAATCAGTTTGCCTTGGCGATCATGCAGTTCTGCAACTACTTTGCCCGCGATCCATAATTCTCGAACGAACGTTGCTTGGATGGCATTGTCTTGCGGCTGTGCATGGATCCTTAATTCATCTGGACGGGCAAAGGCAATCACGTCGCCAGAAGGTGCATTACGTAAAGAATCTAATTGAATACGGTCTTCACCAATTTGGATCGTCCCTGCGTTATTTTGGCCTTCGAAACGGTTCGCTTGACCTAAGAAGTCAAACACAAACGGCGTTGCAGGCTTTTCATAAACCTCGCGGGGTGATCCAATTTGCTCGACGTTCCCTTTATTCATCACAATGATTTGATCTGCGACTTCTAAAGCTTCTTCTTGGTCATGCGTTACAAAGATTGAGGTGATATGAAGTTCATCATGCAAAGTACGTAACCAACGACGCAGCTCTTTACGTACTTTTGCATCCAAAGCACCAAAAGGTTCATCCAGTAACAGTACGCGTGGTTCAACTGCCAAAGCACGTGCCAGTGCAATACGTTGACGCTGACCGCCAGAAAGTTGAGCTGGGTAACGATCTGCCAAGAACCCCAATTGGACTAAGTCCAGTAAACGTGTGACACGTTTTTTAATTTCAGCTTCAGATGGGCGTGTTGCACGTGGGCGAACGCGGAGACCAAAGGCGATATTGTCAAATACGGTCATATGGCGAAACAAGGCATAGTGCTGAAATACAAAGCCAACTTCACGTTCACGTACGTGTACATTGGTTGCATCTTCACCTTCCAAGATGACTTGACCGCCATCTGCGGACTCAAGTCCCGCAATAATACGAAGCAGAGTGGTTTTACCACAGCCTGATGGGCCGAGTAATGCAACCAATTGACCATCAGGAAAATCGAGAGAAATGTTATTCAGCGCATGGAACGCACCAAAGTGTTTTTCAATATTTTTAACTTGAATACTCATGAGGTCATTCCTTTAAACTGTTGAATCATTATGTTTGTTTTGCTTTTCTTGGCGAAGCTCAACCCATGTTTTTAAAACAAGAGTCACAATTGCTAAAAGTGCCAAGAGTGAAGACACAGCAAAAGCCGCACTAAAGGTATATTCGTTATAGAGAATTTCGACATGCAGAGGCAAGGTATTGGTTTCACCACGAATATGACCTGAAACGACCGATACCGCACCAAATTCACCCATTGCACGTGCATTACACAGAATGACGCCGTAAATTAAACCCCATTTAATATTGGGTAGGGTTACTTTCCAGAAGGTTTGCCAGCCTGATGCACCGAGTACAATCGCAGCTTCTTCTTCTTTCGTACCTTGGGCTTCCATGAGCGGAATAAGTTCACGTGCAACAAAAGGAACGGTAATAAAGATTGTTGCTAATACAATGGCAGGAACGGCATACAAAATTTTGATGTCGTTATCCATAAGCCAACTACCGAACCAACCTTGCGTACCAAAAATCAGCACCAGCATTAAACCTGCGATAACAGGAGATACTGAAAATGGCATATCAATAATTGTGGTTAAGATGGATTTACCACGAAAGTTAAACTTGGCCACACACCAAGCGGCTGCAACACCAAATACCACATTTAGTGGAACTGCAATCACCGCGGTTAATAAAGTGAGTTTGACTGCGGAGAGCGTGTCTGGATGAACCAAGGCTTGTGCATAGACGCCAACCCCTTGTTTAAAGGCCTCAACGAACACCAAAATCAGCGGTAAGATCAAACAGCTCAAAAAGAACAGCAGAGCAATCGTAATCAGGGTATAGCGTACCCAAGTTGGCTCACGTGTTGCATCACGCGATTGTAGCTTTTCAGCAAGCGCATTACTGTTGATATTCATCGTGCTGTTCTCCCTGTACGACGGCTTGCCCATGCTTGTAACAAGTTAATCAGGAATAAAATGGCAAAAGACAGCACCAACATGACGACTGCAATCGTGGTTGCACCTGCATAGTCATATTCTTCTAAGCGTGAAATAATCATGAGCGGCGCAATTTCTGTTTTAAACGGTTGGTTCCCTGCAATAAAGATCACTGAACCATATTCACCGACGCCACGAGCAAAGGCAAGTGCAAAACCTGTGATGAGTGCTGGAAATAAAATCGGCAAAATCACTTTGGTCACAATCTGTAAACGGTTGGCACCTAATGCTGATGCAGCTTCTTCTAACTCTGTTTCCAAGTCACTGAGAACAGGTTGCACAGTCCGTACCACAAACGGAATACCAATAAAAATTAGTGCCAATGTAATACCAATTGGGGTGTAGGCCACTTGAATCCCTAAAGGCTCAAGATACTGACCGATCCAACCTGTAGGCGCATAAAGCGAGGTGAGTGCAATACCTGCAACCGCGGTGGGTAAGGCAAACGGCAAGTCGACCAAGGCATCTACAATGCGTTTACCCGGAAAACGATAACGAACCAGACACCACGCTAGAAGGAGACCAAAAACCACATTAATAAACGCGGCGATCAGGGCTGTACTAAAACTGAGCTGCAAAGATTTTAAAATACGTTCTGAACTTAAAATTTCCCATAAACCATCCCAACCAATGCCTAAAGATTTAATGAAAACAGCGGACAATGGAATAAGAACGATTAATGACAAATATGCTAGGGTAAAGCCTAGAGAAAGACCAAATCCTGGCAGCACTCGGGATCGCTGCGACATGATTACTCCTCAAAGAGAGAAAGCTGACTTAAAAAGAGTCAGCCCAAATAAAACTGAATTTCGGCACAAGTATCATTTGCAGTGTTTAAATTGCAAATTTAAATAAATACTTGCTTTCATTGTAAAAACTAATGATTTTTAGCACATTTTCTGAAATCAAAAAATCATAAATTTCAGGGAATGGTCCAAAACCTGACGCAACATTAATATGTCCGACTTGCCCCAAGTTCTTAGGCTTAATTTTCCATGCTTTTGCCAGTTGCAGCGCATCTTGAAAATTAAGCCAAGGATCATTTTCACTGATGATCATTTGGGTAGGAACTTGTAGCTTGACTTGGTGGAAATACTGTTGATAGTCGTTTTGGCTCTCACGAGCAAAACCAGCATCACCAAAGCGAGCAGGGTTGGCCGGCGCAACCAAAACTAAATTTTTGATTTTTTGATTTAGTTCAGGATGCTGTGCTAGAGCAGCGACTGTCGTTAAACAGCCAAAGCTATGCGCCACAATTTGAATCGGTTCCTGAATGGATTGAACCGTTTTGATAAATTGTTCAATCCACTCATGGAGTACGGGTTTATTCCAATCCTGCTGCTGGACACGAGAGCACGACTTGAGCTGACGTTGTAACCACGATTGCCAGTGGTCATGTTCACTTCCACCCACGCCAGGTACAATTACAGTATGAATCATGTCGATGCTCCCTTACAGCTATTTACTGGACTCGGTTTTATTTCGTGGTATTGGCTTTCACAATTTGGTCAAATACACCACCATTTTCAAAGTGCTGTTTTTGTACCTTGGTCCAACCGCCAAATTCTTTATCAATGGTCACCAACTTCAACGGTTTGAATGTGGTTGCATATTTTTTCAAGACGCTTGCATTACGTGGGCGATAGAAGTTTTTCGCCGCAATTTCCTGTCCAGCAGGTGAATACAAGTAGTTGAGATACGCTTTCGCCAGATTCAGATTGCCGTCTTTTTCCGCATTCTTTTCAACAATGGCAACAGGTGGTTCTGCCAAAATAGATAAGGAAGGCGTCACGATTTCAAATTTACCCGGTTGTTCACGAATCGCTAAATGTGCTTCGTTTTCCCATGCTAAGAGAACATCACCGATACCGCGTTCAGCAAAAGTTGTGGTTGCGCCACGTGCACCTGAATCTAAAACTTTGGTATTTTTATAAATTTTACGTACAAATTCTTGTGCTTTGGCATCGTTACCGGCAGGTTGATGTTTCGCCCAAGCCCAAGCTGCTAAGTAGTTCCAGCGTGCACCACCTGAGGTTTTTGGATTTGGTGTAATAATGCCAACACCCGGCTTCACGAGGTCACCCCAGTCTTTAATGCCTTGTGGGTTACCTTTACGGACGAGGAACACGATAGTTGAAGTATATGGTGTCGAGTTATTGGGTAATTTCTTTTGCCAGTTTGTCGGTAAAAGTTTTGCTTTTTCAGCAATCACATCGATATCTGCTGCAAGAGCAAGTGTTACAACATCTGCACCTAAACCATCAATGACCGAACGAGCTTGTTTACCCGAGCCGCCGTGAGACTGTTTGAAGTTAATGTCTTGTCCTGTGCGTTGTTTCCAATAAGCGCCAAACTGTTTGTTGACATCTTCATACAGTTCGCGTGTTGGATCATACGACACGTTAAGGAAATCTTTTGCTGCAACACCAAAAGAAGTGACTGAAACTAGCGCTGCTAGTACCCCAATTTTTAACTTAGATAAGCTCATGTGAGACCTCAAATTTTAAACGTTTTTAAACATGACGCAAGAATACTGCGAGTCTTATTGCTAAAAAAATAATAAAAAATGAATTTTATATGAATAAAAAAGAAAAAGAGTTCTGCCTAGAATTCATTAAACTAAAGCAGAAAATTGTTTCAGGGTAGATTGGCATGTATTGCTATAAAAATGCACAAGAAATCAAACAAATAGAATTATTAGATCGTGCATTTCACTATGGAGATGGTTGTTTTAGTACAGCGCGTATCCGTGAGAGTGTGATTGAGCTAGAGTCTCTACACATAGCACGCTTGAAATTGGCCTGTGAAAGACTGTTGTTGTCAGCAGATTTAGCCTTTATTCAGCACAGCATCGTGCAATTAAAACAAGCCCATGTAGACTTAAACGGCACTCTGAAAATTATTATTAGTCGGGGTGAAGGGCAGCGCGGTTATAGTTTGCCAATACATTCTGCTGACGTTTGGGTTTTTTTCTATCCACAAGCATCAGAGGCATTGACATACAGCGAAATTGATTCAGGGATACTGCAACATGCGATTGGGTTAAGTATGCCGCAAATGGTGGGTGTGAAAAGCTTAAACCGTTTAGAACAAGTTTTACTTAAGCATGAGGCAGAACAACATGGCTGGTTGGAAGCGTTGGTCACAGATGTGCAAGGTTCTGTCGTTGAAGGTGTGAGCAGTAATTGTTTCATTCTGCTAAATGATCGATGGATTAGTCCCGAACTTCGTTATAATGGCGTACATGGTGTCATGCGTGCCGAAATATTGGCACGGATGCAGCAACAAGGCATTAGCTGTGAACTGAGAATGATTGATATGGAAGAAATTCCACGCTTTCAAAGTTTATTTTTCTGCAATGCCTTGAGTCCTATGAAAATAGCCAAAAGTTTGAATCATCAGCATTTAGATGTTCAGCCGTGTATAGATTTGTTCCATCGTCTTCAACTTAATCAGATGCAGTAGTATGTCCGCAGCCAAAACCAAATCGAAAAAGAAAACGCAACCACCCCAACGAAAAATGAAAGGGTTGTTATTGATTGCTGTGAGCATCATTGTTTTATTGATGATTGTACTGTGGTCGAGTTTATTTAAATCCTATCCTGTCGAAGGTAAAAAGCAGTTATTGGCAATTAGCTCTGGCGATACCTATTCCGGTTTTATTGATCGCTTAGCCAAAGAAGACATGGCTAGTTTTCCTATTATTTTAAAGCTTTACCAAAAAATATTTATTCATGACACCTTGAAAGCTGGTGTTTATGAAGTGCGTGAAGATATGAGTATTCGCCAAGTTTTGGATATGATTTCCAATGTCGATAATGCCGAGATGAACCGTATATTGGTGATTGAGGGGACAACCTTTAAACAGTTGATCGAGGCGTTGAAAAAGGATGCGTTGGTTAAAAAGGAAGTTTCCAATTTACCCATGGATCAGCTTTTAAAAGCATTAGATATTCCGTATACGCATGCTGAAGGGCTTTTTGCTCCCGATACTTACTTCTTCGCCAAAGGGGAGTCAGACAAAAAAATCTTAACGGATTTATACAAACGCCAAATGAAAGCATTAGATGAAGCGTGGGCAAACCGTGCTGCAAATTTGCCGTATAAAGACAAATATGAAGCCCTGATTATGGCCTCTATCATTGAAAAAGAAACCAATGTTGACCGTGAACTGGAACAAGTTTCAGGTGTGTTTGCGCGTCGTCTTCAACTCGGCATGCGTTTGCAAACTGACCCGACCGTGATTTATGGCATGGGTGATAAATATACAGGCAATATTACCCGCCAAGACTTGCGGACCCCAACAGCCTATAATACCTATACCATCAATGGCTTACCTCCTACGCCAATTGCTTTACCAAGTAAAAAAGCCATTGAAGCTACCATGCATCCAGACAACAGTAAAAACATCTACTTTGTCGCAACGGGCAATGGTGGTCACACATTTAGTGAGACTTTAGAGCAGCACAACCAAGCTGTAAAAGAGTATCTCAGTGTTTTAAAAACCAAGAAGGATGAATAGATGTTTATTAGTTTTGAGGGCACAGAAGGTGTGGGTAAAACCACACTGATTTGCAAAATTTATGAGCATCTAGAACAACAGGGTCAGCAGGTTGTGTTAACGCGTGAGCCAGGTGGTACACCGATGGCTGAGCAAATTCGCTCGCTATTATTGTCAGTCAATCATGAAGAGTCGATGTCGAATGATACTGAACTGCTGCTGATGTACGCGGCTCGTGCACAGCATTTACAACAAGTGATCGTGCCTGCTTTAACGGAACATAAAACCGTATTGTGTGACCGTTTTACCGATGCCAGCTTTGCTTACCAATGCGCAGGACGTGGTTTAAGCCAGTCAAAGTTGCAACTGCTGAATGAGAACTTTGTCAGCCATATGCCGAATATTACATTTTGGCTCGATGCCCCGATTGAGACAGGCATGTCTCGTGCGCGGGAAAGGGGAGCTTTGGACCGTTTTGAACAAGAAAAAGTCACTTTTTTTGAAAAAGTCAGAGCGGGTTATCAGCAGTTATGGGAGCAATATCCTGAGCGAGTCAAACGCTTGGATGCAACACAGTCACCCGAGCAGGTTTTTGCACAAGCGTTGCAATACTTAAACTAAAAATAAGCCTGAAAAGTTATTTCAGACTGTAGTGAAATGCATTTTTCTTTTATAGTCAGTGACAAAGGACTTTATGTTGAAGGAAAAATGAAAAGTAACGTAACTGAGATTGTGGCTTTTTTAGAAAAGGAATTTCCGCAAAGTTTAGAAAAATGTCGTATCGAATCTGTCACTGAGCGTGCCGCAACAGTTGTGTATCAGGTAGATGAGCGCGATTTGCGACCGGGTGGGACGGTTTCAGGCCCAACCATGATGACTCTTGCAGACTATGCATTGTATATTGCTATTTTAGGGGAAATTGGGCTGGTCGGTTTAACTGTGACCACCAATTTATCGGTCAACTTTCTAAGTAAACCCGCAGCTTCAACAAATATCCGCGGTGAATGTAAGTTAATGAAAGTTGGCAAAGCATTGGTGGTTGGGGATGTGTGGTTGTATTCAGTGGGTAAGGATGAACCGATTGCACATGTGGTGGGAACTTATTCTATTCCACCTAAATCCTAAAAAATGTCTGAATAAAAAAGCCTGACGAATCAGGCTTTTTTAAATTAGTTATTCACTAAAGGGGTTTCAACTTTAAAATTGAAAGGGGTGAGTACGGTTTTACGCAGTTCATTCGACAGTTCAGGGTAATCTAAAGTGTAGTGTAAACCACGTGATTCTTTACGCTCCATGGCGCAGCGCACGATCATTTCAGAGACTAAAACTAAATTACGTAGCTCAATAAGATTTTTGCTGACTTGGTAATCTTGGTAATACTCGGTAATTTCTCGCTTCAACATTTCAATGCGGTGTAGCGCACGTTCAAGACGTTTCGTGGTACGCACAATGCCGACGTAGTTCCACATGGTTTGACGGAGTTCATCCCAGTTTTGTAAAATCACCACATCTTCATCAGGATTCATCACTTGTGAGTCATCCCAAGACGGAGCAGTTGGGGATTGGTAATTTGAATCAAAACTTTTTTCGATGTGTTCTGCTGCACTCATGCCATACACAAAACACTCTAACAGTGAGTTACTGGCCATACGGTTGGCGCCATGCAAGCCAGTATATGAGGTTTCCCCAATCGCATAGAGACCTGCAATGTCAGTTTGACTGTGTTCATCAACCACCACACCGCCACAGGTATAGTGCGCAGCAGGAACAACAGGAATCATTTCCTTGGTAATATCGATGCCGAGTTCAAGTAAGCGTGCGTATAAGGTTGGGAAATGTTCTTTAATGAAACTTTCGGGCTTATGGCTAATGTCGAGCCAAACGTGACGAATACCTAAGCGTTTGATTTCATAGTCAATCGCTCGCGCCACAATGTCACGGGGTGCAAGTTCTGCGCGCTCATCAAAGCGCAACATAAAGCGTTCACCATCGGGTAAACGTAAATAAGCACCTTCACCACGCATTGCTTCGGTAATGAGGAAAGAGCGTGCTTGTGGGTGATATAAACAGGTTGGGTGGAATTGATTAAATTCCATATTGGCCACACGGCAGCCCGCACGAAATGCCATGGCAATACCATCGCCTGTTGCAATGTCTGGGTTTGAGGTATACAGATAGGCTTTCATGGCACCGCCACACGCCAGCGCGGTGAAGGGCGCTAAAAAGGTATGTACCTTTTCAGTTTTTTCATCGAGTGCATAGAGTCCTAATGCACGATTTTGTTCTTCTAAACCCAGTTTTTGAGAGGTAATTAAATCGATGGCGATATAATTTTCAAAAATGGTGATGTTGTCTTTTTCAATCGCACGTTCCACTAAGGTAGTTGAAATGGCGCGACCTGTAGCATCTGCGGCATGAATAATACGGCGTTGAGAATGTCCACCTTCACGTGTTAGATGCAACTGTTCTTGATCATCAAGGGTAAACTGCACGCCGTGTTTCAGTAGAAAATCAACAGAAGGTTTACCGCCTTCAACGGTTTGCTTTACGGCTTCGGTCTCACACAAGTGAGCGCCCGCAATCATGGTGTCATCAATGTGCTGTTCGATGGAATCCGTTTCATCTAAAACAGCGGCAACGCCACCTTGTGCGTAGAAGGTACTTGCATCGGTCAGGTTTGATTTTGCAAGAACAGCAATATTGAAATGTTGAGGCAACGATAAGGCTAAGCTCAGGCCTGCACCGCCACTTCCCACAATAATCACATCAAAATGATGTGTTGTGTTTAAATTAGACATGTCCATCAGCTAATTTGGAAAAAGTTCGCTAATGACAGCGCTTTTTTCACGAAAAGGCAAGGGTAAAATCTCTACAATTGATGGGAAATATAAATAAAGAACGTATTTTTTAAGCAAATTTTAAGCTCTTGTTTATACAAACATAATAGAACATATTATTACCCAAGATAGACAAAGATTATGCTAAAAACGCTAATACATAAATTGATAACAAACATATAGGTCAATACTTGATATGAAAAGTCGCGCGATACAAACTGGTTTTTTTGCTGTTGCATGCACAATGGCTACGGTGCAAACACAAGCAGCACCTGTTGATTTCTCAAACTTGGTTGAGCAAGTCAGCCCTGCGGTAGTGAGTGTAAATGTGGTTAAAAAGATGACTCAAGAAGAGTTATTGCAGCAGCAAATACCTGAGATTTTGAAGCGTTTTTTTGGTAATCAAGTCATTATTCCGCAGCAGCAAGCGCCGCAAGAAAAAACGGCTTATGGCAGCGCATTTTTTATTAGTAAAGATGGGTATTTACTGACAAACCACCACGTCGTAGAAGATGCATCGAAAGTCACGATTATGTTTAATGACCGTCGTGAACTGGATGCGACTGTGGTAGGTAGTGATGAACGAACTGATGTGGCCTTGCTTAAGGTGAATGGTACGAATTTTCCATCACTCCGCGCAGGCAATGTTGATCAACTACGTGTAGGCGAACCTGTGCTTGCGATCGGTTCACCGTTTGGTTTCGACTATTCGGCTTCAGCGGGAATCGTGAGTGCGAAAATGCGTAATATGATGGGGGAGACATCGGTACCTTTCATTCAAACCGATGTGGCTCTCAACCCTGGAAATTCAGGCGGTCCGTTATTCAACCAACAGGGCGAAGTAGTTGGTGTGAACTCGCGTATCTTCAGTGGTACGGGCGGTTATATGGGGCTATCTTTCTCGATTCCCATTGATGTCGCAATGGATATTGCTGACCAACTTAAGAAAACAGGCAAAGTTACGCGTTCTTATTTAGGCTTTAATCTACAAGATCTAGACCGCAATTTGGCAGAGTCTTATAATTTGCCGAAACCTGAAGGTTCACTGATTACCAATGTTCAGCCGAATTCACCTGCGCAGAAAGCGGGACTAAAAGCAGGCGATATTATTTTAAAATTCAATGGAACGCCGATTTCACGTACCTCTGAGTTATTGAACTACTTAAATCGTACCATGCCAAATCAAACGGTACAGCTTGAAGTACTGCGTGATGATAAAAAGCGGAATATATCGGCAACATTAACTACTGCACCGGATGACACACCTGCAAAATCAGACACAGTCACACAAAATAAAGGACCTGTCTTAGGTATTGCTATCCGAAATTTAGCACCTGCTGAATTATCACAGCTCAATGTGAAAGGTGGTGTGTTAATTCAAGAAGTGAAACGTGGCGGCGCAGCAGCACAGTCAGGCATGGCGGCTGGTGATGTGGTCACTCACATTAATAGTAAAGTCGTAAAAGACACGAATGATTTTGTCCAAGCGGCATCTGAGTTGAAAAAAGGTCAGGTTGCCCGCGTTGGAATCATCCGACAAGGCACACCAGCCATTTTAGGGATGCGCATCCAATAAGCGAAAAAAACCACTCTTCGGAGTGGTTTTTTATTTTTTGCAATTTGATGATGCCTGTTATTTGCGTACACTTCCATCTTCATAAGGATATTTAGATTCAATAGAGTGTTTATGAGTAGTATTTTTGACTTAAGACTTCAGGTACAAGCAGAACATATCGACCAGTTAGGCCATGTGAATAATGTGGTTTATATGCATTGGATGCAGGATGTCGCAACAGCACATATTGATGCATTGGGCTTAGGCTTAAAAGAATATATCGAGTTAAAACATGCCATGGTCGCGGTTGAGCATCATGTGCAGTACCGAAAAGCTGCATTTAAAGAGGATGAAATAATCTTACGCACATGGTTTGACGATATAAACGCATTATATTCATCACGCCAATATGTGTTTTATAGACCCAAAGACAATAGCATTTTATTTGTTGCTCAAACCAAGTGGGCTTGCGTAGAGATTGAAACAGGACGTGCGAAACGTATGTCACCCAGTTTTACTCAAGCTTACCAACCGCTTGCAAAAGATGTGAATGCCCTAGATTTTTCAATGGATTATTCAAAAAGCCCAGTGAAAAGCGAAAACACGTAAAAAAGCGTCAGAGTTGTGAAAAGGAAGCGTATTAATATGGATACTTTAAAAAAACCATCTGTTATAATCCTTCGCAATTTCTATTCGGCTTTTGTTGTGCATCGAAATTTGTCTGCATAACGCTTCATTTTGTTCAAGGTAGCCCATGGCGCAAGCTAAAAAATCTGTTGATATTAAAAATATCCGTAATTTCAGTATTATTGCTCACATTGACCACGGGAAGTCAACGCTCGCTGACCGCTTTATCCAAACCTGTGGTGGTTTACAAGATCGTGAAATGCAAGCACAAGTACTTGACTCCATGGAACTTGAACGTGAGCGTGGTATTACCATTAAAGCTGCGTCGGTTACTTTGTATTACACCCATCCAAATGGCCAAGAGTATCAATTGAACTTTATTGATACACCAGGGCACGTCGACTTTTCATATGAAGTGTCACGCTCATTGGCGGCTTGTGAAGGTGCATTGTTGGTTGTAGATGCAGCACAAGGCGTGGAAGCACAGTCAGTTGCGAACTGTTATACCGCAATTGAGCAAGGTCTCGAAGTCCTTCCTGTACTAAATAAAATTGATTTACCACAGGCTGAACCTGAACGTGTAATTCAAGAAATTGAAGATATCATTGGTATTGAGGCGACTGAAGCGCCAACCTGTTCAGCAAAAACAGGTCTTGGGATTGATAGCGTTTTAGAAACCCTTGTTAATGTCATTCCTGCACCTACTGGTGATCGTAATGCGCCATTACAAGCTTTAATTATCGACTCTTGGTTTGATAACTACTTAGGCGTGGTTTCTTTGGTGCGCGTGAAAGAAGGTCGTGTGCGTAAGGGCGACAAGATGTTGATGAAATCAACAGGCCAAACGCACATCATTACTTCTGTGGGTATTTTCAATCCTAAGCACACAGAAACAGACATCCTTGAAGCAGGTGAAGTTGGTTTCGTTATTGCAGGGATTAAAGACATTTTTGGTGCGCCAGTTGGTGATACGATTACCCTTGCAAGCACACCAGAAGTCAAAACTTTACCAGGCTTTAAAAAAGTGAAGCCGCAGGTGTATGCAGGTTTGTTCCCAATTGATTCAAGTGAATTTGAACCGTTCCGTGAAGCTTTGCATAAGCTTCAGATCAATGATTCGGCGTTATTCTTTGAACCTGAAAGTTCAGATGCTTTAGGTTTTGGCTTCCGTTGTGGTTTCTTAGGCATGCTACACATGGAAATCGTGCAAGAGCGTTTAGAGCGTGAGTATGATTTAGACCTCATTTCATCTGCACCGACCGTGATTTATGAAGCGGTGATGAAGAATGGTCAAACGATTTATATCGATAGCCCATCTAAAATGCCAGATGGTTCAACAGTCGAAGACTTACGTGAGCCGATTGCTGAGTGCCATATCCTTGTACCGCAAGAGTATTTGGGGAATGTCATGACTTTGTGTGTGGAACGCCGTGGTGTTCAAAAAGACATGAGGTTTATGGCGAACCAAGTTTCAATTACCTTTGAAATTCCAATGGCGGAAGTGGTGATGGACTTCTTTGATAAATTGAAGTCGTGTTCACGTGGTTTTGCATCGTTAGATTATAACTTTGTACGTTTTGAAAGTTCATCATTGGTAAAAGTCGATGTTCTAATCAATGGCGATAAAGTGGACGCCTTGGCAATGATTTGTCACCGTCAAGATGCGCGTCACCGTGGTATTGCATTGGTTGAAAAAATGAAAGATTTGATTCCACGTCAAATGTTTGATGTGGCAATTCAAGCGGCCATTGGCGCGCAAATTATTGCTCGTTCAACCGTAAAGGCAATGCGTAAAAACGTATTGGCGAAATGTTATGGTGGTGACGTTTCTCGTAAGAAGAAACTGCTATCGAAGCAAAAAGAAGGTAAGAAACGCATGAAGCAAGTGGGAAGTGTAGAAATCCCACAAGAAGCGTTCTTGGCTGTGTTGAAAGTAGAAAGATAAAAAGGTAGGAATATAAGCCCATGGATTTTGATTTTAATTTGATACTTGTTCCTGTCACACTGATTTTCTTTTTGGTGTGGTTGCTCGATAAGTTTGTATTTAAACAACGAGCGACAAAAGGCAAGGGAAATGAAAATTTTGTCATTACTTGGGCTTATGATTTCTGGCCAGTCCTTGCGATTGTTCTATGCTTACGTTCATTCTTTTATGAACCTTTTAATATTCCTTCGGATTCGATGGTCCCGACTTTAGAAACTGGTGACTTCATCTTGGTCAACAAGTTTGACTATGGTGTACGCCTGCCGATCGTGAATAAAAAAGTGATTGATGTGGGTGAGCCTGAGCGTGGCGATGTGATAGTCTTCCGTTATCCACCGCAACCGACGATCAGCTATATCAAACGTGTAGTTGGTATTCCTGGCGATCACATTGTTTTTGATCATGGCCAATTAACCATTAATGGTCAAAAAATTGCTAAAGTGTCTGTAGAGTTTAGCCGTGAAAAAGACAGTTTAGATACGCCTACTTCGATATATCATAAAGAAACCATTGGCAAGCATACCTTTACCATGCGTGAGTTAGAGGGTGTCAATGTTGCACGCCAAGCACCCTATATTAACTTTGTAGAAAATGGTAAATACTCTGCTGAAAATGGTTTATATTGGGAAGTGAAAGTAAAAGAAGGTGAGTACTTTGCGATGGGGGATAATCGCGACCAAAGTGCTGACAGTCGTTTCTGGGGAATGGTTCCTGAACAGAACCTAACAGGTCGTGCTTTCTATATTTGGATGCATAAAGAACCTGGCTTTAAGTTGCCGTCATTTAACCGTAACGGTAGCATTGACTAATATCGATTCGGAAAATAAAAAATGCGCAAGAATCAACAAGGGGCATCTTATATCGCCATTTTATTTGCAATCATGGGGTTTGCATTTATGGCGAAAGTGGCAATTGCAGTTTGGGCTCCTTATTTTGATGATCGGATGATCAATAGCCAAATTGAGGAAGTATTTCAAAGCAGCCCGAAAAATATTCAGCCCGCGGAGTTTGAGAGTCAGCTTTTAAAGCGTTTGGATATGAATGGCATTCGTGATGTGAAGATTAAAGAAATTATGCAAGTCACCAATACCGAAGGGTTGCAGGTGAAAAAGGAGTATGAGGTAAGAAAACCATTCTTGCTGAATATAGATTTAGTATTAAAGTTCGAGAAAAGTTTTGATCAAAGCTCAGTCCAAGCTAAGTGAAGCCCGCTTAGCGAGCCGTATCGGTTATCAGTTTAAACAACCTGAATTACTTCAGCTTGCACTGACCCACCGATCGGTGAGCCACAAATACAACTATGAGCGCCTAGAGTTTCTAGGCGATTCTTTATTAGGGATGATTATTGCAAATTATCTCTATAAAGCTTATCCAACTGAGAACGAAGGCCGTTTGACGCGTATGCGTGCAACCTTGGTTCGTCAGGAAGCTTTAGGTAAGATTGCAAATGATTTAAAACTGAGCCAGTCACTCATTTTAAGTACAGGTGAGTTAAAATCAGGTGGACATCATCGCGAGTCCATCCTTGCGGATACGGTTGAATCGATTATTGGTGCAATCTATGTGGATTGTAGTGATTTAACGGTGTTGGAGCCGATTGTGTTAAAATGGTACGAGCCATATTTAGACCATATCGAGCCAACCGATCAACTTAAAGATCCTAAGTCTCGTTTACAAGAATATCTTCAGGCCCGAAAAAAAGCTCTCCCAGTTTATGATGTGGTCGATATTCAAGGTGATGCACCCAATCAGCATTTCAAAGTGGAATGTAAAGTGGATGGATTGTCTGTTGTAAATGGTGAGGGCACCAGTCGCCGTTTTGCTGAACAAGCTGCGGCGGCGGATATTTTAAAACTTTTGGAGCAGTAATCTGCCATGTCAAATTCTTCCGATCACATCGATGCTGATCACGAGTCGCAAAGCGACAGTAATGATTTAATTAGCCAGTTTTTTAGCGAACAAGGCACAGAAATTCCAACGGATTTTCGTAGCGGCTTTGTGGCAATTGTCGGCCGTCCAAACGTGGGCAAGTCTACGTTGATGAACCATTTGTTGGGTCAAAAATTATCGATTACTTCACGTAAACCACAAACCACACGTCATAAAATTGTGGGAATTGATTCACGTGCAAAATCTCAAGCGGTATTTGTTGATACACCAGGGATGCATAAAAAAGAAGTACGCGCCATCAATAAAATGATGAACCGTGCTGCGTCTTCTGCATTGCGTGATGTCAACTTGGTATTGTTTGTTCTAGATGCAGACAAGTGGACTCAAAACGATGAGCTCGTTTTGGAAAAACTCAAAAATGCAGAGATGCCAGTGATTCTTGTGATCAATAAAATTGATACACTTGAAAATAAAAACCATGCATTACCCTTGATTCAAGAGCGTGCAAAATTAATGAATTTTGCTGAGATTGTTCCTGTTTCTGCACTACGTGGTGCAAACTTAGACCATCTGCGCGATACCATTGAAAAATATTTACCTTTCCAGCCACCGATGTATTCATTGGATCAACTGACAGATCGTTCTGAACGTTTCTTGGCATCAGAAATTATCCGTGAAAAGATTATGCGTCAGTTGGGTGAGGAACTACCTTATGATTTAACCGTACAAATTGAGTCGTTTAAGACTGAAGAAGCAACGGTAAATGAAAAAACAGGTCGCTCAAAACCAGCATGTACGTATATTGATGCAACGATTTTTGTAGACCGCCCAGGCCAAAAAGCGATTGTGATTGGTGAAAAAGGCGCTAAGCTTAAGAAAATTGGTATGGATGCCCGTATCGATATGGAAAAAATGTTTGAACAAAAGATCATGCTGACTCTTTGGGTTAAAGTGAAAGGCGGCTGGTCTGATGATGAACGTGCATTGAAAAGCTTAGGTTATAGCGATATCTAAGTTTTAAGAAAACAAATTTTTATAGGGATGGTGTTATGGTCAAAGTGTTCGCAGTAATGGCTTGTATGTTGTTTTTGCAAGGTTGTATACACAAGATCGTCACCGTTCCTGTAAAGATTGCGTATAAAACCACAAAAGGCGTGGTGAAAGGAACCGCAGCGGTGGTTGGTGCTGTTATCCCAGATGGGGATGATGAAGACAGCGAACAGAATGATAAAGATAAAAAAGATTAGTTAATTCCTCATGCGCAATGAAGTACTGCATGGTTATTTAATTCACCATAGAAAATACCGTGAACGTAGTCATATTGTGTATTTATTTACCCAAGAGCATGGGCGAGTTGATGGCATTCTAAGGCAAACCCCGCCGCCACAATATCAGCCGATTTGTTTACAAGCTTCGGGTAAATCTGAACTCAAAAATTTTACAAAACTTGAAATTGTCAATCAGCCGATTTTTTTCTTCGGGGATGCTTTTTTTTCAGGTTTTTATCTCAATGAGATTCTGCTCAGACTATGTCCGCTCGAAGTACAAATGGAGCAAAGTTTTGCTCAATATGCACATACGCTAACGCAATTACAACAACTGGCGCAGCAAGCAGATCCCAATCAATTTTTAAAACAAATTCTAAGACAGTTTGAGCACGAACTACTGGAAGATTTGGGCTATGCCTTAGATTTTTCGACCGATGCCAATCAACTAGAAATTCAAGCATCACTCAACTATATATTCCAGCTGAATGAAGGCTTTATTCCTACTGCACAAGCTTCGCGAGCGACCTTAAATGGACAGCAAATTTTAAGCATGTGCCAATATGAAAAGGGTAGGGATTTTAGTTTGGAACAGTTACAATTGCTGACCAAGTTGTACCGACAAATGATCAGTTCATTGTTGGGCGATCGACCCTTAAAAAGTCGTCAGTTGTGGATTCAGAACACTCAAACTCAATCGTAATTAGGAAATGAATATGGCTGCATTACTTGGTGTAAATATTGACCACGTGGCAACTTTACGCCAAGCGCGTGGAACGTCTTATCCTGATCCAGTCAATGCAGCACTGATCTGTGAGCAAGCAGGGGCGGAAGGGATTACTTTGCATTTACGTGAAGACCGTCGTCATATTCAGGACGATGATGTGCGTCGTATGCGTCCAGCGCTTAAAACACGTATGAATTTGGAACTTGCAGTTACAGATGAAATGATTGCATTTGCCAAAGAAATTAAACCGCATCATGTGTGTTTCGTTCCTGAAAAACGCCAAGAAGTGACGACCGAAGGTGGTTTGGATGTGGTTGGACATTTTGACGATGTTAAAGCGGCAACTCAAGCCTTGTCTGAGATTGGCTGTGATGTGTCCTTGTTTATTGATGCTGACTTTGCACAAATTGATGCAGCGGTTGCTTGTGGTGCACCAACCATTGAAATACATACAGGCGCTTATGCTGATGCAGAAACACCTGAAGCTCAGCAACATGAGCTTGAACGTATTGTAAAAGGTGCTGAATATGCAGCATCGAAAGGTTTAGTGGTGAATGCTGGCCATGGGCTCAACCTTGAAAATGTGACCCCAATTGCGCAAATTCCACAGATTCACGAATTAAACATCGGACATTCCCTAATTGCGGATGCTATTTTTGTCGGATTGGAACAAGCTGTACGCGAAATGAAAGCAGTGATTAAAGCTGCACGTTAATTTTAAAGTTTTTAAGATTTGAATATGTCGAATATCAATTATGATGAACTCATGAAGCCCGTCATGGATTTCTTGGGCTGTGAAACACCTAAAGCTTGGTTGACTGAAGCACTGAATAATCTTGATGTGCTGATGCAAGACCATGCGAATTGTGAGAAAAAAGCTGCAGGTACAGCGATGAACCTGATGTTTCGTTATAGCTTTTTTACCGATTTGCAGGTCAAGCTTGCGCAACTGGTTCGTGAAGAAATGCTGCATTATGAGCAAGTGCTTGAATTTATGAAAAAGCGCGGGCTAGAGTGGAGCAATCTGAGTGCTGGTCGTTATGCGGGTGGTTTACGTAAAGAAGTGCGGACTTATGAGCCCGAGGCTTTAATCGATATTTTAATCATTGGTGCCTTTGTCGAAGCGCGTTCATGTGAGCGTTTCTACGCGTTAGCACCTTTGGTGGATGATGAATTAGGTCGTTACTATCGCTACCTTTTGAAGTCTGAATCACGCCATTTTGAAGACTATTTGGCTTTGGCCCTAGAGGTTGCGCAAACGGGTAAATTGAAAAATCCGAAAGAAGATATTCAAGCCCGTATTGATCATATCCGTAATGTTGAAAAAGAGCTGATTAGTACGCCTGATGATGTGTTCCGTTTCCATAGTGGTGTGCCTGCGGAAGTGGCTTAGGAATAAAGAGAGTGAATGCTACAGTTTGTAAACTGTTAAAAATTTACAGATTCTCAGTGTAGATAGCCCTGACTCATTAAAAAGCCTAATCTTTATCGATTGGGCTTTTTAATCAAATAGGGGTAGATATGATGTATTGAGAGCTGTAAATCCTTTCCATAAAATCGCGAAATATGAGTCGGCGGAATGAGTTGTTTAAGTATGGATGTTTAGGGATTTTGAGGATGATTTATTGTACTTTTTTTTATATCTTTCACGTTCCACATTATGAAAAATTGTTGCATCAGAAAGAGTATTTTGCAAAGTCTCACAGACATGACTTAATTGGGTTGAAAGATCTATTTTCTTAAAAATATTTTTAATGATTGGCTGTGGTAGGTGAATAAAAATTAAAAATAAGCTGTCATTTTGCTCATAGCGATTACATCCAATAAAAATATCTTTATAGCGGAATCATTAAAACTAAGCTGGTATTCCTAATCTTTTTGCCCTTTCCATTTTTTCATTTCAATTGCTGTCATCGGGAAGTGATCTGGACGAACATCCACATGTGTTTTAAATGTGCTCATGATTTTTCTTGTGAATCATTTTTTAGGATTTCTTAAGATAAGTGATTTTTCGAGAATAGTTTAGTTCTGGCTTTCTGTTGGGTTTAGCTGGAAGATTTACATCTTAAGCAGCGAAATTTTTAAGACATAGAAAAAGAAGAAAGCCCACGACTTATGGTGTGGGCTTTCTAGAATTTGGCTCTCCAACCTGGGCTCGAACCAGGGACCTGCGGATTAACAGTCCGTCGCTCTACCGACTGAGCTATTGGAGAATCTGCATGTGATTATAAGGACATTTCATAGTGGGTCAAGTCTAAAATGTCATGTTGCTGTCATTTTTATATTGGATGCTTTTTATTTGAACAAAAAAATCATTTTCAAAAAAAATCGTATTGAAGTGCTTGCAATGTTGAAAAGTCGTTGATAGTCTGATTTCAACAACAGAGCGTTTAAGTGAAAACTTAAACAGTGTGGATTTATAACCAACTTGCCAGCACTAAAATGGCTAAACAGGAGAAAGCGAATGAATACGCTTACCATTTCCGATATTTTTGCAAACCTAGCTGATTATCAAGATCAGTATCTCTCTATTATTTCAAACCCTGAACAATACTATACGCCTGTAGAGTCAGCCTATATTGATGTTTGGCCAGTCGGTTATACGGACTTGTATGTGGGTGATTTATTACAACTTTGGTTTAGTGAGCGTTGGCTGGTCAACAGTCCTTGTCAGCTCCTTTCTGAACAGTCAACAAGTACTCTTAAAAAGACTGTGAAGCGAGAGCATGATCTGTATTTGTATCAGTTGTCAGGCAGTGCTTTATCAGGCAATAATCGTTCAAAAGTCTGGTCTGCTGCTGAAGGTAAAAGTTTAGACGTAAGTTTAGACAGCACGTTTAAATACTATTGTATCTATAAAGGAGTTGAGCGTCCTGATGCCTCAAAATTGCAGACGCTGAAGACGTTTAAAACTGCAATTTGATCTGTCATGCTGAAGTAAAGTTTGCTTTGGCGTAAAAAAGGCACTGAAACTTATCAGTGCCTTTCGTTTTTAGGGACGGATAATCATACAGGTAGCTGTGGCATGGGCATAGAGTTTACCGTCTTCATCTACAATTTTACCTTCAGAAATACCTAAGTTCTTACTGATGTTGATCACGCTGCCAATGGCAAGTAGTTCTTTGTCTCTTGGAATTGGTCGGCACATTTTAATATTCAGATCAATGGTGCCATAGCCAACACCAGCTTCAAGCATAGTATGCACGGCACAACCTGTCACTGAGTCGAGTACTGTTGCTGCAAAGCCACCATGCACGCCACCAAGTGGGTTTAAATGGCGATGATCCGCTTTTGCTTTAAAGCTAATTCTTCCTTCAGAAACTTCAAAAGGCTGCATGGGAATAGTGTCACTGATACTAGCAGGTGGAATTTTTCCTGTACACATGGCTTCTAAGAGTTGTAGTCCTGTCATTTCTTTGGGATTCATCTTGTTTATTCCTATATTTAGCTATCAGTTCCTTTTTAGAACTTGCTGTCCAATTAAACAAAATTCAGTCTTTTCGTCAATATTCAGCTTTGGATTGATCAGTACAAAATCAACGAAATCGTACCCACGGATTGAGCTCATGCTGTGAACATATTGTAGGGAAAAGATTCAGGATTATTCATTTTGATAATTTGAGTGTTGATAGAACGGAGCAGCCTAAACGTGATCATTGTTTTAATGTGGTGCACAAAATTTATACACTCTTTTGTTTTTTATTTATATATAAGATAAACAAGGTTTTAGTAGTTTTATACAGTCTTCACATGAAGAAGGAACTCATAATGAACGTGTCCTGTTTATGCGGTAAAACCAAGTTCCAAGCCGCACTCAAAAATCATGATGTCCATGCTTGTCATTGTTCTATGTGCCGCCAGCAGTCGAGCGGGGTGCTCATGAGTATTGATGTCGAACCCAGTAGTTTAAAGTTTGACAATCAAGAATATTTAAAATTATTCAAATCATCAGACTGGGGTGAGCGAGGTTTTTGTAGCGAATGTGGCACGTCGCTTTTTTGGCGAACTCAGGACGGCAGCTATTGCAATATCAATGTATTTGCGATGGAAGAACAGCCAAAAGATTTAAAACTTACAACAGAAATTTATATTGATAATAAGCCTGATTTTTACCAATTCAAATATTCTACGGAGCAGCTCACGGAAGCTGATGTGATTGCTTTATTTTCACCAGATGATGCTAAAAAATAAGATATTCAGGCTGAATCATCTGAGTTGCACATCGAGATTATTGATAAATTGTATGAGAAAAACTCTCTAGATTTAATAAGATATATTCGATATATCAGCAGGCTGTTGAATAAGGATGCTCAAACATGCTGCTTAAAATTTCCATTGCAATGTTGGCCTTTGCAGCCAATTCGGTGCTATGTCGTTTAGCGTTGGCTGAGCAGCAGATTGATCCGATGAGTTTTAGCTTACTTCGGGTCTGTAGCGGTACAATGGTGTTATTTCTACTGTATATGCTCTCTACTCATAAGGCCAAAATAGAGTGGAGTGTAAAAAACGGTTTTTTTCTTGCCTTATATATTGTGGCTTTTTCACTGGCCTATTTGCATATCGACGCGGGTGTAGGTGCATTACTACTGTTTGGGACAGTTCAATTAAGTATGGTTGGTTATGGCCTGTGTCATGGTGAAAAAATCAATTTACGACGCGGGTTGGGGCTGGTGATCGCTATTTTAGGTCTTTTGATTTTATTGCTACCAGCGTCTTCGGCACCTCCTTTGGGTTATGCTGCATTGATGGTACTTTCAGGCATAGGTTGGGCGATGTATAGCATCGCAGGTAAAAAGATGCATAACCCACTGGCCAGTAGCTTGGCAAATTTTGTAGTGGCGATTCCTTTTGTTGTCTTGGTCTATTTATTTTTTTACACACAGAGTTTTATTAACCCAAAAGGTATGCTGTTGGCACTCTTATCTGGTGGTTTAGCATCGAGTGGGGCATATGTGCTTTGGTATGGCATTGTGAAGCAGATTGACCGGGTGACGGCCAGTAGCGTGCAATTGTCCGTGCCATCTTTGGCGATTCTGGGTGGGGCATTGTTTATTGGGGAAGCGTTGAGTTTCCGAATCATTATTTCTGCGACGATTATTCTGGCAGGCATTGCCTTGGTGATCTCGGCGTCATCTAGCAAGAAAGACGTAGATACTATAGATTCTGCTGGTACTACACGGCTCTAAAATTATTTAAACGGGCATAAGAGCACATTTTTCAGATTTTGTTTGAAAATAAAAAACCCGCGAACTTCGCGGGTTTCTCTAATCTAACTTTAAAGGGTTAAATTATTTTTCAGCAGCAATTGAAGCAATAGCAGCATCTACGCCTTCGATTGAATCAGCCGCTTTCTTGATACGTGCAAGCGCATCTACAAGTACTTCGTCAGCAGTTGCATAAGAAATACGCATGAAACCGCCTAAGCCGAATGCATCACCAGGAACAACGGCAACGCCAGTTTCTTCCAATAACCATTCAGAGAATTCTGTACAAGATTTTAAGCCTTTCGCACGAATTAATGGACGGATGTTTGCATATGCATAGAATGCACCATCAGCAGGTAGGCAAGAAATACCCTTGATGTCGTTCAAACCGCTAACAACTAAGTCATGACGACGTTTGAATGCTTCAATCATTGGCTCAAGAACGTCTTGAGGGCCATTCAACGCAGCTTCAGCAGCAACTTGTGAAATAGAAGTTGGGTTTGAAGTTGATTGAGATTGGATTTTTTTCATTGCGCCAATAAGCTTTGCAGGGCCCGCTGCATAGCCAATACGCCAGCCAGTCATTGCATACGCTTTAGACACACCGTTTAACACGATTGTGCGGTCATAAAGGTCTGGTGCAACTGTTGCGATATTGTAGAATTCGTCATCCCAACGGATTGGTTCGTACATATCATCAGAAGCGATGTAAACTTCAGGGTATTTACGAAGAACGTCAGCCAAAGCTTCTAATTCAGCTTTAGTGTAGATCATACCTGTTGGGTTTGATGGGCTGTTTAAAACCACTAAACGCGTTTTGTCTGTGATCGCAGCTTCAAGTTGAGCAGGTGTGATTTTGAAACGTTGTTCTTCACCACATTTTACAATAACAGGAACACCTTCAGCGATAATCACCATATCTGGGTAGCTTACCCAAAATGGTGCAGGGATGATTACTTCATCACCTTTGTTTAACAAAGCTAATGCTAAGTTAAAGAATGACTGCTTGCCGCCACAAGAAACCAAAATTTGGTTTGCAGCATAATCAAGGTTATTGTCACGCTTGAATTTTGCAATAATCGCTTTTTTAAGGCCAGGCGTACCATCTACAGCGGTGTACTTTGTGAAACCGTTGTTAATCGCTGCAATTGCTGCATCTTTGATGTGTTCTGGGGTGTCGAAGTCAGGTTCACCTGCGCCCAAGCCAATAACGTTCTTGCCAGCCGCTTTTAATTCAGCAGCTTTGTTGGTAACAGCAAGAGTTGGGGACGGTTTGATGGCATTCACACGATCAGAGAGACGTACGTCCACGGCAGTATTCCTTCTTATAGGGTTTAAAAAATAAAAAGCACACTATCTTAGCTTAAAAAACTCAAGCAAGGCGTTTAAAAACACAGATTTTCTGCAAAAAACATAAAAAAAATTCAATTTTGAATTAATGATTTCAAAAATGTACAGAATTAGGAAGTTTCTCGCATCTTTATGAAAAAAACTTTAAAATAAGCGCAATTTGATGAGAGTGATGGTCATGAGTAAGCAACAGCCTACTTCAAAAAAACCTTTGGTGAATCTCCCATTCCCAATGCCAAATGCAGAACAAAGTGCTGACGATGTTGCACATAATCAGGTTCGTCCAAAACCTGAACAGTATGCAGATCGTACTTGGATGCCACCACGTGGCACCCGTCGTTCAATGGGTAAACGTTGATTCGCCATTGAGATAAAAAAGCGCCCTGTTTAGGGCGCTTTTTTATTGATCATTCGCTGGGTTGTAATTGGTAACCCGTCGATCATTTTCTGCATAGTAGGTTTTTTTGTGCTCATACATCGCAGTGTCGGCACGTTTAAGCATATCTTCAACCCGTTCATTTGGCTGGCTGGTGGCAGTGCCAATCGACACACTAATAGGTTGATGATTATTAAATTGGTTATCTACCATTAAAAGCTCATGCAAACTTTCAATACAATGGTTCAATGCGGCTTCATCGGCGGCAGGTAATAGCACCACAAATTCATCTCCACCGATCCTTGATGCTGAGTATTGGGTATTTTCAATTAACTGATTCAGGGTATTACCCATACGGCGTAATAAGCTATCACCTTGATCATGGCCGAGGTTGTCATTGATTGCTTTTAAGCCATTCATATCAAGGAAAATACAAGACACAGGGCGCAGGATATTGCGCTCAAGTCGGTTGATTTCTGCGCTATAGAAAGAGCGGTTATAAAGTTTGGTTAAGACATCATGTTTGCCTAAATACTCAAGATATTTTTCGGCTTTTTTACGTGCAGTAATATCGGTGAGTGCTAGTTGAACCATACCCCAATCGTCTTCGAAGCCTGGAAACACGGCAAAATGTAACAGCACATGGCGAATACTGCCATCGAGCGCGTAGTTAACCGCTTCGCAGTTATGTTGAATATTGCCATCCCACAGTTCGAGCAACTGATGTCGAAAGGTTTGTTGGGTTTCGTTTTGAAAGACTTTATGCAGATTTTTAAGTAAATGATCTTTGTCACGTGCAGCAAACAAATCGAGTGTGGCTTGGTTGACATCGGTAACCATGATGTCTTTGAGACATTCATTAATAAAGTCATTGTGGACATCAAGGAAAGTTTTAAAGTCACTGATCCCTAAACGACGTAAATGATCTAAACGTGCTTTGACTCGGCTAAAGTCCTCAACCCAAAGCGAAGTAGGCGAATATTGAAAACGTGCCTCAGCAATTAAACGAATTTTTTCTTCTAAACGTTGTGCATTGGCATAAGGCGTGATGTCTTCCGTGGTGATCAGAAGCAACGAAAGATCGTGTTCATGACCGGGAAGTACTGTTCCGCGCAGTCGAATGTCAAGGCGATGACCTGTAAGCGTATAGTTTACAGCAGTATTTTCAAATAAGGTCTCACCATTCTAAAGTGCGACCAGCTCATTTAAATGAGTGCTTGACATATCTGCTTTAAAAATTTGCGCAAGGTTTGTGGTTAAGTCTTCAAAACTTTGGGCTTCAAATTGTTTTAAGGTTTGCGGGTTGACATGCAGGACTTTAATTTTATGCGCACAACTTAAAATACGTGATTTGTCTTCCAACAGAAAAGACGCAATATCTTCAACACCTTCACTCCGCCAAAGATCGAATTGTTTTTGTAATTCGCTAAAGTCTTCTAACCACATGGCAATGGGAGATAATTCAAAAATAGGAGAGTCCAATAATTGCATTTATATCTCGTTTTTATGTTGAAATTTAAAGCAGTATAAGCGCTAAAAAACTTTTTAAAATAATGTGATAAAAAAAGTTATTTTTAAAATTTATGTGAGTTTATGGGGGATTTAGTCAAAAAATGCATATTTATTGCTTATGGAAAGTGCATAAGCTCCAATGGTTTTGGAGCTGAAAAGAGTGTGTATGCTGATAGTGATAAGCGCTAAATACTTTGAGGACGATAGCGAAAAGTTTGTGATTGTTGATATTGATGGTCGCGCCAAAATAAATTGATCACCAACAGGTTTGGAATTAATACCATGAAGAATAAATACATCAAAAAATTGCTTCGTTGTTGATGATAGATCTGCATGAAGTCTTGGCTACTGATGGTTGTGTTGTTTGTTGTGACCGATAACACTAAAACTTCTGGGTAGATAAACTGACGGCTGTCTGTGTAATAACTAATACTGACTTTTTGTTGTTGAAAGTTTTCTAAGAGTGGGCAGCTTTTAAAGCGATCCATAAAATTACAGACCAGTCTTAGTGGTTGCTGTTGAGAGGGTTCATTTAACACAACATCTTCATAATGTGATTTATTGCGCCCAGAGCCCACAGTGTAGCTATTTAAGAGAATTTGGCCCTCGACGTGTTGTGGGTTGGGTATGTGGTTTGCAATACGCACAGCTGAATAGTCGGTAAATTTGCTGAGACTGGAAAGTGCAAAAACATTAATAATGAAGAAGGGTGCCGTCATGAATAAAATATTTAAGAGGAGGTTGTTCTTTTTTGGTTGTTCGTTCTTTGTCTTTTTGAGGAAGGATAAGCAAATAACAAAGATAAAATATACAGGGGATAGATTTATAAAATTAAAATCCTGAAACTGAGGCAGTTGATAAAATGCAATCAGCATGACAACGGCAATAGCCATACTGAAAAGTGCATGCTTGTTTCTTTTGGATTTTAAGGCTTCGAGCTGTCTATTTGTTCTCATGATTTTTTAAATTTTGAAAAGTATGATTATGATTCAGAGTGTAAGTGAACCTTTAAAAGTTAAAAAGAGAAAAGCAGGAACAATGCCTTCACCTTTGTTTTTGTAGTAGTTGGCGATTGGGGATAGGGAAGATTCTAATAACTCTATTATTTTTAAAGAAAAAAGCCAATCTGATGGATTGGCTTTTTTGAGAAGACTGGATTTAACGTGAGGCTTTCCGCGCACGATGTTCAGGCTTCGGTGGTGCGATTTCTCGTGTGCCTTGCCAAACCTCAATGAAGTCTTGTTCATTGATATTATAAAGTTCCAACAGCGCTAGAATGGCACCACCAAAAAGCATGCGCCCCTCAGCGTTGGTCTCAAAATCAAATATTTTCCCTGACAGCGCATGTAAAATATCTTCAATTTCAAACACACGATCGCGACCATTACTGTCGGTTGGATACATACGCGTGTTGAGGATAATTTTGGCTAAACTTTTTTCATTATCGGTTAAGGCCAAATGCTGAATCAGCATGTCATCATTTTGGGTACTGAAAATCACAGCATCGTTAAAAATGGTGTGCAAAAACTTTTTACTTAGACGTGGCAGTGTTCTTTCCACAAATGGGCGAAATGATGAAGGGAAAATAACATTATGAGAAATGCCTTTAAACATAGGAGCAATTTCTTCAACTTTATAACCTGCAATACCACAGCCTATAGAGGTTAGAAAGTAAGTCATTTTAGGATGATTTTTGGTATAGATTTTAAAGTCATCAATATAGTGTTGAATTTGCGAGAGCGGCATTTGTTGTAAGTGTTCGTTCATAGTGGGAATGGCATAACTTTGCCCTGACCAACCACGTCCGACGCCTTTTATTGCGCCAAAGTGTTGAAGTGCAGTTCGGGCAGCACCATCCGCATGTTGACCTGCCATGTTACTACCAAACACAAATACGGTATGTTCATCTAGGTTTTTGACGATGCTTTCGTCATGATATTGGTAAGTCATAGGCTCTGATTTTTCGCTCTTCTTCACTTCATGTTGCCCTTGAAATACGGGGGGGTCAAGTAAAAAATCTTTGTAATCTTTTCAGTAAATTACATTAAAAATCTAAAAGCAGGAATTGCTCGGGATTGAATCTGTTAAAATAGTCGGTTGAAGAAGCAAATCTTGGGATATGTCTGTGAGTGAGAAAAAACCTTTTGATTTAGTCACCAATTACCAACCCGCAGGTGATCAGCCGCAAGCCATCGAAAAGCTTGTTGCTGGAATAGAAAAGGGCTATCACGACCAGTTGTTACTTGGGGTTACGGGTTCTGGTAAAACCTATACCATGGCCAACGTGATTGCGCGGACGCAACGTCCGACCATTGTCATGGCGCATAATAAAACCTTAGCTGCACAGCTTTATGGTGAGTTCAAATCTTTCTTTCCGAACAATGCTGTCGAATATTTTGTTAGTTATTATGACTATTACCAACCTGAAGCCTACGTGCCATCTTCAGACACATTCATTGAAAAAGATTCAGCGATCAATGACCACATTGACCAAATGCGTTTATCTGCAACACGTTCGCTCTTAGAGCGTCGAGATGCAATTATTGTTGCTTCAGTTTCTGCTATTTATGGTTTGGGTGACCCTAATGCCTATATGAGCATGTTGCTACATATTGTACAGGGCGATCGTATCGCACGTGATGACATCATTCGACGTTTGGTGGAAATGCAATATAGCCGTAATGAGCTTGAGTTTTTACGTGGTACCTATCGTATCCGCGGTGAAATTATCGATATTTTCCCTGCGGAATCAGACCAGCATGCGATTCGAATCGAGTTGTTTGATGATGAAGTCGATTCGATTCGTTGGTTTGACCCACTGACAGGCAAACTGGTGCGGAAAGTTCCGCGTGTAACCATTTATCCAAAAAGTCACTATGTAACACCGAAAGATAATTTAGAGCGCGCCATCGGCACGATTCGTGAAGAGTTAAAAGAGCGTTTAGGTTTCTTTCGTGCACATGACAAATTGCTTGAAGCTCAGCGAATTGAGCAACGTACCCGTTATGATCTAGAAATGATGCAGCAGTTGGGCTATACCAACGGTATTGAAAACTATTCACGTCATTTGTCAGGTCGCCCTGCGGGCGAAGCACCACCGACCTTATTTGATTATGTTCCTGACGATGCCTTACTGATTATTGATGAGTCACACGTGACTGTGCCGCAAATTGGCGCGATGTATAAAGGTGACCGTTCGCGTAAAGAAAACTTGGTAAATTATGGTTTCCGTCTTCCTAGTGCTTTAGATAACCGCCCAATGCAGTTTGAAGAATGGGAGCGGATTACGCCAGCAACGATTTATGTCAGTGCTACACCAGCCAAATACGAGCTTGAAAAAGCCGAGCAAATAGCTGAGCAGGTGGTTCGTCCTACAGGGTTGATTGACCCCGAAATTGAAGTACGTCCGGTATTGACTCAAGTTGATGATGTCTTGTCTGAGATCAATATCCGTAAAGATCTAGATGAGCGGGTTTTGGTTACCACCTTAACCAAACGCATGGCAGAAGATTTAAGCTCGTATTTGAAAGAGTATGGGGTCAAAGTTGCTTATCTGCACTCAGATATTGATACCGTTGAACGGGTGAAAATTATTCATGACTTACGTTCAGGTGTCTACGATGTTCTCGTCGGGATCAACTTACTACGTGAAGGCTTAGACATGCCTGAAGTCTCCTTGGTGGCGATCTTGGATGCGGACAAAGAAGGCTTCTTACGTTCTGAGCGCTCTTTGATTCAAACCATTGGTCGTGCAGCACGTAATATAAAAGGCAAAGCGATTTTATATGGTGATCGGATTACCGATTCGATGCAAAAAGCCATCGATGAAACAGCCCGTCGCCGTGAAAAACAAATGGCCTTTAATGAGCTGCATGGCATTATTCCGCGTAGCACCATCAGACAAAATAAAAAGGATATTGATACAGGTGAAGTGCTGACAGATGATCAAGTTGAAAGTGGTATTGCAGATCAACACCAAACGCTCAGTGCAGATGAGCAGCACTTGCTATCCGATCCGAAACTTCTTGCCAAGCATTTAAGCAAGCTGGAAAAAGAAATGTTAAAAGCTTCTAAAGAGCTACAGTTTGAGCAAGCTGCACGTCTACGAGATGAAATTTTGCGCTTAAAAGCACAACTTCTAACCTAAGTTGCATTTACATAACGCTACAGTAATTTGGGTAGAAAGCATTATTTTTTAAAGAGATGTTTATTTTTAGATCATAAATTCTGAAATATTAAAGGTACAGTTTATGTCTGCAAATCTTCCAAAGGCGGGTTTTACGCTTGCCAAAATTGCTGTAGGTGGTGCTGTTTTAGTCGGGTTAGGCATGGCAACCATGGCTTACGCCCAGAGCAAACCCTTGGCCGTGGTGGATAAGGTTGAATTAGACCGTTATTTGGGTGTTTGGTACGAAATTGCACGTAAGCCCATGTACTTCCAAAATAAATGCGGAACTAATGTCTCGGCTACTTATACCCTGAATGAAAATGGCAATGTGACAGTAGATAACCGCTGTTATGCCCAAGATGGCAAGCTGATGCAGTCCATAGGTGAAGCATTTGTACAAAACCCACCTTTTAATAGTAAGTTGAAAGTGAGTTTTTTACCGGAGGCGGTGCGTTGGTTACCTGTGGCACGCGGGGATTATTGGATTTTAAAAATTGATGATGACTATCAAACAGTTTTAGTAGGTGAGCCACGTCGTAAGTATATGTGGGTACTTTCTCGTTCGCCTCAACCAGACCAAAAAGTCATTAATGAATACTTAGAATATGCAAAGTCAGTGGGTTATGACTTGAATGATTTAATTCATACCAAACAATTGCAAAAGTAAAATCTATGAAACTAAAAAAAGCCATGCTGAAGCATGGCTTTTTTTAGTTTCATATACGTATTTTAAAACTTGAATAATAAAGCTTTATACAGTCGAACGCTTTATAATTGCCGCCTATCAAAAAATCGTGTAAATCAATGTGGAGTGAAGGATGTATAAAGGTGTTGCACTATCGGTTTTAGCATCCGTCACTTTTGGGGTTTTGTATTTTTATACCTTTTTTTTAAAGCCTTTGGATAGTGAGCAAACTTTTGCTTGGCGTATGCTTTCGACCTTACCTTTTTTAACCGCATTCATGTGGTGGAGTGGTGATTTAAAACTCATTTCGGAGTTGTTTAAGCGTATGTTTAAACAACCTTGGATGATTGCTTGGTTATTGTTTAGTTCGGTTTTATGTACCACGCAGTTGTGGCTATTTTTATGGGGGCCCATGAATGGTCGTGGTCTACAAGTATCACTCGGCTATTTTTTACTGCCTTTGGTCATGGTGTTGGTTGGTTGCATCCTTTACAAGGAAAAACTATCCCGCTGGCAAATGGCCGCGGTAGCCTTTGCTGTGCTTGGGGTAGGACATGAAATTTGGCGTATTGGTAGCATGGCATGGGAAACGGTTTATATCGCTTTGGCTTATCCTTTGTATTTCTTCCTGCGCCGTGTTTGTAAAACGGATCATTTGGGTGGCTTCTGGTGGGATCTGTTTTTAATTTTACCTGTCGCGTTTTATTTGGGCTTTGTGCATAGCGATAGTTTGGCTTTGATACAACAGTTTCCACATCTGATTTTGGCGGTCATTGGACTGGGTTTCTTAAGTGCAATGGGACTTGGAAGTTATATACTCGCGAGTCGTTATTTACCTTTTGTGATCTTTGGTTTGCTGAGTTATTTGGAGCCTGTTTTACTGGCGGGAGCATCGGTTGCCATGGGAGAGCGTATAGAGGCAGGTGAGTGGTTTACCTATATTCCAATTTGGTTCGCAGTCTTATTGCTTATTATTGAAGGTGTGTTGCATTTATATAAACAGCAACAAAATAAAAAACAGCTCGAACGAAATATTGAGCATTTTGAAAAACAGCAACATTCTGACTAATTTGATGATGTTTGGAGCTTTCATTGTGCTGCAATTTGGGCGATAAGCAAGTTCCTGATTTGTTTATTGCCCTTTAAGAATAGTTGACTGTTTGATAAAACATCATTTGCGTAACTGTTTATTTTTTATCTAAAAAATATTTTTTTAATTTTTATACTGCAAAATCATAAGACTAAATGCAATCATTTCTTAAATTAATAATGAATATACGACAAAAAACATCATGCATTTACAGCTTTCGATTCAAACTTGGCGTTAAATCCTTTACAATTGTTGGGTTTTAAAATTTATGCTTAGATTAAATTAATTAGAGGACGTATCTGTGAGCAAAGAGACTATCATCGCCCTACACGCAGAACACCAAGGTCGCTGGAAAAACCGTGAAGAAATCGCGGAACAAATGATCGCTTTGATCGGTCAGCTTTACCGTGAAAAAAATATTGTGGTTTCAGTGTTTGGACGTTCTTTAGTTAACCGTTCAGTTATCCAAATTTTAAAAGCGCACCGTTTCACTCGTATGATGGACGTTGAGCTTTCAGTTGTACACACGTTCCCAATTCTTGAAGCGTTGGCTAAAATTGAAAATATCGGTACTGCTGAAATTGATCTAGGCAAATTAGCCGTTGCATTTAAAGAGCAAGGTGGCGATGTTGATGCATTTGTTGCAGCCGCTGTTAAATCTGTAGAAGGTCGTGCGACTTCAGTAGAAGGTCGTGACGTTGTCCTTTACGGTTTTGGTCGTATCGGTCGTATTCTTGCACGTTTAATGATTGGTCAGTCTGGTCTTGGTCGTAGTTTGAACCTAAAAGCGATTGTGGTTCGTAAGTCATCTGATGGTGATTTGGAAAAACGTGCGTCTTTATTACGCCGTGACTCAATCCATGGTCCATTCTCTGGTACGATTTCTGTTGATGAAGAAAACGAAGCAATCATTGCCAACGGTCAATTCATCAAAGTGATTTATGCGTCGAACCCAACTGAAGTTGATTATACCGATTATGGTATTAGCAATGCGTTAGTGATCGACAACACAGGTAAATGGCGTGATGCTGAAGGTCTTGCTCAACACCTTAAGTGCCCAGGTGCTGCACGTGTGATCTTGACTGCACCAGGTAAAGGCGACATGAAGAACGTTGTATTTGGTGTGAACCAAGCAGATATTCTTGATGAAGATACCATTATCTCTGCTGCAAGCTGTACAACCAACGCAATTACACCAACACTTAAAGTGTTGCATGACAAATACACAGTGTTGAATGGTCATGTTGAAACAGTTCACTCGTTTACAAACGACCAGAACTTAATCGACAACTACCATAAAGCAGACCGTCGTGGTCGTGCTGCAACGTTGAACATGGTAATTACTGAAACAGGTGCGGCTAAAGCGGTTGCTAAAGCACTTCCAGCACTTCAAGGTAAACTGACAGGTAACTCTGTACGTGTTCCAACACCAAACGTTTCACTTGCGATTTTGAACTTAACTTTAGATAAAGAAGTTGATCGTGATGAAGTGAACGAATACATTCGTAAAATTTCAATCAGCTCTAGCCTTCAAGGTCAGATCGGTTATACCAACTCGACTGAAGTTGTATCATCTGACTTTATCGGTTCACGTACAGCAGGTGTATTTGATGCGCAAGCAACAATCACTTCGGGTAACCGTTTAACTGCTTATGTTTGGTACGATAACGAAGTTGGTTATAGCTGCCAAGTTTTACGTATTGCAGAGCAAATGGGCGGCGTAAGCTATCCAAAAATTCCAGCTGAAACAAATGCATAATTTGTAATAGCGACTAAAAAGAGCCTCAATTGAGGCTCTTTTTTTTGCGCTGTTGTTGTGGATGAGGCCAATCAGGTGCGTTGGGGGTGACATAAGTATTGGCTTGAGTGCTAAGAGTTGCCAATGTTTAATCCCTACTAATTTACTTAGAATAATTAGAATACTGTGTAGAATAGGGTGATAAAAAATTATAGAGTCTGGTTGGTATACCGCCCTCAATGACTTTCTAGGCTGACAAAAGGATGATATTTGTCAGATAAAAAGAAAATAAAACAAAAGGAATTTGAATTTGCAAGTGAAGCATGTGCTAAGTGGATTGGCATTCATTGTGTTGGCATCTGTATGCGGTGTACTTATCGCTATTTGGACGTTTAAACACTTTAATATTTATATTCCCTTAGAAAATCAAAAAGTCAGTATTGATCTGCAAGAGCCTTTACAAGCCGAGGTTAAAATTCATGATGCCTTAGATGTTGATGTCACAGGGCGCGTCAATGCAGAAATTCCGATTCATGAAAACCTGAATATTCCCCTGACCCAAACGCTGACTCCACGGGTGTATTTTGATAATCAGGTTCCGATTAAAACCACCATTCCAGTGCGTGAAACCTTGAAAATTAATCAGAATATGCCTGTAGATACCAAGGTACAGGTGAAAGTCATGGGACGAGATGTGACTTTACCTTTAAAAGGAAATATTCCCATTCAGTTGGATGTGCCGATTCATATCGATGTGCCACTTGAACAGCAAGTACACCTCAAATTTGATGCGCCTGTGAAAACAGTACTGAAAGAAAATCTACATATTCCAGTAAATACAGTGGTTAAGACCAATATTCCAATACAGGGGCATTTAAAGGTTCCCATTAAAACGGCATTGAAAGCGTCGGTGGATGTACAGAATACATTGCCAATTGAAATTAAGCAGGGGGAGTTGAAAATTCCACTCAATAGCTTGCAATTACTGCGTGAAAAACCTCAACCTCAAGAACACGTGAAGCCATAGGGGGGGAGTATGCGGATATTCCAGTCTGTGAAGCAGCTTGTATTGAGTTTTGTGTGCATTGTAATTTTGGTGGCTGTGCTGTTTTGGTTGTACCTGAATATTCAAGCCAATATGCAAGTGTCTGCGAGTGAAGCCCAAATTCAACTATCAGACTCCTTACCGACAAAAATCCAAGTGGGTAATTATTTAGAAACCTAATCCGTTGGGATTTTGGATACGCAACTGAAAATCGATCAGAAAATCAACCTACCTTTGACTGGGAAATATTTGGCAAATTTAGAGTTTGAAGTAGAACTACCCGTTTCAGTATCTGTTGATTATCAAACTGAGGTACTCATTGATCAAAACATGCCGTTGGAGACAACTACAGATCTAATTTATCAAAATAAACTATTGCCTAAGTTCCCACTCGCTTTAGATATTCCGATTAAGCTGGCTGTACCATTTCATTTAAAGCAAGACTATCAGATCCCAATCAAAATTATGTTTAATGGCTTGGCCTATTTTGAGTTTGATGAGCAAGTGCGTCTGCATGTGTTACATCAGTTTGCACCACAGTTAAATTTGAATGACCCAATGACTATGCGAAAAATAGCAAGCTTCAATGCGACCATGTATAACACGGAACGGAGTACGACTGCGAATTTGGAGATGAATATGACACTACCTGTGAAGAACATTCATCCATAAAAAACACCACCAATCACTGGTGGTGTTTGAATGTGAAGATTAAATGATTGGCTTAAAGTGCGGCTTTGATTGCATCTTGAATACTGGTGGTCTTATGTCCAATCAATTGTTCTAGGTCTTTACTGTCACTATACATCGCACCTTGTATAGTTTGAATGTCTGCATCAACGATTACATCAACTAAGCCAGCAGGTAGGCCTGCTTGAGTTAAGCCTTGCGTGTATTCTTCCGCACTTAGGTTCTGATAAATAATGTCTTTATTTACAGCTTGGCCAATGAAAGTTGCAAGGTCTGAGAGGCTAAAACTTTCAGAACCTGCTAGCTCATAGGTCTTATTCTCATGACCTGTTGAAGTTAAGACTTTGGCTGCAGCTTCAGCATAATCTATACGTGATGCTGAGCTAATTCGACCATCTTGAGCTGCGCCAAAAAGCGTCCCAATTTCAATGGTATGAGCAACACCTGCAAGGTAGTTTTCGCTATACCAGTTATTTCTTAAGAAGGTATAAGTGATTCCACTGTCTTGAATTAGTTTTTCGGTTTCACGGTGTTCTTGGGCTAAGCCGAGTGGGGACGTATCTGCACGAAGTAAGCTGGTATAAGCAAGATAAGGTACGCCAGCCACTTTCGCAGCATCAATCACTGCTTGGTGTTGAGGTGTACGGCGACCAATTTCATTGGCTGAAATGAGTAATAACTTATCTATTCCTAATAGAGCAGGAACTAATGTTTCAGGGCGGTCATAATCAAACTCACGGAGCTCAATACCTTGCGCTTTGAAATGTTCAGCTTTATTTACATTACGAACCAGCGCAACAATATTCTGGGCAGTAGTTAACTGCAAAAGTTGCTCTATAACGAGGTTGCCGAGTTGTCCTGTTGCGCCTGTGATTGCAATTTTCATAATTCACCTATGTTGGTTGTTTTCTATACTTGATGGTTGTATCTTAATCTGTTAACTTACTAAATGTAAGTACGTACCAAAAAGTAAGTAATAAACCAAATGGAGAGAAATGATGCACACCTATGCGACAAGCAAATTGTTAGGTCAAGTTTTATCCACGGAGTGTCCGTCTCGTGAAATTTTGGAGCATCTTACGAGTAAATGGTCGGTACTGGTGTTGCGCTGTTTAAGTGATGGCGTACATCGTTTTAGTGAGCTCAAGCAGCGTATAGAAGGAGTGAGTGAGAAAATGCTTTCTCAGACGCTCAAAACGCTTGAGCATGATGGCTTTATTCTACGGACGGTCTATCCCGTGGTGCCGCCCAAAGTAGAGTACCAATTGACGATCTTGGGTTCTCAAGCCGCTGAGAAAACCATGTATTTGATTGGTTGGATTGAAAAAAGTTTGCCTGAAATTCTAGAAAGCAAGGAGCGAGTAGCAGCTTTAAAATAAAAGATGACAAGTAATGTGGATTGGTTGCGTGAATTCTTAATTACACTTTAATAGTGAATCCCTCAGGAGTGCGGAAGTGGATTAGAGCTGATTCAAATTTCAGGCTGTGAAAAGTCTTGTTATCAAACAAGCTATTCTTTTAGTGCGCTATTTTGATGTGAAAATCCTTTTTGAAAGTAAAAGTTGAGTAGGATTGAATAAAGTGAATCGAAGAGTGGCCTAACGACTAAATGGTCAGCACATTTAAATTAAAAAATGAAGAAAATCAGGTGAAAAGTGTCAAAAAATTAGATTTTGGTATTTTTGTGACTAAATTTCATGTTTCGCTGAATAATTCTATTCGAGAAATTTTGTAAAATATGGCAGAATATGCGGTTTTAAAGTATTTAGAGGATTGGCAGCATGCGCTTTGTTGATGAAGCAGTCATTACCGTAGAGGCTGGCGACGGTGGCAATGGCGTAGCCAGTTTTCGCCGTGAAAAATTCGTACCTTTTGGTGGTCCAGACGGTGGTGATGGTGGTCGTGGTGGTAGCGTATTTATCGAAGCTGATGATAATACCAGTACCCTTGTAGACTTCCGTTATACTCGCCGCTTCCGTGCGGAGCGAGCTAAAAATGGTCGTGGCGCGAACTGCGCAGGCCGTGGTGGTGAAGACACAGTATTAAAGGTTCCTGTAGGTACAACCATTGTTGACACTGACTCAGGTGACATTATTGGCGACTTGGTTGAAAGTGGTCAACGTGTGCTTGTTGCAGCGGGTGGTGATGGTGGTTTGGGGAATACTCACTTCAAATCATCGACGAACCGTTCGCCACGTAAGTGTACCCATGGTTTTAAAGGTGAATTCCGTGAAATTCGCTTAGAGCTAAAAGTACTGGCCGATGTTGGCTTACTGGGTATGCCAAACGCAGGTAAATCGACGTTTATTCGTGCCGTATCAGCAGCAAAACCTAAGGTTGCAGACTATCCATTTACTACGATGGTTCCAAACCTTGGTGTGGTTGATGCAGACAGTCACCGTTCATTTGTAATGGCGGATATTCCTGGCTTGATCGAAGGGGCTTCTGAAGGTGCGGGTCTTGGTATTCGTTTCTTAAAGCACTTGGCGCGTACGCGTATTTTGCTTCACATTGTAGATGTTCAGCCGATTGATGGTTCTGATCCTGCATACAATGCAAAAGCGATCTTGGGTGAGTTAGAGAAATTCTCTCCGACACTTTCAAAGTTACCTATCGTTCTAGTGTTAAACAAAGTTGACCAACTTGCAGACGATACGCGTGATGAATGGTGTCAGCATATCTTAGATGAAATGCAGTGGGATGGCCCTGTATTTAAAACTTCAGGTTTGATGTCTGAAGGGACAAAACCAGTTGTGTATTACCTGATGGATCAAATTGAGCAACAACGTGAACGTGAGCTTGAAGATCCTGATTATGCAGCAGAAGTGAAAGCATTCCGTGAGCAGCTTGAAGCTGAAACACGCGAACAAACGATTGCCGCTAAAGAAGCATATCGTGAAATGCGTCGCCAACAACGTCTTGCAGGCCTGTTGGCTGATGATGATGAAGACGATGATGAAGATGACGGCGAAATGGAAGTGTTTTACGTACGTTAAGCTCGTAATGAGTAACTGAGGACAAGATGATAGAAGTGGTAGATGGGCAACGTAAGCTCGAAGCTTGTAAACGAATCGTTGTTAAAATCGGATCATCTTTACTCACAGCAAATGGGCAAGGTTTAGATATAGATGCAATTTCGCATTGGGCGAAACAAATTGCAGATCTACACAATGCAGGACATGAGATTATTCTGGTGTCGTCAGGAGCTGTGGCTGAAGGTATGGTTCGTATGAAGCTAGACAGCCGACCCACCGATCTACCCAGTCTTCAGGCGTGTGCTGCCATTGGTCAGATGGGCCTTATACATACGTGGTCAAGTGTGCTTGAAAAACATCACATTCAGACTGCGCAAGTGTTATTAACCCATGATGACTTGGCAGACCGTCGTCGTTATTTGAACTCATGTGACGCGTTACAGAACTTGATTGAATGGCATGTCATTCCTGTAATCAACGAGAATGACACGGTTTCGACTGATGAAATTCGCTTTGGTGACAATGATACGTTGGCCGCAATGGTTGCAGGTCAAGTCCATGCTGATTTGTTAATTATTTTGACCGACCAGCAGGGGATGTTCGACTCAGACCCACGTTCAAATCCAAACGCTAAAATGTTTCATACTGTGCGTGCTTTAGATGAGAGTTTGTTTGATATGGCTGGCGGTGGCGGTAAGTTTGGTCGTGGTGGTATGTTGACCAAAGTTCGTGCTGCACGCTTGGCTGCAAAGTCTGGCTGTCCAACGCTGATTGCCAGTGGTGAAAGTGACAATGTGCTTGCACGTTTGATGGATGGTGAAATGCTTGGGACATTGTTTATTACTGACAATGACCGCATTACCGCTCATCAACAGTGGTTAGCGGCTCACTTACAAACTGCGGGTCGTTTGGTGTTGGATGATGGTGCTGTCAAAGCGATTAAAGACAATCATCGTAGTTTACTTCCGGTTGGCGTGAAAGCTGTGGAAGGGCATTTTGACCGCGGTGACGTGGTTGAATGTGTTGATATCCAAGGTGGCCGTGTTGCGGTCGGACGTGTCAACTTTAGTTCGCGCTCTGCGGAGCTGGTAAAGGGCTTGGCGTCAGATAAAGTTCACCAAGTTCTAGGTGAAGCACGTTCACTTGAGATGATTCATCGCAACCACATGGCGATCTACTGATTTAAACGCATTAAAAAAAATCCCGCTTTCGAGCGGGATTTTTTGTTTTAAAGCAAAAGTTATTTGATATAGCCTTTTTGAATAAGTGGCTTAAATAAGTAAAAGTGAAGGGTGAGTGCCCCTTGCATGATTTTATCTTTATAGAGATTCCAAAGCTTTAATCCAAAGAAGTTTAAGGCAAAAGCCAATAGAAAAGCCCCGAGCATATCTAAAGGGAAGTGCACACCAAGATAAACACGTGACCATGCAACCAGCCAAGCCATAATCAAGAGAAAAGCTCCCACTTTACGCTGCGCAGAGAATAGATAAGAAAAGGCGATACTGCTAAAAATCAGCATATGGTCACTCGGGAAAGAGCCATTGGGTGCATGGTAAATGAGAGTGCGTCCGACCTCCATGACAAAAGGCCGTGGGTGATAATACACATGAGAAATACATTGGCTGATCAAAATGGCGATACTGGTAAAAATAAACGCCTTCAATATCTGTTTTTTAGTGTCATAGTTACCACGTAGCCAAAACCAAGCAAACAGTAAAATCATGCAATAGAGCAGGTCATTGGCGATGAATATGGCAAAATGAATACTGGTATTACTGGCTTCAGGGGAAGCATTAATCCATGAAAAAAGAGTTAAATTAAGTTCTGAAAGAGTCATGAAAGTGGATTGTGTTTATAAAGTATGGAAGAGAGTCATAATTTTGTCATATTGTTAAAATAAAAAAGACCACAAAAATGTAGTCTTTTTTAACAGTTCAATGTAGTTGAACTAATTGGCTTTTAGTTTTAGAAATCAAATGACGTTTGAAGGTAGAAGGTACGTGGTTGCCCTACATATTTTCCGCCTGTTGAGTCAGTAGAACGTGTGAAATATTGTTTATCAAACACGTTTTTAACGCCACCCGCAACTTTTAAACCGTGGAATTGCTCACCAAAGTCATAGGCTGTACGCACCGCAAAGGTAGAGTAACCTGAGATGTCTCCATATTTACCATCGACCGTTTCTTCTGTCTGGTAATATCCTGCAGGTAGTGAGGTATCTGGATTATTTGGAGAGTGTTGTTTAGATTGCGCAAACATATCGGCATTGAAGCTCCATTGATTCACTTTATAGCCTAAACCCACATTTGCGGTGTGGCGTGAGTAGAACGGAAGATCTTTACCTTCAAATTCTCCAGCTTCAGCCACGGCTTTGGTGAAGGTGTAGTTGCTATAGAGTTTTAAGCCCTCTAGTGCATCGCTTAGATAGCTGAAGTCATATGCTAGACCAAGTTCTACACCTTTATGACTAGTTGCTCCAAGATCCGTCCAAATATTACTATTTTGAGCACTAGGTACTAAGCTGAGTTCTTTGTCGAAATCTAAATAAAACGCGGTTAATTCTGCATTTAGACCATTGCCTAAATACTTCGTCCCAATTTCATAGTTGTTGGACTTTTCAGGGTGCAAGCCATCAGTTGTGCTTTGTGCAACACCACCTTCTAAACGTGCCAATTGGTTATATTGTTGTGGGCCGAATGAAACGCCCGCATTGGCAAAAATGTTCCAATTGTCTGTCGCTTTATACATAACCGATAGGCTTGGTAAAAACTCATCTGAATCAATTTTTGGTGAAACGGTATTAACTGCTACGCCTTGGTTATAGGCAGTAAAATTGTTATGTGTTTCAATTGATTCAAAACGTAGTCCCGGTGTGATGACCCAGTTACCTAAATCGAAGCGGTTATCTGCATAAATTGCATGTGCTTTAGTGCCACCTTCACTCGTGGTGCGTGCTTTAATTTCGGTCACAGGTGCATTCAATGCATATGTAGATGAGCGACCTGAGAACTCAGAACTATCTTCATCTAAATAACGATAGCCGATAGTAAATTCGCTATTTGAGTTACCTAATTGGTATGCACGAGACCAACGCGGTTCAATGGCAAAAACTTTGTAGTCGCGTGGAGAGGTATCCATACGCGAAGTCGTTGTACTAACATCTGTCTCTAAGTCGCTCGTGCGAAATGAGTCAATATAATAGCTTAACAATTCAAAGTTATTTTTTTCATCTTGATGTGTATAGCGGAATGACACATCTGAGCGGCGACCAGAGAAATAATTACGTGACTTATTTGACTGATAAGGGTTTTGTGCATATTTTTCAGCAGTTAAGCCTTCAGGCATTTCACCATAACCTTCATAGTGATGTAGGTTTAAGGCAATCGCATCCGCATCTGTAATTTGATAGGCCGTTTTTAACATGACATCATCAATGTCGGTTTTATTATTGGCTTCACGGTAGCCATCACCTTTTGTGCCCGAATACAGTAAAGCAAGGCCTAAACCATTATCTAAGGTTCCGCCTACAAATAGGTTCGGGCTGTATTTGACTTGATCTGTACCCGAAGCATATTCGGTCGTTAGGCTGACATTACCTGCAAACTCTTGAGGAATCGCGCGAGTTGTAAAGTTAATGATACCGCCAACGTTCTGCGGCCCAAAACGTACAGAACCTGCTCCACGAACCACATCTACAGATTCAATATTGCCTAATGATACTGGTGCTAGAGAAAGCTGAGGTTGTCCATAAGGCGCAAATGATAGCGGGACACCATCAAGCAGTACTGTAGAACGAGGAGATAAACGTGAGGCTAAACCACGGACCCCAATATTGAGTGAAACATCACTGCCACCAGTACCATTATTTTCTTGGACTTGAACACCAGGCACTTGCTTCAGGGCATCTTTAATTGAAGTCGCAGCAACTTCATCTAAGCGATTGCGAGTAATAATCGTACGAGCGCCTGCATGCTTTTGCACTTTCTCTGCATTGGTATCTTCTAACCAGTTGCCTTGTGCTTCAAGTTTGATGGTCGGAAGTACATTGTTGCTCGTTGCTTCAGTGAGTTCTTCTGCTTGTGCATAGGTCAAGCAGCTCATAGAAAGCCCAATCGCAATGCTGAGTTGTTTGGCTTTGAATAATTGTTTGGCTTTGAATAATCTGCGATCCTGCAGATGAAGACGTGATGAAATCATTCTTTTGTGCGCAATCCATAATAAAGAGCGCGGCTATCATATGCTGAACTTTGCTGAAATCAAATAATAATGATTATCACTTATTGCAATTAAAACACTGAAATTAATAGGCTGATTAAAGCTTTTTGATGGAGTTCACAATAAAAAAGCCACGTTTAACGTGGCTTTTTAGATGAATTTGAATGAAATCTGTTATTTAAGTTGAACAGTACCATTTGCATTCACAGTGATTTTAGATTCTCCGCCAGCTACATCTTGCATTGGTGCATCAGCTGCTGCAAATTTCGCACTTTCTGCACGCATCATGACTGGGCGAGGGTAGTAATTGCTGGTATTAATGTTTAAGTTAACCAAGTTATAGCCTGATTTACTCCATGCTTGCGCTAACGATTGCGCACGCTGTTGAAAGTTTTTCGAAGCTTCAATAATCAGCTCATTTTCGACTTTTTTACGTTGTGTGTCAGAAACACTAAAGCCGATTGACTGGGTTTGGAAGTTCTGCTGTAGTTCACCAATCAACTGGCTTGCTGCTTTAAAATCGGTACTTTCTAAATTAATTTCAGCACGACCACGCCATTCTTTTAACTTTTGGTTGTCATCGTTGTAAATTGGGTAGGTGGTTTGAGAACCTGTTTCGACTTTTACGCTTGGATATTTACGAGCTAAAGCTGTGGCTTGATTCATCAGCTGCGTAATTTGTGTTGCTAGTTCAGCAGGTTGTTTGTTACTCCGTTCAATATAAAGCGTTGCATTCATTAAATCATTGGATACTTGGCGTGTGGCCTCGGCCTGAACATTGACAATATTGTAGTTCAATTGGTTCTCAGACTGAGCAAAAACTGCTGAGCTAAATAAAGCACTAAGAGCAATTGCTGGGATGAAGAATTGACGCATTTTTATTCCTTTTTTATTTAGGAGGAGTTTTGCAACATTTGTAAAAAGCTTAAAGCCAATTTGTGGTGAATTTGCGAAAATATTGTGGTTCGATTGTAAAAAAAAGTACAAAATATTTTTCATAAAAACCTAGATAAAGTGATTTATTTCAAAAACTTATTTTTCAACCAAGGTGGGTATTTTGAAATTTTGTGGCAAAGTTGAAAAATAAATAAATTCATCGGCTTTTCTTTACGTTGTCACACTATAAGAGGATAATTTAAGCTATGGTTTGGCATGATATATTTTTTTAGTAAATTTCTGGCAGATAATGTCCAAAAGCTGTTTATTTTATTGAAAATTTCTGTATCATCCGCCTCCTAGTTATGAAGTATCCAAACGCTATCTGACTAGATTTATAAAGCGCCGAGTCAAAGGACCAAAAGTCACCCGACTTATTTCTTTCAACCCATATCAGAGATGGTAATTCGATATGAGCGTTTCTTCTGTAAATCCTGCCACTAAGTCTACTAACGAATACTATTTGACTCGCCAAAGCCAGATGGAATCCAATGTTCGTAGCTATCCACGTAAATTGCCGTTAGCGATAGCAAAAGCCTTAGGTTGTTGGGTTACTGATGTTGAAGGTACAGAGTACCTCGATTGTTTAGCTGGGGCAGGAACATTGGCTTTGGGCCATAATCATCCTGCGGTAATTCAAAGTATTCAAGATACACTTGCAAGTGGTCTTCCTTTACATACTTTGGATTTAACGACACCTTTAAAAGATGCATTTACTGAAGCATTGCTTGAACAATTACCAGGTGGTAAGGAAGAGTATTGTCTACAGTTCTGTGGTCCATCTGGTGCAGATGGCACGGAAGCAGCAATTAAATTAGCGAAAACGTATACCGGTCGTAGCACAGTGATTAGTTTCTCTGGTGGTTACCATGGTATGACGCACGGCGCTCTTGCAATGACAGGTAACCTGTCTGCGAAAAATGCTGTAAATGGTTTAATGCCAGGCGTTCAATTTATGCCGTATCCGCATGAGTACCGTTGCCCACTTGGTTTAGGTGGTGAAGCGGGTGTGGATGCTTTGACTTATTTCTTTGAAAACTTCATTGAAGATGTTGAAAGTGGTGTAACCAAGCCAGCTGCTGTTATTCTTGAAGCAATTCAAGGTGAAGGCGGTGTGGTAACAGCGCCGACCAAATGGTTGAAAAAAATCCGCGAAGTGACTGAAAAACATAACATTGTGTTGATTCTTGACGAAGTTCAAGCAGGCTTTGCACGTTCAGGCAAAATGTTCGCATTTGAACATGCGGGTATTGAACCTGATGTAGTGGTGATGTCTAAAGCCGTTGGTGGTAGCTTACCGCTTGCTGTGTTGGGCATTAAACGTAAGTTTGATGCTTGGCAGCCAGCAGGTCACACGGGTACTTTCCGTGGTAACCAATTGGCAATGGGTACTGGTCTTGCAACGATCAAAACCATCAAAGAACAAAACCTTGCGCAAAATGCACAAGAACGTGGTGATTTCTTACAAGCTGAGTTTAAAAAGCTTGCTCAAGAGTTCCCATGTATCGGTAACGTGCGTGGCCGTGGTTTGATGATTGGTGTTGAAATTGTTGATGAGCGTAAACCAGCGGATCATATGGGTTCTTTACCTGCAGATGGTCAATTGGCAGCAGCGATTCAAGCGGCATGCTTTAACAACAAATTGTTGTTAGAAAAAGGTGGCCGTAACGGTACAGTCATTCGTTTACTTTGCCCACTTATCATCACTCATGATGAATGTGTTGAAGCGGTTTCTCGCTTCAAGAAAGCAATTGCTGAAGCACTTGTTGCAACTCGAGGCGCGTAATCATGGTTGATTTTGCAGAACACCGTAAGGCGTTACTCTGCAATGATGCTGCATCTATTGCTGACTACTCGTCAGCAATGGATCAAGCGACTAAAGCAGTTGCAGCATGGTTGCAAAACGACAAAATGTACACGGGCGGTAGCATCAAAGAGCTCCGCAGTGCGATTGCATTTAATCCTTCTAAAGAAGGTTTGGGTGTACAAAAGTCACTTGAACGTATGGTTGAGCTTTTCTTAAACAAAAGCTTAAAAGTCCATCACCCGCACTCGCTCGCGCACTTGCACTGTCCAACTATGGTGACCAGTCAAATTGCTGAAGTGCTGATCAATGCAACGAATCAATCGATGGATTCTTGGGACCAAAGTCCTGCAGGTTCATTGATGGAAGTTCAGTTGATTGACTGGCTTCGTCAAAAAGTGGGTTATGGTGCAGGTCAGGCAGGCGTGTTCACTTCTGGTGGTACACAGTCAAACTTGATGGGTGTACTGCTTGCACGTGATGCATGTATTGCGAAAAACTGGAAAGACGAAAACGGTAATCCGTGGTCTGTACAGCGTGATGGCGTGCCGGGCGATGCGATGCGCAACGTCAAAGTTATTTGTTCTGAAAATGCACACTTCTCTGTACAAAAGAACATGGCGATGATGGGCATGGGCTTCCAATCAGTCGTGACCGTTCCTGTGAACGAGAACGCGCAGATGGATGTGGATGCACTTGAAAAAACCATGGCTCACCTTCAAGCTGAAGGTAAGATTGTGGCGTGTGTGGTTGCAACTGCGGGTACGACCGATGCAGGTGCAATTGATCCACTGAAGCAAATTCGTGAAATCACCAACAAATATGGCGCGTGGATGCACATCGATGCGGCGTGGGGCGGTGCTTTAATCTTATCGAACAATCATCGCGATATGTTGGATGGTATTGAGCTTTCTGACTCAATTACGCTGGATTTCCATAAGCATTACTTCCAAACCATCTCTTGTGGTGCGTTCTTGTTAAAAGACGAAGCGAACTATCGTTTCATGCACTACGAAGCTGAGTATTTAAACTCTGCTTATGACGAAGAGCATGGCGTGCCTAACCTCGTGTCTAAGTCACTTCAAACAACACGTCGTTTCGATGCGTTGAAGCTTTGGATGACTGTTGAAGCGCTTGGTGAAGAACTGTATGGCTCTATGATTGACCACGGCGTTACTTTAACTCGTGACGTTGCTGATTATATCAATGCAACTGCTGGTTTAGAGATGTTGGTTGATCCACAATTTGCATCTGTATTGTTCCGTGTGGTTCCAGCAGGCTATCCAGTAGAATTGCTTGATACCTTAAACCAAAACGTTGCAGATGAATTGTTTGCACGTGGTGAAGCGAATATTGGTGTAACTAAAGTAGGCCACAATCAATCATTGAAAATGACGACTTTAAGTCCAGTTGCGACTTTAGATAACGTGAAGAACCTGCTTGGTCTTGTCCTTGCAGAAGCGGATCGTATCAAAGGTCCAATCGCAGATGGAACCTATACACCTGCAATTGCTTAATTGATTGTTGTGTTAAAAAAAAGGAGCTGATATCAGCTCCTTTTTTTATGTGTTGTAAATATTAAAATGCATAACATCTATTGGCTAAGCACCTAATTTTAATTATGTTGGAGATGCTTTGGTTTTCTCTGAGGTGGTTTTCGATACATGCTTGAATTATGATTTTTAGGAAAATGAGCTTCAATGGTTAAGACTAACGCTAAATATTCGGGCTTTTGATTTTCAATATGCAAATGATTTTCTTCACGAATTTTCAAGTTGAAGGTATGATCTGCACGACAGGCAAGTCCTTGTCATAATCCCGGAAAATTGGGGTAAATAAATGTGTTTGTCTAGCGGTCATGGGAAATGTCGCACTCATATGACGTCACGCTTCTTACGAAAAATGAATGGTTAAGGCGGCAGTAAAGGGTAAATGAAGCCCAAAATCTCCTTCATTGAGCTATCTTTTAGAAAAAAAGATAAAGTGGTGTCCCTCAGAAATACCCATTATTTGGACAAGTATTTCTAAAAATAAGAAAGGCACCTGAGTCTAAAAAGTCATAAATTTGCTCTCGTATTTGAGATGAGTATGCTATTTTTCAGTAATAAATGGGGGATAAAAGGTAAAAATTAAGACCTAAATGACGCTCAATTTTCTAAATATGACACTACTCATTTGTCATTTATGGGCTATGAAGTTCTTACAAATGGCGAAAGTTCATGTGGATTATGCATATGGGTATACGCAAATTGTTAAAGATTATAAGTACTATTAAATGTTTAAGAAATATAAAACCGATGAAGTTTTTTTCATTTTACGCATTGATTTTAAAAGTTTTTACTTCTTATAAAAGTTTGAAAAAAAGTTGGTGTAAAATGAAATACGTATTTTCTTTATATAAAAATAAGAAAAATTCTTTAGGTGTTTAAACTTGGTGAAATTGAACAAAGTGTAACGAATCATGGATAAATAAAAATAAACATCATGAAAGTGTCACAATGCTGTAACTTGCTTGTCATATTCTGAAATCAAAATGCAGTTATCCAAAAAAGTACAAAACTGAATAAAAAGTGGCGTACTCCAAAATGTTTAATATGTGAGATAACAAATATGCGCTTAAACCATATCGCACTTGCAGTAGTAGTTTCTGGGGCAGCTGTAGCAACTACGGCAAACGCAGCTCGTGACACAATTCAAATTGCGGGTTCTTCAACAGTTTTACCGTATGCAAGTATTGTTGCTGAAGAGTTTGGCAATACTTTCCCACAATTTAAAGCACCCGTTGTTGGTTCTGGCGGTTCTTCAGGCGGCTTGAAACAGTTCTGTAATGGTGTGGGTGATAACACAATTGATATCGCAAACTCATCTCGTAAAATTAAAGATACAGAATTAGCTGCTTGTAAGAAAGCTGGTGTGAACCAAGTGATCGAAATCAAAATTGGTTATGACGGTATTGTATTTGCTTCAAATGCAAGCAAAGCAGCATACAAATTACGCCCACAGCACGTCTATGCAGCTTTAGCAGCGCAGTTACCATCTAACGGTAAAATGGTTGCAAACCCATATACACGTTGGAACCAAATTGACAAAAGCCTTCCAAACGAACCAATCACTTTAGTGATTCCAGCATCAAACCACGGTACACGTGAAGTGTTCCAAGAAAAAATGGTTGATGCAGGCTGTGAAACTTATGCAGCAATCAAAGCAATGGATAAAGATGCACAAAAGAAAGCATGTTCAACTTTCCGTAAAGACGGCAAAGTGATTGAGATTGCGGGTGACTACACTGAAACTTTGGCGCGCTTAAAAACGTCGCCTAGCGCAGTGGGTGTGTTTGGTTTAGGTTTCTATGACCAAAACCGTGACAAGTTACGTGTAGCGACAGTGAACAATGTTGCACCATCTGAAAAGACGATTTTGAATGGTTCATATCCAGTTTCTCGCCCATTATTCTTCTACGTGAAAGGCGAGCATTTGAAATCAATCAAAGGCTTAAAAGAATACACTGAATACTTCATCAGCAAGAAAGTATCAGGTAAAGGTTCTAAGCTTGAGCGTGCTGGTTTGATCTCAATGTCAGACAAAGAGCGTGCAGCAGTTCTTGCGAACTTCAAAGCAGGCAAAGCGGTTAAGTAATTAAGCGTAGAAACAGTCAACGGTAGGCAAGTCCTACCTTTGACGTTTTTTACTAGGATTAAGTTTTTTCAAATAATGAAAATTGAAAGAACCGTGGAGAATACATGAATCTGCTACTTATAGGTGTGTTATTGGCACTGATTGCCATAGCCTATCAAATAGGCTTAAGTCAGAGCCGTAACTTAGCAGGTAAGGGAAATAATTCTGCAAAATTACACTCACGTCCGGGGTATTACGGTGCGTTAGTGGCTTTGTGGTGTGGTATCCCTGCTTTTTTAATTTTGATTGTTTGGAATATTGTTGAACCAAATGTTTTGAATCATGTGGTGTTAAATCACGTGCCAGCACAAGTCGCTGCAACTTTAGATGCTGCAAGTACGGATGTGTTGATTAACCGTGTAGAAGCGATTGCCTCAGGTTTTGGTGTAACAGATACACCAGCCGCGTATGAGCTTGCTGCTGCGGAGCAACTGGCGAAGTTTCAAAGCATTGGTACATTTGCCAAAATTGCAGTGGTGATTTGTGCGGCACTGGCAGGTTTAGTCGCTGCAAAAAAACGCATTGCAACTCAGTTCCGCGCTCGTAACCAAGTTGAAAAAACCATTAATGTTGCACTTGCGCTCTGTTCTGGTGTCGCGATTCTAACCACGATTGGTATCGTGATGTCGATGTTCAGCGAAGCGATGCGATTCTTCCAATTTGTGAGTCCACTCGACTTTTTCTTTGGTACAGTTTGGGATCCAGGATTTAGTACTTCAGGCAATGCTGAAGGTAGCTATGGTTTACTGCCACTACTTTGGGGCACCCTAATGGTTAGTGGTATTGCACTCTTGGTTGCGGTCCCAGTGGGTTTAATGATCGCGATCTATCTTGCTGAATATGCATCACCAAGTTTCCGTGCATGGGCGAAACCGACCATTGAAGTGCTCGCAGGGATTCCAACCATTGTTTACGGTGTATTTGCACTGATGATCATTGGTCCATTCTTTAAAATGTTGGGTGAGACGGTTGGTATTGAAATCAATACAACCAGTGCACTCACAGCGGGTTTCGTCATGGGCATCATGATTATTCCCTTTGTATCTTCACTGTCAGATGACATTATCACACAGGTGCCACGTGCATTGCGTGATGGTTCATTGGGCTTAGGTGCGACAAAGTCTGAAACCATCCGTCAAGTGGTATTACCAGCTGCATTGCCTGGTATTACAGGTGCATTTCTACTTGCTGTATCTCGGGCTGTAGGTGAAACCATGATTGTGGTTTTAGCAGCAGGGAACAGTCCTCTACTGCATGGTAATCCTTTCGAAGCGGTTTCAACTGTGACAGTAACGATTGTTAAACAGCTTACGGGTGATACGGACTTTGCGAGCCCACAAGCGCTGGTGGCATTTGCGCTAGGTTTAACTCTGTTTGTCATCACTTTAGGTTTAAACATTATTGCACTGTACATCGTGCGTAAATATCGTGAGCAGTACGACTAATGACGACTTCTAATAGCACAGCAGATCAAGTATTTGATCCACAACATGCGGCAGAATTACGAGAAAAGCGTAAGCAAACGATCAGTAATTCATTGGCAAAGCGCCACCGTAAAGAAAAAACCTTTCGTTTCTTTGGTTTCTCGGCCGTGATTGCAGGTTTATTCTTTGTTGTACTTCTTTTCGGCAGTATTTTAGCGAAAGGTTTGCCTGCATTTTGGCAAAGTAGCATGAGTTTACCTGTATACTTTGACCCTGCCATTATTACGACAGGGCCAAAACCTGTACAGCGCTCAGGAGAGTCTCCAGCGCAGTTTGAAGAGCGTTTTATCGCTTGGCAAACTGAAGTCGGAATGGTGGATTGGGATGCTTTAATCGTGAATGCCATGATTGCAAAAGACCCATCACTTGCTTCTAAACGCGATGATTTGGCTTCTTTGTACACCAGTTCTGAAGCGTATCGTTTACGTGATATGGTGATGAAAGATCCATCATTGGTCGGGAAGAAAGAAGATATTAAAGTGCTTGCTGATGCAAACGTTGATGTGTGGCTTGCAGGAAATATTGACCGTAGTTTGCCTGACGAACAGCAACAGCTGAGTCCAGAAGTTCGTCAACTTGCCGATGAAATGAAAGCTTCGGGGGTAATGGAAAATACTTTTAATACCAACATTTTTGTCAGTCCAGACTCACGTAGTTCTCCTGCAACTTCAGGTTTAGCAGGGGCATTCATGGGGTCGCTGTTCATGATGCTGATCGTGATTATTATTGCGATCCCAATTGGTGTGGCATCTGCAATTTATCTCGAAGAATTTGCACCTAAAAACTGGATCACTGATGTCATTGAAGTCAACATTAACAACCTTGCAGCAGTTCCATCAATTGTTTTTGGTTTGCTCGGTGCTGCTATCTTTATTGGCTGGATGCATTTACCACTTTCTGCGCCATTGGTTGGTGGTTTGGTACTCAGCCTAATGACTTTACCGACGGTGATTATTACGACACGTGCATCGTTGAAAGCTGTACCACCTTCAATTCGTCAGGCCGCTTTAGGGCTCGGTGCTTCACGTGTACAAACCGTATTCCATCATGTTATACCTTTGGCGTTACCGGGCATCATGACAGGTTCAATTATCGGGATTGCACATGCTTTGGGTGAGACTGCACCGCTGTTATTAATTGGTATGAGCGCATTCGTTGCAAGCGTGCCTACAACTCCATTTGATCAAGCAACTGCTTTACCTGTACAAGTGTATTTATGGCAAGGTAATGAGCTGCGTAACTTCTTCGAAGGGCGTACAGCGGCCGCGATTATTGTTCTGCTTGCAATGATGATTGGACTCAACAGTATTGCAATTTGGTTACGTAAGAAATTTGAAGTCCGTTGGTAAGTGAGGGCAAAATATGAATACCGTTGTTAAAAATTCCTTAGATCAGGATCAAACAGTGAATCAAGAACACACTCAATTTACAAACCCGAATACGACCTCAGGTCAGCAGGGTACTTCTTTTGTGTCGCAGTTTGATACACAGACTTCTGCTAAGAAAGATCAGGCACAAGGACAAGTCAAACTCAGCACTTCAGATGTACATGTTTACTATGGCGAAGCTGAAGCGATTAAAGGGATTGATCTGAATATCTACGAAAATGAAGTGATTGCATTTATTGGGCCATCAGGCTGCGGTAAATCGACCTTCTTGCGTACTTTGAACCGTATGAATGACACCATTGATAGCTGTCGTGTGACGGGTAAAGTGATGTTGGATAATCAAGATATTTATGACCCAAACCTTGATGTTGTATTACTTCGCGCTCAAGTAGGTATGGTGTTCCAGAAGCCAAACCCATTCCCAAAGTCAATTTTTGATAACGTGGCTTATGGCCCTAAACTCCATGGTTTGGCGCGTGATAAGTATGACTTAGAAGAAATTGTAGAAAACAGCTTACGTAAAGCGGGTCTTTGGGATGAAGTCAAAGACCGTTTAAACCAACCGGGCACAGGCTTGTCGGGTGGTCAGCAGCAGCGTTTATGTATTGCGCGTACCATTGCGGTAAGCCCTGAAGTGATTTTGATGGATGAGCCATGTTCAGCGCTTGACCCGATTGCAACAGCGAAAGTGGAAGAGCTTATTTCTGAGCTTTCAACGCAGTATACGATTGCAATTGTGACGCACTCGATGCAGCAGGCTGCACGTGTATCAGACCGTACCGCTTACTTCCATTTAGGTGACTTGATTGAAGTGAACTCAACCGAGAAAGTCTTCACTCAGCCAGATCATCAGTTAACTGAAGCCTATATTACAGGTCGTTTCGGTTAATACACACAACTTGAAATATTTGAAAAAACAGAGCCTAAGCGCTCTGTTTTTTTATGCGCGAGCATTTGGTTTGGTGATGAAATAGCCATGATGATGGACATTGCGTATTAGCGTCACATTGGACAAAAGATGCGAAGGTGTGCTGTCTGAGTGATTGACTCATCTTGTAAATGATTAAATGTGAAAGATAACGCATTACAGAATAAAACAAAAAATGGCTATTGAAAAAAAATGCCATTGACCTAATCTAGGTCATATACCGACGTATTATTTTAGAGAATATAATTTCTATGTTATTTCATTTACCGAAACTTCCCGCTGAAATTCGAATTACACATTTAAATGCGCGTATTAATGAACAACGTAAAAAAATAGCGCAAACAACAGCCTCTAAATTAGAGTTACTGCAACTGACTCAGCAGTTAGCGAAAGAGTCGCGTCATCGTAAAAAGGCCAATCAAAAAGTTTATATTCTAGATTTTAAAGGTGATACTGCGGCAACAGCGGTAGAAAGCTTGCGTGAAGAAATCACCTTGATTTTAGCGACAGCCAAAGCAGGGCGTGATCGTGTTGTGGTGCGTTTAGAAAGCCCAGGCGGTATGGTGCATGGTTATGGTTTGGCTGCTGCACAACTGGTACGTTTGCGTGATGCAGGTTTCAATCTCACTATCTGTGTCGATAAAGTTGCAGCGAGTGGCGGTTATATGATGGCATGTATCGCCAATCAGATTATTGCTGCACCTTTTGCAGTTGTCGGTTCAATTGGTGTGGTCGCGCAAGTCCCTAATTTTAATCGTCTGCTAAAAGAACACAATATCGATTTTGAACTGTACACAGCAGGTCAATATAAACGTACAGTGACGATGTTTGGTGAAAATACAGCAGAAGGTAAGGCGAAGTTTGAAGAAGAGTTACAACAGACGCATGTGCTGTTTAAACACTTTGTTGAAAAATACCGTCCACAACTCAATGTTGAGAAAGTGGCGACGGGTGAGCATTGGTATGGGCAAGATGCTTTAGATTTGAATTTGGTCGATCAGTTACAAACTTCAGATGCTTATTTGCTTAATTTGCTGACCGATCATGATGTTTATGTCATCTCAACGCGTAAGAAACCGACTTTAGGTGAGAAGTTAGGCTTACAAGCTGCGCAAATGGCAGATGCCTTGGTACCAGCAGTCATGAATAAAGTGATGGAAACCTTAACTAAAACCAACGCAAATTTGGTGCAAATGCGTGATCCAAAACTTTAATATTTAGTTGGCCGATTCATTTCAAAAAGTCTGGTTCCGAAATATGCAAAAAGCAATTTTAGAACCAGACTTTTTTGGCTTAAGCCAAGTACGCTTTAATCATTTTCACTAGACGTTCAATCAGTTGATCCGCCTGATCTTTGGTAATATTCAAGGTCGGCAGTAAACGCACCACAGAACCCGCAGTAACGTTAATGATGGTGTGGTATTCATCACGAGCGATGTTGACCAAGTCACCACATGCTTTTGGTAGCTCCACACCAATCATCAAACCAAAGCCACGGACAATCACATTTTGATCGGCAAGTTGCTTACGCAGTTGTTCTACGATGTAAGCGCCTTGTTCAGCTGCATTTTGTACAATGTTTTCTTTTTGCATAATGTCGATGATGGTATACACCACACGCGAACCCAATGCTGAGCCACTATACGTTGAACCATGGTTACCTGCGGTCAGTACGCCTACACCACGACCTTGAGTCATCACCGCACCAATGGGGAAACCATTACCTAAACCTTTGGCTGTGGTAAGTACATCAGGAATGATGTTGGTGTGTTGGTAGGCAAAATATTCACCTGTACGGCCATTACCTGTTTGGACTTCGTCCAGCATCATTAGCCAGTTGTGTTGATTACAGATTTGACGAATCTCTTCCAGATAGCTAAAGCCTTGAGGAGCAGTGTTGACCCCACCTTCGCCCTGAATTGGCTCGACAAAGATTGCGACGATGTCTGGATGGTGAATTGCAGCTTCTTCAATAGCTTCAATGTCACCGAATGGAACACGAATAAAACCTTCAACCAATGGACCAAAGCCTTCTTGGACTTTTTTGTTGCCTGTTGCCGATAAAGTTGCCATGGTACGCCCATGGAAAGAGTGCTCTGCAACAATGATTTTTGGATTGGCAATGCCTTGCATGTAGCCAAATTTACGGGCAATTTTGATTGCGCCCTCATTGGATTCTGCACCACTGTTTGAAAAGAATACTTCTTCCATGCCAGCAACTTCCGCAAGTTTTTGTGCTGCAGCTGTTTGCCAAGGCACTTCAAACAAGTTACTGGTATGAATGAGCGTTGCCGCTTGTTCTGCAATCGCTTCTGCAATGACAGGATGAGCATGGCCTAAACCACAGACTGCAATGCCGGTTAGGGCATCAAAGTATTCAGTACCATCCTCAGTGTACAGATAAGAGCCTCGACCTCGGACAAAGCTGATCGGCTGACGGCCAAATACTGGCATCAAATGAGAGGGTTGATCAGTTTGTACAGGAGCAAGGGTAATGTTATTCATGACTAACTCTTATCTGTTAGAGGGTAAGTGAAATCCAATATTAAGCAATTATGCTTGTAGTTTTAAAGCCTAAATCTAAATAAAAGTCGAAATATTGCTTTAGGCATACTGTTTTTCTACGTTTTGGGTATAATGCGGGTTAGATTAGTTGAGGATTGATCAATGACTGAACAAGCACGCGATACCGAAGCGTTAATTCGTGACCAAATTGCAAAACACGCTGTACTTCTTTATATGAAAGGCACCCCACAGTTTCCACAATGTGGTTTCTCTGCACGTGCTGTAGAAGCGCTTAGTCAAATTGGTCGTCCGTTTGCTTATGTGAATATTCTTGAAAATCCAGATATTCGTGCTTTGTTACCACAAATTGCAAACTGGCCTACATTCCCACAGTTATGGATCAACGGTGAGTTGATTGGTGGTAGTGACATTATTCTAGACATGTTCCAAAAAGGTGAATTACAACCTTTAGTTGAACAGCATAGTCCAGCACCTGAAGCTTAATCTTCAGTTGTAAAAAAAGCGCCATTGAGGCGCTTTTTTTTGTTTGAGAGAAAAGGTTAATCCGCTGTAGTTGCTGTGCTTATGGCTTCAGAAGTGTGTTCCGCTGTATTTTCAGTTGCAACAGTCTTTTTTTCAGCTTTTGCCTTTTTTTTGTCCTTCTTCTTCTTTTTCTTTTTCTTCGGTTCTTCTTCAAACTCAGCACCATCTTCAATGGCTTGCCAATAATCTAGCTGATCCATCACCGCCGCATAAATAGACTTCTTGGTGTAGCGTCCTTTTTTGTCTAAAGTGCCGACTGGTCGAGCCATAAGTAGTTCAAGCGCTTGATCAATCGTATCTATAGCATGAATGTGGAACTGGCCATTTGAAACGGCTTCAATCACATCTTTACGTAACATTAAATGCTGCATATTTTGACGTGGAATAATCACACCTTGTTTACCAGTCAAGCCTTGAAGTTTACATGCATCGAAGAAACCTTCAATTTTCGCATTGACACCACCAATCGGTTGAACTTGACCCAATTGGTTCATTGAGCCAGTAATCGCCCAAGACTGATCAATCGGGAGTTGGCTAATCGCTGAGATTAAAGCGGAGAGTTCAGCAACCGTGGCGCTATCACCATCGACTTGACCATAGCTTTGTTCAAAAGCAAGCGCAGCAGAGAAGTGTAGGGTTTGCTCACGACCGAAGTGTGCTTTTAAGAATGAGGACATCAATAGCACACCTTTCGCATGCAGAGAGCCACCGAGCTCGACACTACGCTCAATATCTAGAATATCACCGCCGCCTTGATAGACGGAGGCTGTTAAACGTGACGGTAAGCCAAACTCGACATCAGCATAGTGAATGACAGAAAGTGCGTTAATTTGACCGAGGCGGTGACCACGCGTTTCGATGAGCTGTGTACCACGAGATAAATCCTGCCAATAGAGCTCACGTAAATAGCCTAAGCGATATTTACGATGATCTAATGCCATATTAATGTGTTGATCCGAGACCATTTTATCGCCTGATTGGAAGGCGTGATGATGTGCCTCACGAATCAAATCACCCAATGTGAGGGCATGTAGAGATAAGGAGCTTTGATCTTCGGCTTGACGGCTAGAATCAGTCAAAAGTGCAGAAAGCGCAGATCGATCGAAAGGAAGTAATTTATCGGCTTGTACATAGTCTGCAATCAGTTGCATATAGGCTTGTTCATTTACTTCATTACGCTGCAACGTATCAGTAAAGTCGGCACGGATTTTAAAGACACTGCCAAGCTCAGGTTCTACTTCAAGTATTTCATAGTAAATTTCAGGCTCTGCGAGTAAAACCACTTTCAAATTCAGCGGGATTGCCTCAGGTTCAATTGAGATACTTCCTGTCAGTGTCAACATATGCTCAAGTGAAGAAAGTTTTAACTGGCCTGATTTTAAAGCACGTTTTAGGCCTTGCCATGCATATGGCTGTTCAAGCAGTTGTTCTGCTTCTAACATTAAAAAACCACCATTGGCTTTATGCAATGTCCCCGGGCGGATTAAGGTAAAGTCTGTAGTAATAGTGCCATGTTGAGTCAGTTGCTCTACATGGCCAAGCAAATTGTAGTGTGTTGGGAAGTCTTCAAAAATAACCGGTGCGCCAGCATTGGGTTTATGTGACACAATCACATTGGCTTGGTAGCGTGAAGGGATACGACTAAACAGGCCGGGGGTAAAGTCATCTTCTTCTTGTTCGAGCACCACCTCGACATTGTTGATAATGTCTTCAGCATAATATTTTAAATAGTCTTTTAAGCCTTCAACCTCAGCAAACTTAGTCAGTAACTGTTCGACTTTAGGTAATAAAACTTGCTTGGCAATATCGCGATTCAGCACTTGAACTTTATCGCGGGCATCTTCCTCCAAGTCGCCTAAATGCATGCCTAAACGTTCAAGCTTTTTGTCCATGTGGCGTATGTTGGCATTAATTTCAGAACGTTCTTTAGGGCTTAACGCATTGATGTCGGCCTGTGTCATTTCCAATACTTTATCGTCTACATACTGGACAGGGATAAAGCAGTGCTCATCATTCCGAGAGACAAGTTTGAGGTCGAGTTCTTCGCCTTCTTGGGTCAATTCAATCAAGGCTTGTTGCTGAACGTCACCCGTTTGTTGGCGAATGGCTTCTATACGGTTGTGGTAGGTTTCAGCAGTAAAGCGGCGCTCGAGCTGCTTTAAAGTGGTTTGCCATGTTTGATGTAACATGGTTTGAAATTTTACTGCTTGACCCGCAGGCAACTCTAAAGCAATCGGTTGACGTGGGCTTTTAAAATTATAAACGTAAACCCAATCGTTCGGTGTCGGCATATTTTTGGCGTGTTGCTGGAGTAAACGCTTGACCATGGTGCGCTTGCCCAAGCCAGCTGTCCCTACGGCAAAAATGTTATAGCCAGAATAAGGTAAGGAAATGCCTGCTTCAACTGAAGCACGTGCACGATCTTGCCCTAAAAAATTATTGAGCGGTTTAATACGACGCGTTGAGGCTGGAATCTTATCCAGAGCAGGGATATGCGTCAGTTGCTCTGCTTGAAGTTGTGTCTTTGCTAAGGTCGTTTGAATTTCGGGTTGGTCAAATGCTGAACTAAGGTTGTTTTCTGGATTTTCTTGACTATTTAATGCTGGCGGTACAGATAAAGAAGAGCTCATTTGATCGTGTTTTTGGGTCACTTTGAAATCCGAAACTAAAGATTGCGTTAGAAACTTAAAGGTATACAGGTTTAATGCAAAAGATCAAGCAAAGTCGCAGTGTTTGTCGACAAAAATAGAACATTGATTTTATAAATCAGGTTGAAACAAATTGTATTAAGGGTTTGAATAGCAGCATTGGTTTTAAGACAACAAAAACGTAATGACAACACAATCTTTAGGATGGAAATCCGCTTTTACTGCATTTTTAGATCGCCGTGCGTTGATCATGCTGTTTTTGGGTTTCTCAGCAGGTATCCCAATCCTGTTAATTTTCTCGAGCTTATCTTTATGGCTAGGGGAAGCAGGTATCGATAAGAGCGCGGTGACTTTTTTTAGTTGGGCAGCTCTGGGTTATTCATTCAAATTTGTTTGGGCTCCTTTGGTCGATGAATTGCCTGTACCAGTGCTGACCAAATTATTGGGTCGTCGCCGTGCATGGCTATTGATCGCACAACTCTTAATTATCTGTGCCATTTCTATCATGGCTTTTTCAGATCCGTCTCTTGGTCAGAGTTATCTTTACCAAATGGCTGCGGGTGCTGTGCTTTTAGGTTTTTCTGCTGCGACACAAGATATTGTGATTGATGCCTATCGTATTGAGCTTGCAGAAACGCAAATGCAAACGGTGTTGGCTTCAACTTATAACGCTGGTTATCGCATCGGCATGATCGTTGCAGGTGCGGGTGCGTTATTTTTAGCGGCTTATTTGGGTACAGCCAAAGGTAACTATATTTATGAGGCGTGGAAGTGGACGTATTTGGCAATGGCGGCGGTCATGTTGGTCGGGATCGCAACCACTTTATGCATACGTGAGCCACAAGTTGATCGGGTACGTAAAGAATATAAACGAGTAGATTATTATCGTTTAGTGGCAGTTTTCTTTGTGTCTGTGGTGAGTTTTGTACTGAGTTATATTTACTCAGGCAACCTCACAGAAATGCTGATTCAGCTCTGGTCGATCAAAGATAGTTTTGCACTGTTTTGTTTTGAGGCTTTACGTTTTATTGGCTCTGGTGCTGTTGCATTTTTAGTGGGTTCAAGCCTAGTCAAAATGGGTGCTGTGAACAAACAAATGGCCTATGAAACATGGGTGAATCCTGTTGAAGACTTCTTTAAGCGTTATGGCGTGAAATTGGCGTTGGTATTGCTGTTGTTGATTGGATTTTACCGTATTTCCGACATTATTGCAGGTGTGATCTCCAATGTGTTCTATCAAGACTTAAACTTTACCAAAGAACAGATTGCTGAAGCGGTGAAAGTTTATGGGGTGATTTTTAGTTTGGTTGGTGGCTTTTTAGGAGGGCTATTGGCACAGCGCATGAACATCATGAAGTTGATGTTTGTCGGTGCAATCTTGGCCAGTTCGACCAATCTCATCTTTATTGGCTTGGTCAAATCAGGACAACCTTTAAATGATGTTGTGATCAATGTCGGTGAGCAAAGTTTCAAAACTCAAGCGGATGAGACAGGTGCATGGACAATTAAGGTTCCTGTTGAGCAGCTTCAGGCAAATGAACGTCTAACTGCAACGGCTAGTTTTCAAAATGATACTTCACAGCCTGTCTCGGTCACATTTCCTTATATTAGTCAAACGGGTGCATCTACGGCATTGCTGTTGCTTCCGATCACGGCTGATAATGTGATTGATCAACGAGAGTCTGAAGGAAGTATCGTAGTACGAGGTCAATACCTTGCTACACTGGCTGAAAACCAAAGTATTAAATTGAGCTTAGATGATCAAAGTTTTGATGCAAAGTTAGACAAAGAAGGTGTATTTAGTGCGGCAATCCCTGCGAAACAGCTCCTTGATTCAAACTCTAAAAAGCTGAATGCCGTATTGATGCAAAATGAGCGTGCGCAACAACACACTGCACTGAATTATCAGGTGGATCCTGCAGCTGAAAAATCTGCAACTTTAGATGTTGATCTTCAACCAATCAACTTGAATAAAGCGGTTGGTGGACTGTTAGAAGTTAAAGGGAAGGTGATTAAGGAATATAGTTCAAACTGGCTGTATTTTGCGATTATTGTCGACAACTTGGCATCAGGTTTAGCTGGTGCTGCATTTATTGCATTTCTATCAAGTTTGACCAGCGTATCTTTCACTGCGGTTCAGTATGCGATTTTTAGTTCATTGATGACATTGACACCTAAAATTTTAGGTGGATATTCAGGGACAATTGTGTCCAATATTGGCTATCCAAATTTCTTCTTGCTGACCACACTCATTGGAATCCCCATTTTAATCTTAGTGGTCTGGGTGGCGAAACTTCTACGTGAGCATGCTGCTGAGCAAAGTTAAAGCATCGATTTGTTTCGAATGAAAAAAGTAGCCCTTGTGGCTGCTTTTTTTATAGTTGAGGTTTGAAATATAGGATGGCTTTGCCTATATTGGGGGCTGAGAATAAATCATGAGGAAATTCCAATGCGCATGCTACATACCATGCTACGTATAGGCAATTTAGAACAATCTTTGGCGTTCTATACTGAAGTGCTTGGTATGACTTTACTTCGTAAGCGTGATTATGAAGAAGGTCGTTTTACTTTGGCATTTGTGGGTTATGGCGATGAAGAAAATCATACGGTTTTAGAGTTGACACATAACTGGGATACGGACAGTTATGAGTTGGGTAATGCTTATGGTCATATTGCTATTGCGGTAGACGATGCTTATAAAGCTTGTGAGGAAATCAAAGCGCGCGGTGGCAATGTTGTGCGTGAAGCTGGACCAATGAAGGGGGGGGTAACGGTTATTGCCTTTGTAGAAGATCCAGATGGTTATAAAATTGAACTGATTCAACAAGATAGTAATGCACGTAATAACTAAGCCGTTATTAGATCATATGCAGTGTGTATGCACAGTATTAATTAAAAAAATATTGAACATATCCTGTAAAAGCTAGCTTTACTTATATAGCTCAGTAAGATGAATTTACCCAAAGGTAAATGAGTCACTGGGCTTTTTCATTTTTAGAGGAATGACAGGATGTTGATATGTTGAAATTATTGGCACTCGATCGGTTTACGTTATTGCTATTTGTTATGGTGCTCTTAGCCAGCTTAGTCCCTGTTTCAGGTCAAGCAGCCAGTGTATTTGGTGTACTGACGACGGTCGCGATCGCGATATTGTTCTTTTTGCATGGCGCTAAACTATCCCGTGAAGCCGTGATTCAGGGCATGATGCACTGGAAACTCCATGCTTTGGTTTTTGCATTTACCTTCATTCTTTTTCCCGTTTTAGGTTTGCTTGCAAAACCTGTATTGGTACCACTACTTGGGCAGGAGTTGTATTGGGGCTTTTTGTTTATGTGCTTTTTGCCATCGACAGTACAGTCTTCAATTGCGTTTACTTCGGTTGCACAAGGCAATGTGGCTGGGGCGGTATGTAGTGCGTCATTCTCAAATTTGATCGGGATGTTTATTACCCCTGTGATGGTGGCCTTTTTCATTTTGGGGCAGTCAGAGCATGGTTTTGATCCAACCTCGTCTATACTTCAAATCACTTTATTGCTGTTGGTTCCGTTTGTCCTTGGACAGTTACTTCGACCATATGTATTTCCGTATATGCAAAAAATGCCAAGCATCGTCAAAGCATTCGATCAGGGATCGATATTAATGGTGGTGTACGGTGCTTTCAGCGGTGCTGTGGTGGCCGGTCTATGGCAAGAGGTGAGTGTCGGTACTTTAATCCTATTGATCATTGTGTGTTCGGTCTTATTGACGATTATTATGTTACTTGGGTTGTTTTTACCACGTTGGTTGGGCTTTAATCGTGCCGATCAGAAAACCATTTTTTTCTGTGGTTCAAAAAAGACTTTGGCTAGTGGTGTTCCAATGGCACAGATTCTCTTTATTGGGCAGCCTTTGGGAATGATTGTTTTACCGATTATGATTTTTCATCAAATACAGCTGATGGTGTGTGGGATTATTGCCAACTATTGGGCCAAGCAATCTGAAATTGAAACGAAAGAATAAATGGCTATCTGATATTATATCTCGTATAATATTTGCCACTTGTTGTGCTTAGCTCTGACGGTATCCGTCTCGGTGGGCCAAAAGAATGG